>ENA-OYWI01000224-OYWI01000224.1-human-gut-metagenome-genome-assembly--contig:-NODE-224-length-20220-cov-8.847161_pt1 | contig 20220 bp, 18 predicted proteins | sample MGYA00244167_ERZ653391 | MGnify/ENA primary metagenome ERZ653391 (study PRJEB26926, sample SAMN06165005) | human gut metagenome | biome: ENVO:00009003; feature: ENVO:2100002; material: ENVO:00002003...
GTTCGTCGGCAGCGTCAGATGTGTATAAGAGACAGCTCCATGACCTCTCCTTTAAGAATGAGCCTCAGTATTAATTACTGGGGCTCAAGCCCTTTCTATACACAATTTTAATTTCTCCCGGATTTTTATTTATGATTTAATTGATACAGCAGAAGGAATGGTATAAACCGATCGCTGGATGTCGATACTCTTTTATAAAGAAAGGAAGCCGGAATGGCTTATATACATGGCGGTTTCTTTTTGTATGAAAAGAGGAATGGGATATGTTATTTAATAGAAGAAACAGGACTGCAGATCAGGAATATCCGGGGATGCGCCAAAGCCGGAAGCATGGTGTGGATAAGAAGCGTCATTTGGGTAAACAGAAGGGCGTGGATGCGGTTCAGGCAGAGCTGATGGAGCATTATCAAGATTATATGGAAGAATTTGCGGATGAGCTGTCGGCGTTTGGGGTTGTGCAGGAGATGGAGAAGGACCGGGAGATGCTGGAGGATGAGCAGTAGTTTGCCTGATTCGCATATGCTCCTGCGCAAACTCGCCTCCGGCTCAAACATGCGCCCACACATGCTGGCAAGCTGTATTTTATAACGGAAATCTCACTGATATTCATTACAGGGGATGATCAACTAGATAATGCATCTGTGAAAAATATGAGTACAAAGGCAATTCAAATATCTACAAAAGCAAAAACTATTCGCTTAAAATAGTGTGAATTTTTGTTGGGTGGCTGTCGTTCGAACACTAAAATGCAAGAGCGCCAGCCACTTTAAATTTTTTACAAATTCAAATGTAACAAATACTATTATTGCACATTCGCATTATACAATTCCTTAAAATAAGAATCTGTATGTAATAGTTCTTCAAAAGTCCCTTGTCCGACAATCTTCCCTTCTCTAAAGAGAATAATTCTGTCAAAACCGGCAATGGAATTTAATCTATGTGCAATCGCAATGACCGTTTTATCTTTCATTTTTTGCATAACCGATTTCATTACAATCTCTTCTGTTAAATTATCCATTGCAGATGTTGCTTCATCCAAAATGACAAGTTCAGGGTTTTCAAACCACAAGCGGGCGAAAGCAAGTCTTTGTTTTTCTCCACCTGATAAGCAGGTACCTTTCTCACCAATTTCAGTATTTAAGCCTTCCGCAAGATTCTCAACCAAATGAGATAGTTGCACTTCACTCAATGCGTCCAGCATTTGTTCTTCTGACACGTTCTTTTCAAATACCAGATTTTCTTTTATTGTTCCATCAAAAACGGGAACATCCTGCGATATATAGCTAACTTTGTCATACAAATTATTAAGGCAAATTCCACTTAACTTCATATCACCTAAGCAGATTTCTCCCTGATTGTATTTTAGTAATCCCAGTAATATCTTAATCACAGTGGATTTTCCAGAGCCACTTTCTCCTACAAAAGCTATTTTTTGTCCCCTTTTTATGAATAGACTCAAATCATCAATAATTTTCCGTTCTTCATATTGGAACGATAAGTTTTTTATCGCTATTTCACCAATGTCCGTATTAATTGCGTTACCATTTCTTAATTGATTATCATCTTTTAAATCTAAAAATTCTTCAAATCTCTTATAGGACGCCTTGTCCAATTTATATTGAACATAAAGTACATTAAAAATAGCGATCGGCGTGTAAGCATTTTCAATCAGCGCAATGAGTGCAACTATAGAACCCACTGTAAGATTTTTTGTTTTCCATGCGTAAAATAAAATACCAATATCTAACATTGCTACAAGTAGCGCAAATATTGTAAAAAATGCTTCATGAATCATATTCATTTTTACTTTTGATGATACAATATTCTCTTTGGCACTACGAGTTTTCTTTATTTCACTCGGAAACTGTTTGCTCATACGGAATACCAACATTTCCATAAAGCCCCTGACCAGAAAATGATTGAATAGCTCCTCACTGTTCAAAATCTTTTCTTTTATTTTGTATAGAAACTTTAGTAGAATATTGGTTATTATAAAAATAAGCATATAGCCTACAAACAAAATGTAAGTAATTATTTTATCAATCTTCCAAATAAAATATACACTAAAAACAATGGTAGGAAGTAAATCACGAATCAAACGTAACCAGAAATTGAATACTACATTTCTGCCTGCGGATGAGCCATTCTCGATCCTTTGAACAAGTTTTCCAGTACCTATTTTCTGATATTCCGTATAATCGATTGTACTTATTTTTCTAAGCGACAAAAGCTTAAAATCCAGATAAATACCATACTCCAATTTCTTTTCTGGATAATTATCCAGATAGTTCATACAATAATTTACCAGCAAAATAAGACCGTAGGTTATAACTCCTGCAAATGTAAGTGTTCCAGTCGCCAATCCGTCAATAACCTTCTGAAAATAGTCCGTCTTGTAATTAGCCATAAATGCATTAAATATACCTAGTCCAATGTAAGCTAATACCCATATTCTGTTATTCTTTAGAATTTCTTTTATATAGCGCATAACTGTACTCCTTTATATATTGTAGTTCAATCATTTGGACAGTACAGTTAACGACTGCTAGCAAGTTTATTTTCACCTCAGCACAATCTGCCAACAGTTTACATCAACTGTACTGAGTAATTATCTCGGATATATTTCATATCGTTCTCACCTCTTTCAAATAAAGTATTTCCGTTAATCTTATCATATCAAGTCCCAATATTCTAGCGCCATTTCTATAATTTGTTACCAGATTTTCTTTCCCTTATTTTCCCTTATGAGAGTTCGTAAATAAGGGGAGAACGATATAACACGATACAAAATGTAATGGAAAGGACACTTAATAGTATAGTTATAGTTTGGATGTGATTTTAAGGCTTGCTTAATTTGAAAATACATGTATAATTATCATATAGAAATACTAGGAAATAAAAGCACTGAAATAGGAATAACTGGAGAAAGAGATAATAAGCAGCGAGATAAACTGGGACAGAGTGAGAAGTTTTTATAGCATATGATAAAGTTACAAAGGAGACGAAGATATGGCAAAGTTGATCACACCGGAGATTTTTCAGAAGAATACAGCAGAAGATTATTTAAAAGCGGCGATTGATACGGCGGAATGGATCGATACGCTGGCAATTAAGACGGAGTATGGCAGGATCTGGCAGGCTCTGCCGGAAGGACAGGATGGATACCGGGAGGATGTTCCGTTATTTACGCCGAAGAGTATGTATGATGGTTCGGCAGGTATTGGTATTTTCTTCATCCGGTTGTATGAAGCAACCGGAGACACACGCTGGCTGACTGAGGCGGAGGAAGCAGCGGCGCATATTATTGCAACGAAGGTTGGAGTGGAATGGTATCAGACGACGCTTCATTCAGAAGTAAAGGGTATTATTCCGGTTCCGGGCTGGGCGGCAGGCCCTTATAATGGTCCGGTTGGTGAGGCATATTTCCTTGAAGACCTGTATCAGGTGACAGGAAAACAGGAATATCGGGATTATGTATTATATGTTGCGGATGTCCTGCTTGAAGCAGCAGTAACCGATGAGAGAGGACTGCATTGGAGTGATCAGGAGGATATCACCGCAGATGGCGGATTTATCGTATTCTTAGATATCCTTTATCGTAAGACCGGTATAAAGAAATATCTGGATACAGCATGTGCGGCTGCAGACCGGATCGCTCAGGATGCTCTTCCTGCGCCAAATAGCGGAAAGTTCTGGAAGCTGCTTGATCTGTCGATGATCGATTTTGAGAAGGATACGACATTTCCGAACTGGTCACATGGAACGACTGGAACGGCATGGATGTTTGCAGCCTTATACCAGGATACAAAGAAAGAGGAATATCTGGAGTTGGCAAAGGAAGGACTTACATATGCAATGAATATCGCAGTTGGAGATGAGACCGGACGATTGATTCCATATCAGGATCATCCGGTAACAGGTCCGACGTATGACAAATATTATCTCAGTACATGTCATGGCCCGGTTGGAAGTACGCTGGCATTTCGTGAATTATATGAGATTACCGGAGAGGAGATCTACCGGAACTGGACGATCGAATTATCGCGTGGTATCGTCCGTGCCGGTGCGCCGGAGAAACATTCCTGGGGCTTCTGGAACTGCCAGTGCCAGTGCTGTGGAACAGCAGGTATTCTGGAGCATTTTTCTGCCATGTATGAATATACCGGGGAGAAAGAGTTCTATGATTATATGATCCGTACTGCTGATGTAATGCTTTCCGATTCAGATCACCGGACACCGGGACTCCGTACCTGGTATGACAGTTGGTGGAGAACGATCCCGACCAGAGTTGTGAGCTATCCTGGATTGTATGTCGGTGTGGCAGGTTGTGCATCCTCTTTGCTTCGTGCCTATGCGGCGCTGACAGGTAAGAAGCTGACTAACCTGTACGAATATCATTTCTTTGAGAAGTTTTAAGCGGAACCTTATATAAAAATGTAGATTATGCTTCTATGGCTACAGTGATCTCGGTAATGTAGTCTTGCGGGTCTTCGGCAGTGAAGCTGTCTATAACATTGTGCTCCAGATATTCAGAGGAAGTATGTATGTTGTGCTCATGTTTAAAGGTCATCAGGCGGTTGTAAGTATCGCCGATCGTATCCCAGTGACCGGTGTGGTAGGCGGTGAGATATTTTCCTGCAGGCAAGGTATGGACAGGAAGCCCGTAAGGCTTGTTATCTAACAACAGGGCGACATTATCATAGACAGCGTACTTATCTGATTCGATATGGGAAGCATGCTGGAAATATGCCATATCATAATCATTTTTAAAAGTAGAACCGACCGTTAGCAGAAGATTGATCAGGTCATCGGTTTTTCGATACAGTTCAGCATCTGTAGCGGTCGGTGCTTCTGCATAGAGATAGTAGCGTTCCGGGAAGTCAGCAATAAAGATGGCTGTCGGATCGATCTGCATAGCGAAATGGATCTTGCTCTTTTGCTGCGAGATCCATTTTTCCATGGAGCGTAATTTGGCAATCTCCGTATTGATCTGATGTTCTCGTTCTTCTAATATATGGAGCATCTTTGCCGGATCACGGTTGGCAAGTTGCTGTTTGATCTCTTTTAACGGCATACCTAGGTCTTTTAATAGAAGGATGGTGTCAAGAATCTCAGTCTGATAGATCGAATAATAGCGGTAACCATTTGGCTGGGTGAGCTCCGGCTGAAATAAACCGATCTCATCATAATGAAACAGGGTTTCTTTTGTTATTCGCATGATCCTGGCGAACTCGCCGGTCGTCATATATATCTTTTTATTCATTTGAATTTCCTTTCATTTTCAAAATTACACTTGACTATAGGGTTACCCTATAGTATATGCTTGGCTTTGTCAATTAGAAAAGTGTTATAAAACGGAGAGGACTTGTTAAAATGGGTAAATCATTAAATCGTCGCATTACGCCATGGTCGCTGCTGAGTTTTGCGGCACCGTCAATCATCATGATGGTATTTATGTCGTTGTATACCATCGTGGATGGTATCTTTGTATCCCGATTTGTCGGAAGTAATGCATTATCATCGTTAAATATCGTATATCCCGTAGTAAATGTGGCGATCGCCATTGCCATGATGCTGGCATCGGGTGGAAATGCGATCATTAGCAAATATCTTGGAGAGGGAAATAAAAAGAGAGCATGTGAGAGCCTGACTCAGTTTGTCATGGTATGTATTCTGGTCAGTCTTGTGATCGTGGTGATCAGTCAGGTGTTCCTGACAGAGATATCCAGACTGCTGGGTTCCAATGAAGTGCTTCTGGCAGACTGTAAAAGTTATCTGGGAATGGTGAGCTTATTCATTCCTGCCTGTATGCTGCAAACGTTGTTTCAGATGTATCTGGTCACAGCGGGACGGCCAACGATGGGCTTGCTGCTTATGATCGGTGCAGGTATTGTAAATGCTGTTCTTGATTACGTATTGATCGTGATCTGTGATATGGGAGTTGCAGGTGCGGCACTTGCAACAGGAATCGGTCAGTGCATTCCCGCGATTGCCGGACTTGTATTTTTCATGTTCTCCAAAGGTGAGCTTCGGTTTACCGGATTCAAGCTTTCCTTGCGGGAGCTTGGACATGCCTGCTATAATGGTTCTTCAGAGATGGTATCAGAGCTTTCAAATTCTGTTGTAACGGTATTGTTCAATCTTGTTCTGATGCGGCTTGCAGGAGAAGCCGGAGTTGCGGCTATCTCAATTCTGCTGTATGGACAATTTTTATTCAATGCATTCTATTTGGGATTTACAATCGGGATCAGTCCGATCGTTGGGTTCCAGTATGGCGCAAAGGATAAGAAAAAACTTCGGAGTATTTATAAGATTGCGTTCCTTTTTGTGGGGGTATCGGCGGTTATTCTGACGGTTATTGCAGAGGTGCTTGCGACCTGGATCATTACGGTATTCACACATGACCCGGCAACATTTGAACTGGCGGAGATCGGATTCAAGATTTTTGCGGTCAATTTCCTGTTCAGCGGGTTGAATATTACATCCTCCGGCTTCTTCACTGCCCTTTCAAATGGTAAGGTGTCGGCGATCATTTCATTCAGCCGGACATTTATCTTTACGGTGTTAAGTCTTCTGATCCTGCCGCATTTCCTTAAGATCTATGGAGCGTGGCTGGCTGTACCGATCGCGGAAGCGGTGACACTTCTTGTGACTGTGCCGTTTCATAAGGTGTATTTTATTGGCAAGGGGGAGAAGAATTATTTGAGGGGATAGATGAATTCTTTTAGACAGTTGCTTTTTAGATTCGTGTTGGTATTGTAGTTGATTCAGCATAATCTTTACACGCGGTTCCGATTCTGTTATAAATAAACTTGGAGAATTCAAATGGAATTTGAATGGTTGACTATATATGGAAGGGACAGGTGAAAATATGTTTTGTAGTAATTGTGGATGTGAATTACAGGATGGTTGGTCGGTGTGTCCGAATTGTGGTATGCGGATAGAAGAAGAGGGGCGGACTTCACAGATGAATGTGGGAATGAATCAATATGATCCGAATTCAGTACAGATGCAGGGGCAACCTTCACGACCGCAACCGCCACAGAAACCATCTTCGGGTGGTTTATCGGGATGGCAGAAATGGTTGTTGATCGTTGTGGGGATTGCTGTATTAACAGTGATTGTAGGATTTGTGGTTTATAAAGTCGAAAGCAAGTTATCTGATAATAGAAGAGATGCAGATAAGACTGTAGAGACCACGGAAGCGACGGAGCAGGAAGATACGCAGGTATCAACCGGGCAGGATACAGAAGTGACAACAGAGAGTGTAGTATCGGAGGAGTCAGATGATACGAAAGCGCCATATTCGGCAGATATGGTTGTAGATTCGAATATTTCTACCCAGGTTCAGTATGAGGGCTATACGGCAGTATATCATTTACCTCATATCAATTATGAGGGAGATGCGTGTGGCAATGTGAATGAGCAGATCGAGAAGCTTGGAAAAAATTATATGAATGAGGATGGAAATGTCTGTATAGGAATCGGCTATAAATGGGCTGTGTATGGAGACATATTATCTCTGCTGGTATCGGTTGATTTTGACTGGGATGCAACGGAATACACGATCTACAACATCAATCTGAAAAAGGATGTCATGTTATCAGAGGACGATCTGCTTGGAGCAGTAAATCTGGATATCTCGGCATATGAAAGTGCGGTAAGAAATGCACTGGATCAGTTTTTCTGGTCATTATATGGTGAAGATAATAAATCAGATGAGGCATTGAATGAGACTTATAATCAGACGATTGCAGATTCAAATATCAAGGATGCAGTACCTTATATCAATAAGGATGGCGTATTATGTGTCTCAGCGAAGATTTATTCTATCGCAGGTGCCAATTACTATTATCATATGGTAGAGGTACAGGAGCTTGAAGATTCCTGCACATTCAGCGGAGAAAGTGCAGAATATGATTCAAATGCAAATGTAGATTACAGTGCAAATGAAATTCAGACTTCAGATGACTATATTCTGCCAAACAGTGATTCGGAATACATATCGGACAGTGATCTGGATGGTCTGACAGCAGATGAATGTCGTCTTGCGCTCAATGAAATATATGCTCGTCACGGAAGAAAGTTTAATGATCCGGATTACCGGGCATATTTCAATTCCAAGAGCTGGTACAATGGAACGATCGATCCGGATGATTTTGACGATACCGCTTTATTTAATAAATATGAGCTTGCAAATAGAGACTATATCATCGACTATGAGAAGCGGATGGGATATAAGTAGAAATATGCGATCGGATGAAGTCCGCCAATTCATGATTTATCCGTTCGTTCTTTTCTTCGGCTTTCATATATTCCGGTAGTGGCAGATCCGGCTGACATTCACCGCAGATGTCGATGCCGCATATGGTTTCACGGCTTAAGATAATGCCAAGCAGATGTTCCAACATGTCGAGCGTCATGTCACCCTGATTCCAGTTGGTTTCCGTGAAACGGGTGGAGAGGACATCTTTATCAATAGAAATATAAAATGGAACACCTGAAAGGATGTCAGTTGATTTCCTTTGGGCAGTTCCATTTTTTAATTCTTCAGCGGAAAAAGTCAGAAGGCGATCTTTGCGTATCGCATCAATCTGAGAAATATCGGTTGCATCCGGTCCGATCAGAATTAACTGCTTCAGATTCGGATTCTGATCCAGAACAAGACCCGCCCAATCGCCACAGCTCATCATTTCGTTAACGAGTGGCTGCTGCATATCTGTATGGTGGTCGAATACTACGAGCGAGAATGGTTGTTTGATCTGGTCGGTGGTTATCTTTGTTATATAATGAAAATTTCCGGAATCAATAAAATGAATACCTTTAGTGCCATACGGCATGATCCGTTTTTGAATCTCGGCAGCAGCTTCATCTGAACAATACAGATCACAGCCATTGATGTCAGAGCAGTCGATCCAGTGAAACTGCGAGTTGTTCTTCATATCTTCATCACAGTATACATGTGTAAAATCCAGAATGTAGTTGTTTGGTTTGTTGTTCATTATCAAAACTTCTTTCTTCAATGCATTCCGCAAAATCAGCACCCTTGCAAGCAAGTGATTTTGCGTTCATTATATCGTGAGCTTAGCTCACTCAATGCATTCCGCAAAATCAGCCCCTTGCAAGCAAGTAATTTTGCGTTCATTATATCATGTCGCCTGTTTTACAGTACCTGCATACCGCCGTATTTGCGGATCTTCAGTACATGACAGGAGCCTTCGCCAAATACATGATCCATAGCCTGACGATAAGTTTCAACAGTGTCATTTTCTACAAATGCCTGAATGGTTCCGGCAAAACCACCGCCGTGAACACGGCTTACTCCGTGGCTTCCAAGTGTGATATCACTGACAGCCAGAGCAACAGATACATTCTGCGCCTGAATATCTTTATTCGTATATACATTCTGTAAATACTTGAAAGAAGAATCGCCTGATGCTTTAACCGCTGCAAGGAATGCAGGCATATCACCTTTTTTCAGGGAAGCAGCCTGAATTTCTACCCGTTTTACTTCTTCAAAATAGTGAAGGGCACGAAGCAGGTAACGGTCGCCGAGTTTGGTGCGGATATCAGTCATGTGGTCGATGATATCCTGTTCACTTAATTCGTTTAATACCGGTTTGCCAAGCATCTCCGCAACGGCACACATCTCGGCAGGAACTGCAGCATAGTCAGCAGTCAGATCTACATGGGAGCCCTTTGTATCAGTGATACAGAGACTGTAACCGCTCTTTGCCATATCAAAGTCGATCTTTTCAACAATAGGATCGGCCGGATCTGCAAAGTCGATATGTACAAGATTTCCGACGGAAGATGCCATCTGATCCATCAGACCGCAAGGCTTTCCGAAGTATACATTTTCTGCATACTGGCCGATGATCGCAATCTCGATTGCAGATACGGAACCATTATTATAAAGTCCCGACAGGATGGTTCCGATGATTGTTTCGAATGCTGCAGAAGATGAAAGACCGGCACCGATCAGTACATCACTGGTGATATATGCTTTGAAGCCGCCAACAGCGTGTCCGTGTTCCTTTAATCCGGCAGCAACACCCTTGATCAGAGCCATTGTTGTTTCTTTTTCACTTTCTACAAGAGAGAGGTCGGATGCGTCGATTGTAATGAGATCATATCCGTCTGAGATAACCTGGATCTTGTCATCGGAAGTCTTTGCAACGATGGCAATCGCATCCAGATTGATAGATGCGGCAAGTACCTGACCGTGCTGATGATCAGTATGATTTCCACCTACTTCACTTCTGCCCGGAGCGGAGAAGATAGATACCTCTGTGTCTCCGAAATCTTTGATGAATTCCTGAAGAGCGGCGATATATCTGCCATTCTGATAAGCGAGCAGATGCTCATCGACATAGATATCGGTTAATAATTCATTGTACTGTTCTGATTCAAAGTCTTTTATTAGTTCAGATGCATGTTTCATATGTTTATCCTCCTGATCATACATGATAATTGATGTGCTTATATCTGTACGGTGCGTAAATGTGTGTTTACTTGTACAGATGTGTCTGTTTTTCTAAGTCTGTTTGTTCTTTATAGTGACAGGATAGCATATGTTTAGTAAAATGTCAATAATACTTTAGTAAAGATTTACTGAAAAAGTAATTGAAAAATAAAAAAAAATCTGTTACACTGGGTTGGTAAAAATATAGTAAATTTATCCAATAAATATGGAGTAAAGAGGTATATTATGACGACAATCAAGGATATTGCGAGATGGGCAAATGTGTCACCGGCTACAGTTTCAAGAATTTTGAACGATGATCCGACATTAAATGTTTTACCGGAGACAAAGGAAAGAGTCCTTCGGGCAGCGAAAGAATTGCATTATACAAAGAAAAAGTCAGCCAGATTAAAGAAATCATTCCAGCTTGGGCTTGTGCTTTGGTTCTCTGCAGAAGATGAGATGAAAGATAGCTATTATCTGTCCGCAAGAAAGGGAATCGAGGATTTCTGTATCAGCCAGTCGATTGAACTGGTTCGGGTATTTCGGAATGACAGCAACTATCTGGACATGCTGCGTGGTTGTGATGGAATTATCTGCCTGGGTAAGTTTGCACAGGAGGAAGTAAAATCATTTATAGAGATATGCAGTAATATTGTATTTCTGGATATGAAGGTGGAGCATTATAATATTACTTCCCTAACGATGGACTTTAAACAGGCAGTAAGGGATGTGCTTGATTATCTGTACCATCTGGGACATCGCAAGATTGGATTTATGGGTGGTAAAGAGTATGTGGGAAATCATGAGCTTCTGGTTGATCCAAGACTGGAAGAATACATTGCATATATGAAAGAAAAGGATCTTCCATACGAGAAATATCTGTATGAGGGAAACTTCAATACATTCTCCGGTTATGAGATGGGAAAAGTGATAGCAGGATCTGACGAACGTCCAAGTGCAATCTTTGCAGCCAGTGATGCTCTTGCGGTAGGAGCATTAAAGGCATTCAAGGAAGCGGATATGGAAGTGCCGGAGGATATTTCACTTGTTGGCTTTAATAATACAGAGCTTAGTGAGTATACAGTTCCTGCACTTACAACGGTAAATGCTCCGGCATATGATATGGGACAGCATGGAGCAAACCTGATCTACGCTGCATCAAACCTTAGTATCCGTACTCCGTTAAAGGCTGAGATCCCATGTAATCTGATCGTCAGGGAATCCTGTATGGAATACACAGAAAAATAAAATTAAAAAAATGATTGATAAATTGTGCAAAAGTTGCTTGTTTAAATACAAGAGTTGCGCAAAACATTGCGCTACACTAAGAGAGAACAAGTGAATACAATGGATGATATGTCACAACTACAGAGAGTAGTTGAAAATCATAAGATTGATGGATTGATTCTTGGACGGACACTGATCCGGGATGATAGAATCAAATATTTAAAACAGACGGATCTTCCATTTGTAGCGATTGGAAGCACGGAAGAACCGAATGTTGCGCAGATCGATAACGATCATATCGCAGCCTGCCGGGAATTAACCTCCATTCTCATTATGAAGGGAATGAAGAAATTTGCATTGATTGGTGGGGACAGCAATCATGTAGTCAACCGGACAAGGCGAGAAGGCTTTGAACAAGGTATTACCGGTGCCGGACTTATGATAGAAGATATGAAAGTATATATGGATTGCGTTGATAGATCAAATGTCGAGATGACAGTAGAAGACAGTATGCGCCACATGGTCGACTGTATTGTCTGCATGGATGATGGTATCTGTAAATGGGTGCTGGACAAGCTTAGAAAAGAAGGCATATCTGTTCCGGAACAGATATGCCTTCTTTTTATAACAGCGCCCTGCTTGAAAATAACCGCCCGGCGATCACATCATTACAGTATGACCCAAAAGAACTTGGTAAAACAGCCGGAGAGACACTATTTCGGATGATCGAAGGTGAAGATATCGCAGACCGGATTTTATTAGGATATGAAGTGACACTGAAAGGATCTACGCAATAGATCAGGCATATAGAATGTATGCAAACCGTTGAAACCTTGAGGTTTTAACGTGAACATAAAATATCCCCCCTCCTTTAAAGAGAGCCTTATTAAGCTGATGATAAGGCTCTCTTTTGTGTTGGGTTAGAATGATATAAGTCTGGCTTCCTGTCTGATTATATAAACGCATGACTCATTTTGTTTCTATTCGATACACTCACCTATTTATCAGCAGTCGCCCAAACTCACCCTGTGGGTTCAGACATGGGCTTGGTGCTGATGGTTAGAGTGCATCTCATTACGAAACTGCATGAATGTCATTGCTTTTTATATAATCAGACAGGTAGCCGGGCTTATATTAGTTAAGTATTTCTCAGAAAGAGAGACTTATTTGCTACTTGCGCAAACTGTTGCACCATATTTTGGAAAAACTATTAAAAACACGCAACTATCTGTTTGAATAGATAGATGTATTTGTAATATAGCACATAAAAATAGGTTAAAAAACTGATCAAAATGTATCAACATGCTATGATTCACAGATAGCAAGATATGAAGCAAGAGACCTTGGACCATCTAACATCGAAGCATCAAATTCAGATGTAGTACAGGCAGATCCGGCTATCGCAGCACTTGCAGCACAGGCAGCATATGCTACACCACAGCGTGTTGGTAACAATTACTGGGATCCTGCAAAGACACTTGGACAGATGCAACAGAGCCTTTTTTCATTCATTTTAGTTATAAAGAAATACAGCAAGCGTGGCTTGCTGTATTTCTTTATAGTACAATCTGAAAATTTTATTTTATCTTTTTATTAGTTGACTTGAAGCTGACGGATGTATCGTTTGCTTTTGTCTTTCCGGCTGTGGCGGCTTTCTCTGCAGCTTTTGCTTTCTCTGTGTTTTTTATTTTTTGTTCATTTTTCTTTAATGTCTGTTCCTGAACGGAATGCATGTCATCAATCAGGTGCTCGATGCACTTCTTCTTAACATAGACATCAACGGACAACATAGAGACCATACACATATCGTGAAGATAAGCGTCTGTTTCCGGATCATACATATCGGATGCCTTATCATAGGTGGATAAGATGCTTTTGATTATGTCATTATAGTTATCGATCTCGTAATTGAATAATTTGCGGTAGACCTCTTCGATGTTGACCGGTGATTCACCATTATAGCAGTCGTTGTTATTCATCGGGGCAAGAAGTGTCTGAATATCAGTGATACTTACAAAGTTCTTGAGGTAGTAAATATACAACAGCATGATCAGATGATCCTTGGAGTAACGCTTCTTGTCGGGTGGCGGGAGAAGGTTATTTTTCGTATAATTATTGATCATGGTCTTTGTCATGGTCTTGTCATCGTCACTTCGTTTATTAGCGTTCAGCTTATCCTCCATAAAGGTTGTTAACTGATCCATATACAGATCGATCTCAGGTATATCATCCGGATCGATGTAACTCAGAGAAGTTGCAATCTGTAATAATTTTTTTCTGCGAGTAATATTTTTATTCATTAGAATCTCTCCCAAACATAACCAAATCTGTATGAATTCTATAGGAAAGTCCTGCTTTCATGTAAACGATATGAAATACAGGACTTTATAACCTTAGTATTCTATTATATAGGAATAAAAATCACAACACAAGCATTTTGACAGAATTTTTAAAATTAAAAACTCAAACTGAACAGACGTATGTGTGTCTATGTTATGATGCTCTTTTTAGATGGCAGTTTTTAAGAATAGATTGGATTATTCGTTGTTGCTATCAATATCAGTATTCGGCTTTGGTAGAATTTCGAGCAGAACTCGTGAAACACGATTTTTATCTAATTTTGTTACCTTGCAGGATATCACACCATCAGATGCTGTATCTCCAACGGATGGAAGGTGATCTAATAACTGGATGATATAACCACCGATAGAATCATAATCTTCAGATTCGATATCCAGATCCAGCGCATCGTTCAGGTCGTCTAATTTGATTCCGCCATCAATGCTGTAATGTGTATCATCTATTTTCACAATATTATTATGCTCTGCATCATCGTATTCATCCTTGATATCACCGATTATTTCTTCGATCAAGTCCTCCATAGAGATCAGACCAACACAGACGCCATATTCATCCAGCACGATACCGATGGAATTTGAACTGGATTTCATGTTTGCCAAAAGATCATTTGTTTTTTGAAATTCATAAACATAGAATGGTTCGCGGACGATGTTTGTTACGTCAAAATTGTTGATGTCATGGGTTGCTTTATAAAAGAACAGATCTTTTACATGCAGGATGCCGATGACATTATCACGAGAATCCTTATAAACAGGAAGTCTGGTGTAAGGAACCTCCATATACTGCTTCAGCAGTTCATCATAAGTAGCGGTAACAGGAACCATGGTCACATCGGTACGGGGAATCATAATATCACGAACACGGGAATCTCCGAAGTCCACTACGTTTGTGATCATTTCCTTTTCCTTGTTCTCGATGACACCTTCTTCCTCACTGACGTTTACCATGGTGATCAGTTCATCTTCGGTAATGGATTTGGCACTTTCGTTTGTATCCATATGTAAGATCCAGAAAATAACATGAGAGATCTTGTTTATGATGAATACAAATGGGGTAAAGATATATACCAGAAACTGTACGACGTCCACATAAAGTATTGACATTTTAACACTGTTATTTTGGGCAAGCGTTTTCGGTGTGATCTCACCAAATAACAGGATCAAAAGGGTGAGGATTCCGGTTGCGATTCCGACTGCCTTGCTTCCGAATAAATTAGTGGTAAGTGTTGTTGCAAGAGCGGAAGCTGAAATATTCACGATGTTATTACCTATTAATATTGTGCTGATCAGTTTGTCGCTGTTAGAGATCAGTTTAAGAACTCGGGCAGCACGTTTGTTCCCGCTATCAGCCATTGAACGCAGGGTGAATTTATTGACGGTTGTAAGAGCTGTTTCGGCAGAAGAAAAGAATGCCGATAACAGGATTAATAGAATAATTGTAATTAACTGGATAATTGTACTGGGGTGCAAAAAAATCATCTCCTAAAAATATTTTTGCTTTTGATTGTACAGAATAGAGAAAAACTTGTCAAGAACAGAACGACTAAGAAATGGTGATTTTATATAAACATTAGACTATCCGGTAGTGTTCGGAATAAATGAAGGAGAAGATGCAGATACTAATGCATGTAGATGATAATAGACAGTTATGCAGATATCATTGCCTGATGTTGTTGTTGCATGACCGGATCTATGAAATCTGCGATAAAGACTGACAAATGTCAAGGAGGTAAGAACGATGAGAAGTTCAACAGAAACCTATCATGAGGTAGCAGAACGTTGCAGTGCTTATGAAAAGACATGCCATTGCAACAGCATGACCAACAAAGCGGATGGTGAAAAGAGCTGCTTAAACTGTTCCCATTTCAGCAAGGACAAACATTGCAAATTAGATCTTTATGATCCGATTGTAAAGAATCTGAAATAACAGGAAAACAAAACAGAAGGGTTCACCCCTGACCGGTCAGCCGGAAAAGACTTGCCAAATTAGCCTTTTCCGGCTTTTTTCAGGCGCATACGTTCTTTTCATAATTGACACATATTCAACTAGTTGATATACTTTTAGATTAGAAAAATGGAAAGGTATGTGTATCGATGATAAGTGCAAATAACGTAACATTAAGATTTGGAAAGAAAGCTTTATTTGAAGATGTAAATATTAAATTTGTACCGGGTAACTGCTACGGACTGATCGGAGCAAACGGAGCCGGTAAATCAACCTTTTTGAAGATCCTTTCAGGAGAGATCGAACCATCAAAGGGTGATGTCACAATGGATGAGGGGGAGCGTCTGTCTGTATTACAGCAGGATCACTACAAGTTCGATGAATACACAGTACTCGATACTGTTATCATGGGAAACAAGCGCCTGTATGAGATCATGAAAGAAAAAGATGCGATCTATGCAAAAGAAGATTTTACAGATGAAGATGGTATCCGTGCTTCCGAACTTGAGGGCGAATTTGCTGATATGAACGGATGGGAAGCAGAATCCGATGCGGAGACTTTGCTAAATGGCCTTGGTGTGGATACAGAATATCATTATATGATGATGAAAGATTTGGATGGTGGACTGAAGGTTAAGGCACTGCTTGCGCAGGCGTTATTTGGCAATCCTGACGTTCTTCTTCTCGATGAGCCTACGAACCATCTGGATATGGATGCGATCGCATGGTTGGAGGAATTCCTGATCAACTTTGAGAATACCGTTATCGTGGTATCCCATGACCGTTATTTCTTGAATAAGGTATGTACTCAGATCGCCGATATCGATTATGCAAAGATCCAGTTATATGCCGGTAACTATGATTTCTGGTATGAGTCCAGTCAGTTGATGATCAAGCAGATGAAAGAAGCAAATAAGAAGAAGGAAGAGAAGATCAAGGAATTACAGGAATTCATTCAGAGATTCTCGGCAAATGCTTCCAAGTCCAAACAGGCAACCTCCAGAAAGAGAGCACTGGAAAAGATCGAACTGGATGATATCAAGCCATCCAGCCGTAAATACCCATATATTGATTTCCGCCCAAAGAGAGAGATCGGAAATGAAGTATTGACTGTATCTCATATTTCAAAGACAGTAGAAGGCGAGAAACTGTTAGATGATGTATCGTTTACAGTAGGACATGATGACAAGATTGCATTTGTCGGACCAAATACAAAGGCAACAACAATGCTGTTCAAGATCCTTGCGGGAGAAGAAAAGCCGGATGAAGGAAGCTTCAAGTGGGGCGTTACAACTTCACAGGGTTATTTTCCGAAGGACAACACAAAGGAATTCGATAATGACCTGATCATCGTAGACTGGCTGACGCAGTATTCGGAAGAAAAGGATGCAACTTATGTACGAGGCTTCCTTGGGAGAATGCTATTTGCCGGCGATGATGGCGTTAAGAAGGTAAAGGTTCTGTCCGGTGGAGAAAAGGTTCGTTGTATGTTATCCAAGTTGATGATCATGGCTCCGAACTGCCTGATCTTAGATGAACCTACAAACCATCTGGATATGGAATCTATTACGGCATTGAATAACGGATTGATCAAGTTCCCGGGTGTTATTCTGTTCTCATCACAGGATCATCAGTTTGTACAGACGACAGCAAACCGTATTATCGAGCTTACCAATACAGGCCTGATCGATAAGCAGACAACATATGATGAATATCTGGCAAATGATGAGCTTGCAAGAAAGCGTCAGATCATGAACATGGATGTTGACGGAGAAGATTAAGAATTAAGAATAGAAGTAAAAATGACAGACTGGGGATGTTTCATATGAAGATGAGATTAGAAAAGCCTGAGATTGCAAAACGGGCAGGCGAAGAAGGAAAGATTTATTCGTTTGGCAAGGAAATATGGCGGTTTATTCTGGTATTCCTGATCGGAAGCTTTATTGCAGGTTTGCTCCCTGCGATATATGAAATGTACCTGTTCCTGTCGAATGTGGAAATGTTCGACCAACTGCAGCGGCTGTTTTTAAATGACGATTCATCATTTTCAGATATGATGGAATTGGCAACCGATATGACAGACGGAATGTATATACTTACATTATTCTGTACACTGATTCTGATCATTTCTGTTCTGGTCTATTGTAATAAGATAGAAAAGCGTTCCTATTATTCCATGGGAATTGTTAAGAAAGATGGAGCAAAGCATTATGTACAGGGCTTGCTTGTTGGCGCGGTATCCTTCTCTCTTTGCGTACTTGCAGGTGCTGCTCTTGGATTTGTAGATATTAAGGGCTGGAATCAGAGCTGCAATCTGCTGATCGTACTTTTATATTTTATCGGATTTCTGGTACAGGGCTTCAGCGAGGAGATTGCATTCCGCGGGTATTTTATGATAAGCCTGATGAAACGAAGCTCGGCGGTAAAAGCTGTTCTTGTGAATTCACTGGCATTTGCATTCTGCCATATGTTGAATCCGGGACTTACGATTCTGGCATTCCTCAACCTGCTGTTGATCGGAATATTCCTGTCACTGTATGTGATAAAAACAAATGACATCTGGGGTGCAGCGGGCTACCACAGTATGTGGAATTTCGTGCAGGGAACCTTTTACGGAATCTCTGTCAGTGGAACCAACGTAGGAAGTGCTGTTCTTTCCTCTGAGATTAAACCGGGAAATATATTCCTGACGGGCGGTAAATTCGGCATGGAGGGCAGCATCGTGGCAACTGTCGTGATGGCAGTAGTCTTAGTTCTCGGAATGCTTTACTATAATAGAAAAGAAACAAAACAGAATATAGCTGAATAGAAGAAGATCACATAGGACTGTCTCCGGAGTGGAGCTGTTATATGAATATACCCACTATAAATGACTTGCTGCGGTTTCTGCTCGCAACACATGCCTGATTCGTAAATACTTTTGTGCTAACTCGCCTTCGGCTCAGACAAGCACCCGTATTTACTGGCAATGTGTTGCTTGCGACGAAATCCTCGCAAACGTCATATTATAGTGGGTATATTCATATAACGGCTCCGCTCCGGAGACAGCTTTGTGTGATCTCCTTCTATATAGGTATTATTTATAGCTCCAATCCGAGATCGAAGATGAAGTTACAGATCTGCTTGACACGCTTCTGGTTGTCTTCGGATACGCCGGGGAAACAGATGTAGACATCATCGTAGCCCGGATTCAACTTCTTTGCAAAGCCGGTATCACTGATGTTGATCGCGTATGGAGCACTCTTTCCTGTATAAGCAGGAGAAGTTGTGATCTGATCATTATAATCAGCAGTGAAAATATCATACAGATCGGAAGGCAATGCTTCACCAAGTGTATGAATGATCGAACTTTCACTTAGGTATTCCAACCCTCGCTTATTTGTAATGATAATATCGTAGTAGTTTTCGTCGCATAGAGTAGGAAATGCAATGTAGTTTCCGCTTTCGGCATCTTTGGATGCATCGTTTGTGCTGATACTTGGATCATACTTCAGATCCAGAACTTTCTGAAACTGATAATTATCATCAAAACCATAGTAGTTCCAATAATCAGCTTCTATGACGGAGGTGTCAAGTGCTTCCAGATCTTCACAGTTTACAACCGCATAGGAGAGTGCGGTCGGTTTGTTACCGCGGAAGAATGCAACTACGATCAGACTGATTGCGATGATCACGATCAGCGGCAACAGGATCTCCATCTTATATGCATATAAAAAGTATTGTAACTTTTGCACAAAGGTCATTCCTTCGGTAGTTTCCTTTAATCGTTTTCTTTTTGCTGCCCGGCGCTCTTTACGGGACATCGTTGCAAATTCCAGTTTGTCCTCAATCTTAAGATCTTCCTTTGGTGGAACCTTGCGGGGATCTTTGAACTCGTGCGGCTGATCCTGTTTGTTTTCAATATTCTGTGCTTTTGCCGGTTCCTTCTTTTCGACGGCAGTCTGAGTATTGACAGTTTCCTGTTTGGTTTCGATATTTTGTGCCTTAGCCGGTTTTGCTGTTTGTACAGCAGTCTGTTTTTTTACCTGCGCCTGAGAATTTGCGGCGACATTGTTGCTTTTCTTCTTTTTCTTTTTACTGTTGCCCATATTGTTTCCTTTTCTTCTTATATAATAATGATAAGTATAACACAGATGGAAATGGATAAAAAGGAGCAGGTATGGTAAAGAGTCTGTCTCTTATACACATCTCCGAGCCCACGAGACACTGAGCGATCTCGT
>ENA-OYWI01000238-OYWI01000238.1-human-gut-metagenome-genome-assembly--contig:-NODE-238-length-19364-cov-5.254389_pt1 | contig 19364 bp, 14 predicted proteins | sample MGYA00244167_ERZ653391 | MGnify/ENA primary metagenome ERZ653391 (study PRJEB26926, sample SAMN06165005) | human gut metagenome | biome: ENVO:00009003; feature: ENVO:2100002; material: ENVO:00002003...
GATAGCATAGGGTGCAGCTTTGAGCAGCAGCCCGTAGTCCCCGGGACGACCGACGACCAGAAGGTTCGGATCCTGGTCGTACGGTACCGATCGATCTCCTGTGTCGTTCAGCAGAATCTGACAGTTGTCCAGGTCGATATACTTGGGTTTGATAGGTTCGACGTGGAATCCGCTGTTGAAAAAGAGCTCCACGCCCGCCCTGCCGTAGAACAGCCGGTGCATGATTTCGCGGATGAGCGTTTCCCAGGCTGTCGTGTCGATCATCGCTGCGATGGCGGGTTCTTCCTGTCCCCGGGCATTCATGAAGACGACTTCAGCATTCAGCACGGCCTCGATACGTTTGTTGATCGCATCGGCGAGAACTCCGTCGATCATGATGTCTTCGAACAGGTCGTAGAGATATTTCGGCCGTCCGTTGTCGGCCGAGCGCAAAGCTGACCGCCAATCTCCGATGTCGTACACGCGACGCTGCGGAGCCTGGACAACGATCTGCTGCACCACTATCGGCTTTGAGGCTTTCGTGCCGGAACTCTTTCGGGAAGATGTCTTATAACCTATTTGTGCCATAATCAAAAATGTTGTGATCGTTTTGGGTTCGACCCGAAAATGTACTCTCCGGCAGCGGGGTCGGGCTTTCCGTCGCCGTCGGCATCCTCCATTACGGGTAGGTTGGGTTTGATCTCCGAGCGCTGGACGGACTTCAGCCAGGCGACGGCCCGTTCGTATCGATCCTGCCGGAGCTGGAGATCCGTTCCTGCATTGCACAGGTTGATGAAGTGCCATACGGCGATGTCCTTGACGAAAATTAACAGCAGTGCGTTACGTTCGTCACCCTCGGTGCCGAAGATCTTCTTACGGTCATAAGCCCCGAGATACCCCGAGGCCTCCTCAATGGCGGCATCGATAGCCGCGGCCACGATTGCATCGTCCTCTCGGGCGATGGTTTCGATATTCTCTTTATAGAGATGCGTCTGCAACTCTTCAGGTGTCAGAAAAGCCATATTAGAAACGTTTTGATGCGCGTACTCGTTGACCGATGGTATAGGATCCCTCGTTGAGCGTGGAGATCTTCTGGTTGATGATCCATACGCCTCCTTCGATGCAGTCAGGGCCGTCGGCCGGAGATTTCATTTGTCGGTTGAGCAGCAGGAACTGCTCTTCGAGGCGTTTCATGTGCGGATTCTCTCGTTCGTCGATATTCAGTACCAGGCGCCCTTGGCGGATCAACGGTTCGAGGTTTCCCTCGATGCGTTCGAATTTCGGCGGTTTACAGCGACAGTCGGGTGTGATGCCGATGAATCCCCGTTCGCGGGCGCGGGCGGCGAACATTGGGAGGAACACCTGCTCATAGAAAGGATCCTGCAGGCTGTTGTTCTCGATGAAGTAATAAACCTGCACACGTTCGCTCGCATAATCGCGCAGGTTGTAGAACCAGTCCACGAACTCGTCGTTGGTGACATGGTCGAGAAATCCCGTATAGACGTAGAATGTCCCGTCGCAGTAACCGAGCAGAAAATCCGCTTTGAAACTCGATGCCTTGTTGCGGGCGTTTGACGGAGAAGGATCGGCGTAGGCCACTGCGAACTGGAGCCGTTGCATCGGCGGACATTTTCCCCAGATCACCTCCTTGATGACCTCGCCTTCGGAAAGCGGATTGTTCATATACTCCTGCTGGAAGGCTTTGGTGGAAATGGTCTGCTCGATGCGGCGGATACGCTCCTCGGTGTTCTTCTCGGGCCAGGTCGAGCGGCCTTCGGCATCGCGGATGTTCACAATATCCCAATGGTCGGCCTTGGCCCCGGCCCGCGTCACACAGCAATCCCGGGCAATGACGTTCCCGCAGAACACGACCAGCAGGTCGCCGCTCACGGATCGGGTTGGAATCAGGGCTTCCTCGAACCACTGCCACTTCTTTTTTACAATGTCGGGATTACGGCAGTCGGCATCCGTGTCGAAGTCGTCCGGGAGAATCGTATCCGGGCGAAAGGCATCCTTGCGGGTGCCTCGCGGCGATTCCATTGCACCGAGCGCCCGGAATGCCGCGCCCGAGGTCAGCGAGAACTCGTCGGCGGTCCAGTTGCCGGCCTCCCTCAGGTCCCCGTAGTAAGCCTTTAACAGTGAATTTTGTTCGAAGGACTTCTTGTAAGGATCCAGAAGCCGCGTGGCATTCTCATGGCTGTTGGAAACGAGCAGCACGTTGCGCTTGCGTTTCGTCAGTACAAGATACATGATGCACATGAAGACGATGGTCGATTTGGCCAGCTCGCGTGACCACGAGAGCACTTCATACCATTCCGGATTGGAGGTGATCCGCCGGATCGCCTTCTTCTGGAAGGAAGTGAAGGGATGCCGGGTGTATTCGGCGAAGAAGAAAAGCATCCACGAAACGGGATCCTTTTCGAGCTTCTCGAGTCGCCTCATCCGTTCCACAGGTGAGAGTTTGTCCACCGCCTTGTCGCGCTTCAGGGCACGGTGGTATTCACGCCATTCGTTCCAGGCGCGCATGTCATCTACTTTACCCATTTCAGCCGTTCCTGTATGTATGAATCGAAATAGTCCGAGAGCATCTTGGCCTTCTCCAGGTCAATAGCTCGGACATAGTCGAGAATATCTCTTGACACATTGACAATGTCCCGCACGGAGGCCTCCTGTTCGAGCGCCTCGAGGTCGGCGGTGAGTTTGCGCCGGATATCTGCCTCCTTGACCGTCGGATAGCGCGCACCCTGCTCACGCGCCGCGATGCTTTCGTCGAGTTCGTTAAGCTGCATGAGTGTCGATTTGATCCGTGCCTCACGGGTTTGGAGGAAATTCAACTTGAGACCCTCCCACTCTTTGGCCCATCGTACGATAGTAATCCTCGAGACACCGATCTTCACGGCAATCTCGGCTTGGGTGAGATCCGTAGTGAGGAAAAGTAGTTTCGCCCACTCCTTCTTCTGCTTGTTATCCAACTCTTGTGTCATGAAAAATCTCTGTTTTACACCCCAAAGGTAAGCTCTTCACCCGAACGGAGCGAATCGTGGATAAATGGTCTGCATGTAAAGTGCAATTAAAGCGTAATAAATTGTAAAACAATACAATATAATTTGCAAGACGGGTGTTTTCAATCCAATTTTGCCGAAAAATGATGGCTTTTATGAAACGATTTACATTCGTGTTGCACGACGAGACGGTCAATACCTACGGGTTCCGTATGCTCACCAGCGGCGCTAATCTCGAGGAGTTCCGTAAGAACCCCGTGATCCTGCTCAACCATAAGGACTGGGAGCTTCCGATCGGTCGTTGGGAGAACATCCGTATTGAAGGTACGCAGATCCTTGCCGATGCCCTCTTCGACGAGAAGGATGACGAGGCGGTGAAGATTGCCGACAAGGTCGAAGGCGGATTCCTGCGCATGGCTTCTATGGGAGCCTGGCCTCCCGAAGAGGTGAGTGACGCCGCAGAGTTGAAACTTCCCGGGCAGACGCTTCCGACCGTGACGCGCTGGACAGCCCGTGAAGCGTCCATTGTCACGATCGGGGCCAATCATAATGCCCTGGTGCTTTTCGACCGTCAAACGGGAAAACCTCTCGATCTCACGGATGCTTCGACTGTCATCCGGCTTATGGACAGGCTCAATCACTCAAAAATCGATTCGAATATGAACAAGACTTTGAAGGAAGTCCTCAAGTTGCAGGACTCAGCACGGGATGCCGAGGTTATCGGCGCTGTGAACCGGCTGATCGAAAACAACGACCGGCTAACACGTGAAAATCAGGAACTCAGAGATGCTGCAGCGCGTGCGGAGTCCGAGCACAAGGAGATCCGGAAGTCCGAGGCGATTCGCCTCGTGGATGCAGCCATTGCCGACGGAAGGATCAATACCGCAGGCAAGGAGGCTTATCTGAAACTCTTTGATACGGATTTCGAGAGTGCCAAAGCCACCCTCGAAGCCATTCCGCACCGCAAATCCGTCACAGCGCTTATCCGTGAGGGTGAACGACGGCAGTCGGTCGAACTCTCCGACCTTGTAAACAAGTCGTGGGAAGAACTCGATAAGGCAGGGCGCCTTGTTGAACTCAGGGACAAGGCGCCGGAACTCTTCCGTGAGAAGTTCAAAGCGGCCTTCGGTACCGAACCTAACATGTAGAACTCATCAAAAACAAAAAACATTATGGCTATTCAAAAAGAAATCTGGGAGAAATCGATCGTCGAAGGTCTGTTCGCTCCCAACAGCTTCCTTTCGAAAGCGTTCAACGCCGACGAGTATGTCGAAGCGGGAAAGATCGTGCATATCCCGCAGGCAGGTGCCGCTTCGAAAGTCGAGAAGAACCGAACGTCATTACCCGCAACGGTAAAGCAGCGTACCGACACGGACAAAACTTTCGAGCTGGCTGCTTTCACGACGGATCCCGTTTTGATCCCCGATGCCGACAAGGTCGAGCTGTCGTACAACAAACGCGAGTCCGTATTACGGCAGGACAAGCTCGCCCTGCATGAGGCTGTGGCCAAGGATTTTCTGTTCGCCTGGAGTCCTGCCTCGGATCGTGTGATCGAAACCACGGGGGCACCGGTGGATGCTTACACACCTTCGGCGACAGGCAGGCGAAAAGGGCTTTGCAGGGCGGATATTCTGACGCTGATGACGAAATTCAACAGCGAGAACATTCCCCAGGAGGGCCGCTACCTGCTGCTCGATGCGCAGATGTACGCACAGCTGTTGAGCGATCTCACTGCCAATGAGAACTCCGCATTCCTCGCCTCGGCGGATGCCCAGAACGGCATCATCGGAAAACTCTTCTCGTTCAACGTCATGATGCGTTCACAAGCTACGCTCTACACTGCGGATAAAGCTCCGAAGCGGTGGGGCGAAAGCGGTGCCGCCACGGACCTGGCCGCAGCCCTTGCCTGGCACGATCAGTCCGTATGCCGCGCCTTGGGCGAAGTCAAGGCTTTTGAGCAGGAGAAAGCGCCCGACTATTATGGGGATGTCTACTCTTTCCTCGTACGTGCCGGAGGCAGCATCATGCGCGGCGATAATGCAGGTGTAATGGCCCTGGTCGGCACCGCAACCGAGTAAGCCATGAAACCGGCGGATTTCAAGCGCACCTATTATCCGACAATCGAGCGGGTCTGCGCCGAAACAGGGTTGAATCCTCTGTTTGTTGCGGCGCAGGCCGCCCTCGAAAGCGGATGGGGCGATCATGCTATCGGAAATAATCTTTTCGGCATCACGGCCGGAGATAAGTGGACCGGAAAGCGGCGAACCGAACGGACCTTCGAATACTTTTCGGATGACCGGCAGAGCGGACGATTCGAGAAGGTTTATTCGATCACCCGGACCTCCGACGGACGCTACCGTTACGAGGTCGATCGCAAGTTCCGCGACTACGACACGCCGGAGGAGGGCATCCGCGACCATGCGAAGGTCCTTTCCGCCAAACGCTACGCAGCAGCCTGGGCGTATCGTAACGACATAACACGTTTCGCTTATGAGATCGCCAAGGCCGGGTACTGTACGGCAGAACCCGCAGCCTACGCGGATTTGATCTCGAAGATTGCACGCATGATCGAACGGGCGTAAACTAACTTTCAAAAACCGATTGAACGATGGACAGCATTTGGATGCAGATACTCGCTTTCGCACTTCCCGGGGGATTCCTCGGCAGCGTTTTCACCTGGATCTTCTCGCGCCGCAAACAGAACAACGACTTTCTCAAAGAGTTGCAGAGTTCGATCAACCTGCTTTCGGGCGAAAACAAGAAGATTCTCGAGGAAAACATCCAACTGCGGCGGGAAAACATCGACCTCAAGGCCAACCAGGAAGAGATGCTCGTACGCATCGACCGGCTGACCAAAGAGGTGGAGCGCCTCCGCAAGACCATCGGAAAACGAAATTCGTATGAAGACAAGACTCTTTTTGCTGCTCTCCATCCTGCTGCTGGCAAGTTGCACTGCGACGAAGAAGCTCCTCTCGACAGGGACGCAGAACAGGACGGATACCGTGTCGCACATGCAGCGCGGCGCACAAAACGCCGTAGAGCAAACCGCACGAGCGGCAATGAACTCTCGATCGGAGGAGACCTCTGTGCTGCGGGCGCTGCGGACGGAGGCGATTCCGCTTCGGACAGCAGCGGTGACGGTGACGGAGGAGAGCCTCCGTAATCTGCCGGAGGGGGCGGCCTATGTTGCCCGTGACGGTCGGCTGACGCTCGAAGCCCGGCGTGACGGGGATACCATCCGCATTTCAGCACGCAGCGATTCGCTTGCCCGACGAGTCGAATATTACAAAGCGACCTCGGCCCGGCAGGACCGATATGCAGATTCTCTGAAGGAGAGTCTGGCAGAAACCCGGGAAGCATACGACCGACTCCTCGAAGTCTCCAGGCATCAATCTTCGGAAACAGCAATACAACAAACGCGGTCCCCGGCCTATCGGGGAAGGTGGATGCTTTTCGGAATCGTTATCGGATGTCTCGGCGGCTGGTGGGCTCATAAAACAAACTTATTTGCAAAACTTTTCAAAACAATTTAATTATGTCTAAACGATCTGTAATTCAAACTAACGACGGCTATCTGATGCTGCTCGACGCTGTCTATTTCAACGGCAGACGCATGGGGAACATTTCGGAAGAGGGCCTTGACTGGGGCGGTGAAGACGCCCAGACCGTCGAACTCTGGGCCGCACAGATTCGGACCAGTCCCGTGCTGGATATCGAAACGCGAGCCGCGACGAATGAGATTACCGGAAAGATGATCGAAATGGTTCCCCAGAACTGCGTCGATCTGATGGGCGGCAAAGTCGCGGGTGAGGAGTGGCAAATGCCCGCCAGCTCGATGCGTGTCGAAGGAGATATGCGCATTCTGACCGGTACGGGTAAGACCGTCAAACTCAAGCGCGTTTCGTTGCGTGCCTCGAAGATTCGCGGCGGCTTGGGCGGCGAAAACGTCCTCGGCATCGAATTCGGACTGAAGGTCCTGGCTCCGCTGGACGGCTCTTCGCCCGGTTCGATTCTGCCGACGGAGCCCTTCATCGAGGCCGACCCGACGTCGCTGACCTTCGAACAGGCGGGCGGCAGCCTCCCGGTCGATATCGAAGCCTCGGGTCCGTTCTCGGTAGGTGCTGTGCCCGAAGGCTTCTCGGTGGAAGTCGTGAACGGACGTGTCACGGTGATCGCCGAAGCCAATTCCTCGGGTTCGTCCCGCTCCGGAAATCTGGAATTCATCCTGGAGTCCAATCCTGAAACAAAAGCTACCGTATCGCTTTCGCAGCCCAATGCCTAAGCCATGAAACGCAATGTAGAACTGGAGGCAGCGGAAGCTCTGCTCGATGTGGGGATTCTGCTGCCTCTTCTCCGGTTCCGCCTGCCCGGAGGCCGGGAGTGGGTGCTGCGCGTAACGATGCGGCGCCCCTGCCTGGGAGGGCAGATGCGCATCGTACGCCACTACCTGAAGCTGGGAATCACAGCCCGGGAATGGGATGCTTTCTCCGAAGATGAGGAGCGTGCCTTTTTCGACCGGCATGCCAAACGCCTTTCGCTGATCCTTGCGCTGACGATATGTCGCGGCTATCTGTCCGGACTCCTGCTGGCCCCCGTGGTGGCCTGGTTGATCCGGTGGAAGGTGCCCTCCGAGTACCGGATCGAAGCCCAGCGCTGGTTCCGCAGAATGCGGGGCACGCGGGATTTTACGAGTATTATCGAATCGGCCGAGAGGATCGATCCCTTCCGGTACGAAGCGAGCCGCCCCAAAAGAGCAGGAAAGGGGAGTTAAGAACCGTTTACGAGAGTTCCCATAGCCCCTTCGGAATCGTTTGGCAAATTGCCTCCGCAACAGGATGGTCGGTGCATTACATTCTGTGGAAGGTCAATTTCCAGACACTGGCCATGATGCTGGCCGATGCCCCGCATTATCGAAGCGTCCCGGCCGAATGTACGGAAGCCGGGAGTGCAACGGGAAAACCCGATACCGCACAACTCTTTCAATCGAAACTCAACTTGCAATGAAACCCGTCGAGATAGAATTCCTCGTAAAGAACAATACCCGCCAGGGACTCTCCGGAGTTTCCGGCGGGATTGATGCCGTGGACAAGGATGCCGCGCAGGCGCGAGGCCGTATTCAGGCTTTGAAGGATGAAATTGTGCGACTTCAGAAAGTCATAGCCCAGACGCCGGAAATGGATCAGACGGAAAACATCCGTCAGATAGAAGCATTGCAGCGGCAGCTCCAGGCTTTGCAAGCCGCGACCAAACGCACCGATCTGGTTCCTGCAAGCGCTCCGGCAGCCGTAAGGAGCTATAATAGCCTACATATGGCTATTCAGCAAATAATTCGTGAATCACCGTCGCTGGCAATGGGATTACAGTTGTATTTTCTGGCAGTTTCGAATAATTATCCTATTCTTTGGGATGCAATAGCTCGTACCAGGGCCGAAAATCAGTTATTGGCTGCCAGTGGTGAAAAAACAATTCCTGTATGGCGACAAATACTTTCCTCCGTAGGCTCTTTTCAGACTTTATTGACTGTGGGTATTACTTTGGCAGTTGCGTACGGCAAGGAGATCGGAAACTGGGTGACGAATCTGTTTCGGGGAAAGAAGGCGCTCGACACCGCTCGCATGGCGACTGAACGTTTTCAGAATACGATGCTTGAAGGGGCCCGGAACGCTCAGCAGGAGGTCGTAAAATTGAATCTTCTCTACCGGGCCGCGACGGATAACGCCCGCGCCACAGACGATCGCCGGGAAGCCGTGCGCAAACTCAAAGAGGAGTTTTCGGGTTATTTCAAGAATCTTTCCGACGAGCAAATCATGCTCGGACAAGCGAATGACGCTTACGAGGAGCTGATCAAAAACATTTACAAATACGCCAAAGCGCAGGCGGCTTTCAAGAGTCTGGTGGATATCGAACAGCAAGAGCTGTTCTTCAATAACACACCGGATATCGAACAATTCCAAAAGGCTTATGACAAATACCTCGAGGCCCAAAAGGATGTTGCTGACAAACGGAAAATCTACGATGCGGCGACATGGACCCAACGGGGCAATGCGTCCAAAATGTACAAAGATCTCTCTTGGGCGGAAACCATTCTGTCAGATGCAGAAGAAAGTGTTTCTTACTGGCAGGAAAGGATTTTTGAAGAGATCAGGAAGAACAAAGGAGGAGAAGAGATTATCAATGAGATAGAGGAGAAATTCGATGGCAACCTCGGGGCATTTCTGCAATTCCTCGCAGAGCAGCGGACGAAATTGGCTGCCGTGGCGGAGCAGGCCCAGTTGCTGGAAAACCCGTCCGGCACGACGACCGATCCCGAACCGACTTCCATCGACCAACTCGAAGAACAGTATAAGGCGGCCGTACGTCGCCAACAGCAGAGCCTCGACGACCAGCGGGCCGAGTTGATTGAAAACGAATTCGACCGGGAACGGGAAGCGATCCGCCTCAATTACGAGAAAAACCGTCAGGAATATGAGCGGCAGGAACAACAGACGCTCGCGCTGATTCGCAAACTCCGGGAGTCGGGGGCCGATATCGATTCGAATGCAGAGAAAACCTTTATGGCCGGCACGGCCGCTGCAATAGCCCAAGCTGCGGAAATTCGGGACAGAGAGCTTGCGGATGTCGATAAGAAAGAGGAGGCTTCATACGCCAAGTTGCTGGAGAAGTACGAAACCTACCAGCAGGGGCGTCTGCGAATCGCCCGGAAATACGATCAGGATATTGCCGCTCTTGCCTCAAATCCGGAGGCCCAGCAACTCGCTCGCGAGGCCAAACAAAAAGCGCTCGACGACTTCACGGAACAATTTGCAAGCCAGTTCCCGGAATTCGAAGCCTGGGCCGACCGGGTCGTCGCTGCCTCGGTCAAAAAGCTGGAAAGCCTGGTGATCGAAGCTCAGGAAGAGCTGGAGAACCTGCAAAGCGAGACGCCGGATGACGGTAATGCCATTGCCGTTGCACGGGCCAAACTCCGCATGGCCGAACGGCGGTATCTGGCGAAAAAACAGAACCAAACGAAACAGGAAACTACCGATACGACCTCCTGGACGGAGCTTCACCGCGTATTGACCGACGTTATCGACACCTTCAATGAGGTCGGCGATGCCGTCGGGGGTGCCGGAGGAACTATCATCGCCACCGCAGGAGATATCGCCGGCTCTACCCTGCAAATCATCAATGCCGTTCAGGCATACCGGAAAGCTCAAGCCGCATCGAACACACTCGGCATGGCCTCCGGAATTCTCGGAGGCATATCTGCCGGTATCGGTGCGCTGACCACTATTGTCAATTTGTTCGAGGGCGGTGAAACTTCGATGGAGCGCAACCTACGTCTGGCCCGCGAGTTCAACGAAGAACTTCGGATCATGAAAGAGCGCAGCCGCATCGACTCCGATGAATTCGACAATATCTTCGGGGATCGGGTGTACGACCGTTACAAGCAAAATATCGATGTGGTGCGCACCTCGCTTGAAGAGCTGGAGAAAGTCCGGGAGAGAATCCTCTCGCGCGGGGAAGAAAAATATCAGTTGCCGGGAGAGTGGCGAGGCGGAGCCGGCACGGGACTTTCGGGCTTGTTCAGGTATGAAAAAACTTGGGAGAACATTGCCGATTCGATCGCCAACATGCAGGTTCAGACACGTCACTCGACCTGGTTCCGTTCGGCAAAATATCAGTCCCTCGGTTCGCTGCTTCCCGAATTATTCACGGATGGCGAAGTCGATATGGACGCGCTCCGGCAATTCGTCGAAGAGGGCGGAGAAACTTTCCAGCACCTGGCACGGGAGAATCAGGAGATGCTCCGCGAAATGGTGGACGACTGGGAAACCTACGAAGAGGCATTGACTGCGGTCCGAGATTATTTGCAGGATATTTTCGGCGATCTGGGCAGTACGCTTACCGATGCTTTGGTGGATGCTTTCGAAAACGGCACCGATGCGGCGAATACTTTTGTTGATAGTGTCGGACAAGCCTTGCGCTTGCTGGGTAAGCGTATGGCCTCCTCGATCGTGTTCGGTAAATTATTCGAAGATACCCAAAAACGCATCGAAAAGGTCATGCAGAGCGACCTTTCCGACGAAGAGCGTTTCGCTCAATGGAGCGAAACGATGAAATCGCTGGTTTCGGGCGTCATGGATCAACAGGACGATTTCAATCGTCTGTGGGAAGAGTTCCGCCGCATTGCAAAAGAGAACGGATTTTCGATCGACGAGGAAGCCGGCACTTCGCAGCAGAACGGTAAGGCAGGAGCCATTCAGACCGTAACGCAGGATTCGTTCTCCCGCGTCGAAGGACTGGTCACATCGGTACAGATCCATTCCGCGAAGATCGACGAAAACATCGAAGGTATTGTCCCGGTTCTCAAGGGATCGCTCGAAGCGATGAATGCCATCCGGGAAAATACCGAACCGATACCCCGAATCTATGAACTGTTGCAAACCATAAAACGCGACGGATTAAAAGCGATCTGATTATGGCTGAAATACTCGAAGGACTGTTGCTGATCAACCAAACGGATGTATATGCCCGTTTCGGGGCTTTCCTCGCGGAAACCGCTGAAGACAGACACGACAACTACGATTCGCTGCTTGCACCTCCGGCTCTCAAGCAGCAGGCGGAGGTTTCCATTCAGGAGGAGGACGGTGTCCGTATGCCCGATACCCTGACACAGACTTACGAAGCCCGCGATATCACGCTGCGATTCGCCATCGTCGCCTCGAACGATATTTCGTTCTTCACGCGCTACGCCTCGTTCGTGAAATTTCTCAAGGAGGGCGACGACGGGTGGCTCGCGCTCCATCTGACGGACGTAGGGCTGAAATTCCGGGTTTATATGACCGGATTTTCGGATTATTCACAACTGGCGCCATTCGGAAAGGGAGAGGTTGCGGCGACCTTCTCGGTGAAATTCCGGGAGCCGAAGCCGACATTCGAACTCGCTGCGTCGATCTAAAGGTCACGTTCAAATCTTCAAAAAATGGAACTCAAAATATATTCGAAAGAAGGGAATCTGAAGCTGACGGCCTCTCCCGATAGTAACAGTGCTGCAACCTGCGGCATACAGGAGGAGAGTGTCCTCGCGCTCTCCTTCACGGCCTTCGAATGCGTCACGCTCGAAGTTTACGATTATGCGGACTTCCTCGGACGGCGTTATTGGATTCTCGAACGTTATCAGCCGAAGATGAACTGCGACAGCGAGTGGAGCTATTCGGTGCAACTGTCGGGGGTCGAAGGACTCACCACGCAGGTCCTGATGGTCAATCCGGATGATGACGACAATCCGATTCTGACACTCACGGCACCGGCACGCGAACATGCGGCGCTGATTATCGCTAACATGAACCGCAAAATGGGGACGACCGAATGGAAAGTCGGAGAAGTGGTCGTATCGGAGTACATCGATATCGAATATACGGGAAAGTACGCCTCCGATGCTCTTTCGGAATTGTCGTCTGCCGCCGGGACAGAGTGGTGGTTCGACGGGATGACGCTCAACATATCCCGCTGTGAGTTCGGCGAGCCTGTCCCGTTGTCTTACGGCGACGGATTGATCGGAGGAATCGAACGGAGCATGGCCGATGGCGTGAAATTTTTCACTCGGCTCTTCCCGGTAGGCTCCTCCCGCAACATCGATCCGGATCGGTACGGACATGCCCGGCTGCAATTGCCCGACGGGGCAAAGTACGTCGAACAGGATACCCACCTCGGTATCATCGAATATTTCGAGCAGGAAGCGTTCGATGCGATATATCCCCGCCGGATCGGTACGGTCGGTTCCGTACGGTCCGAAGAGCGCACAAGCGATGACGGCTCTCCGTTTACGGTCTGGTATTTCACCGATCCCGACATTCCGTTCGATCCCAATCAATACGAAATAGGCGGCCTCGTCAAACGGGTGACCTTTCAGACCGGAGAGCTTCGCGGACGGGAGTTCGAAGTGAATTACGACTCGGAAAAGAAGGAGTTCGAGATCATCACCCAATGGCCCTACGACAACGATATGCAGTTGCCGTCAGAACCGTTGGTCCCGGCTCCCGGGAACGAATACGTGCTCTGGAATATCAGTATGCCGGACAGTTATTATCCTGCGGCCGAACAGGAATTCAAAACTGCGGTAGATACCTTTATGGCCGACAGCCGTAAAGATATATCCGTGTTCCAGGCATCGACGGATTTTACGGTTGTCTATAAAAGAAACCTCGATTTGAAGCCAGGGCAACGGATTCGGCTCGGAAGCGACAAGTTTTTTCCCGATACCGGATATCGCGATATCCGTATCGTCGCGATCAGTCGCTCCGTCGTTCAGCCCGGAAGCATGACTCTTAAAATGAGCGATGTCCTCTCCACAGGCCGTATTTCCCGCATCGAAAATCAGATTTCGGAAGTGACGCAGATAACCCGGCAGGTTTCATCGGAATTTCCTGACATCATTAAATCGTGGGAGGAAACACCGGCGAGCGACACGACGCTCTATTCGTCGCGTAAGAGCGAACGGGAATTTCTGAACAAGCGCCGGGGAGGTACGGTCGAAGGAATCACCCGATTCCTTAAGCGGCAGCAGCTCGACGAGGGATTCCGGACAAGCGACTTCGCCAGCGGCATCACCGGCTTCGGTGCACAGATCGACGGACGAGGCGCCGGCGAGCTGGAGAGCCTCTTCATCCGTCGTTTTCTGGAGGTTCCGGAGCTTCGGTACAACCGTGTGGGCATCAGCGTCGGGGATGACTGGAGCGCTCCGGGCGCCGGGGTGATCGAGAGTGTGGACAAGGATCAGAAGCTCGTAACGCTCAAACTCGAAGAGGGCGAGATCGGCGCCGTAGCGGTCGGGGATATCTGCATGGGTATCTTCCACGACTTCGACCCGTCGAACAATGCGACGGCAGATTCCGACGACGGCCGGGGCAACTTCTCTTTCTCAGGCTTCGCAACGGTCTATTTCCGTATCACGGAGGTCCTGGGCGACCGCAACGAGCGGTTCCGCTACGAGCTGCGCCCCCTGTCGGCCACCTTTACCAAGCAGATCGATCCGATGGAATCGATGACCTTCGTAGCCTACGGATCGTTCACGAATCCCGCCCGGCAGAGCTCGCGCTACTCGACGCGCACCTACCAGCGTTATCTCCGCAATGTCAGCGACTGGGAGTTTACGGCCGAGAATATCGCCGCACAGTTCGGTGACCTTACGAACCTCTCCGTCTTCGGGATCCAGATGTCGGGCTATTCGGCCTATCTGGATAATATCTATCTGCAAGGTATGATCAGCAGCCTGGACAAGAAGGCGCTGCTGGACACCCGGAGCAAGCTGTTCCGGCTGGTAGGCGACAACGGCGTCGGCGTGGCCTTCACCCCGGAGGCAGGCTGGAAGCAAGGCAAGCTCTACGACCCCGCGACGGGACAGTTCCAGAAGGAGTTCGACATCGAACAGATCGATCAGACGGCCACCGAAGCCCAGGCCACTGCCAATTCCGCCGATCGCAAAGCTCAGCAAGCCAAAGATTACATCGATAACACGCTGCCCGGCGAATTGTCCGAGATCAACAAACGGCTGGACGGTGTCGTGGAAAACTGGTTCTATCCCTATACTCCCTCGCTTTACAATGAACCGGCCCAAACATGGATAGCGGACGGCGAGCAGGAAAACCATATCGGCGACACGTTCACCAATACGCTGCCCGCGAATTTCGACCCGACGGACGCAGGCTGCTGGGAGCAGGGCAGCATCGGTGCATCCTATATCGACGGCATTAAGACCTGGGATCAGATCAAAATCGCCGACAGCACCCGCATCCGGCTCAAAACTCCGGTCGGAGGAATACCCAAAGGCGCCGTACTGTCGGTGGGCGAAGGCTATACGATGGGTTACAATCCGATAGCGTCATCCGGAGCGGTTATAGCAAGTTACGTATGGAGCCAGAGCTATACTGTCGGAAGCGACAATCCCTACATGGCTTTTGTCATCCGCAAAACCGATAATGCCAAAATCACTCCGGCGGAATACCCGCAGATTCACTTCACCATATCGAGCGACGAGACGACGAACCCCGATGCGGGCAAATCGTGGCGGTGGGTAAAAGAAGAGGACGGAACCTATAAATGGACGCCGATCGCCGACAGCGATGCGGTAAAGGCCCTGCAAGAGGCGGCGCGGGCGCAGGACACGGCCGATGCCAAACGTCGTGTATTCGTCGTAACACCGACTACACCCTACGATGTGGGTGACATCTGGACGCAGGGCGAAGGTGGCGACATCATGCGCTGTATCGAATCCCGTGCAACGGGCAATTTCGAAAGCTCGGATTGGGACAAAGCATCCAAATACACCGATGATACGGCAGCCAACGAAGCCAAAGACGAGATTGCTAATCTTCAGTTCGGCGCCCGCAACTACATCGCCAAGCAGTTCATCCGGGAGTGGAACAGCGCCAAAGAGGGTGTTTCGGATGTGGTGACGACCGGTACGGACACGGATGGAGCATACATGAGGATCGATGCCAATAAAGCGAGCAATGCAGGCGTGGCCACGCCTTTGGCCGATGGTATTACATCCTTTGAAGATTGCTTCGGGGGTAAGATCGTCTACAAGGCCGGTATGTCCTATGTCTTCAAGGCCCGTATCAAGCAGCCCAACAGCAATCGGGGAGTTATGTTTTGCGCGGTCTATGACGATAACACCTTTCAATTTATGGCCACGCCGCCTTCGCCGACTGCATCCGAACTGTATGAAGCGGTCTATACGACCAAAGCGGGCAAGTCCTTGCAGAAAATAGTCCTCTATGTCGTCACCTGGAACCCGATCTACCTGTACGATATTCAGCTTACGGAAGGCAACAAGGCCCCCACAGGATATATCACGGCCGAAGAAGATGTGCAGGCGCAGATTGAGCAGGTGAAGCTGGATGTGGACTACATCGCCTCGGATTCAAGCCTGACGCCATCCGACAAACAGCAGGTGGCTAATGAATGGGTGCGGATTCAAGGCGAATACTGGAGCATCATGGCGAATGCCGAAAAGTATGATGTCCCCACGGATTCATTTACGGTCTATTTCCAGGCACTCGAAGATTATCTCACGCCCCTGCTGGCCGATATGAGTACGACATCCGAGATAACCGGCACCGAGTTCAGAAAAGTATTCTCCGATTATTATGAAATAAGCAGCAACATGTCGGACTTGATCGACGACGCGATAGACGAATCCATCAAATCGACAGAGTTCCTCAAGAAGGCTATGGAAGACGGAAGTACCGAGGTGAAAGGCGGTCTGATAATGACCAATGTGATGTTGCTGAAAAATGCTGAAGGCGACGTGACGGCCGGCGTGAGCGGCTTGCAGGAAGACGATGTGCCCTTCTGGTCGGGAGCCGACTACACAAACCGGAAAAAAGCCGTGTTCAGAGTACACGCCGACGGGGAAGTACACGCAACCAAAGGAACCGTCGGAATCCTGCAGGTCAAAAACGATTCCGTAGAGGTGAGCGATGCGGCCGCAAGCGGAGATAAAATCATACTCACCCCATACAGAATTACGTCCATATCGCAGGTTCTGGGTGCTGTGAGTGTACCGGGTGTCATAGAAACGAAAGAAGTGAGCGCACTGGCTACGGGACAAAGCAATCCTTTTGTCCGAAATGTTTACGAGTCAAGTCCGCCGTTTACCTGTGGGAAGGGAGTACAGATGTCAGCCCGGATTACAGCCCGCATCACAGGCAATGCCGAAGGAGGTGGCGGGGGCGTAAAGATCGAGGTGGTAAACGCTTTGACGGGGAAAGCCGATCCCCTGTACCGAAACAGCACGGCTGAAGCCCAAAACACGAATTTGAATATCGACGAGACGATTTCATATCTTTTCACTGGAGCAGCCCAGAAGTACTACATCCGGATTACGGTCGAAGCATCGGCAGCCGGAAAACTTACGGCCTCTGCAACGATGAATGCCGCCCAATTCAACTTCGTGAAAGACATCCGCAAGAACCTGATCGCTCCCAACGGAGTAGCCGTTGTGAAAGGATCGAGCAACTATGCGGTATTCACGGGAGATATTTTCGAAGTCCTGATCGGAAAAGCCGGATTACGTATTCAAAACGGGTATGTCTATAAGAGAGATACCGACCATACGACCTGGACAAAGATTTGAGAACCGCCATTGGAGACAGTCGTAAATTAATTGAAGAATTTTTAATGGCTGCGATGGACCATGTATGGAATACGTCGGTTGTCGGCAGAAAAGTGAAAGACGAAGTAGACGGTCAGCATCGAATCTGACAAATAAAGTCCTTCGGGGGAGGACACAAAAAATCCCCCGGTTTGTTAGCAGTCATCTCACCTACATACCAACAAATGCACGATTACTCGCAGCGACCGGGGGATAAAACCTCCTGCTGCGAGTAATTTTTTGTGTCGTTTCCTGTACAGGGGACGGCTGGTATGTAGATGAGATACGCAAAGATACTAATTTTAATAAAATAGCAAACTATGAGAACCCCTATTTCCTACTATGGCGGCAAACAGACAATGCTCAAGCACATTTTGCCTTTGATCCCGTCGCATAAGATCTATACAGAGGCATTTTGCGGCGGTGCGGCCGTCTTGTTCGCCAAACGGCCCTCCGAAGCTGAAATCATCAATGACATCAACATGGAGTTGACAAACTTCTACTGGTGTATGCAAGTTTACTATTCAGACCTCAAACACGAGATTAACAAAACACTACACAGCCGGGACCTGCACGCCCATGCCGGACATATCAACTCTTATCCGCAGTTCTTTACTCCCGTCGAACGGGCATGGGCCGTATGGGTGCTCTGTAAAATGTCGTTTGCGTCAATGATGGACGGGACATTTGGATATGACTTCAGCGGCACAATGACCAAGAAACTGCGTAACGCGAAGGATGAGTTCACAGAGCGGCTTTGTCAGCGGCTCGAACGAGTGACTATTGAGAACCGAAACGCTCTCGACGTGATCGACTGCTACGATGCTCCCGATACCTTTCATTTCGTCGATCCGCCTTATGTGAACTCCGATTGCGGACACTATGAGGATACATTCAACGAACAGAATATGGAGCAACTCTTGCAATTGCTTGAAACCGTCAAGGGAAAGTTTATGCTCACGATGTTCCCGTTCGATATGATCGACCGGTATGCCCGGAAGAACGGATGGATTATCCATCGTATCGAGCGGACGATCAGTGCCTCGAAATCAAATCGCCGCAGACAAGAGGAGTGGATGGTCTGCAACTACGAGGAACGGGCACAGGCATCTCTGTTCCAGGGTGAGTATTTAGGCGAATAGATGGAGCTGGTATTGATTCATCTTGAAATAAAAAACCGTTCGAGCGGCAGTTAAACGCCATTCGAACGGTATGTTTTCTTGATTCGCTTTACATATTTCCCGCGATATGTAAACGGATCGTGCATTTGCTTTACATATATTCTGCGCGTGTGCGAAATTTCAGTCGCTTTTCGTTTTGGATTACTTCAACCCTCTAAAAGTCGCATCTGGTTCTGAACTTCGTCGCATCTCGTTTTGCCGATTATACGGGATCGCGGAGTGTACACGCACCCTCCCTCCCGAAAAGAACCTACAGGTGCAGCGAAGATTACAACCGCAGCCAAGAGAAACGCCGCCCAAAGCAAAATAAAGTTTCGTCGCCCGAAACAAATCCGATATAAACGAATACAACCTCCAAAGACAATTCTACACACGTCGTTGAATACCCGAAAGTCCAGCCCGTTTTTCGCCTCCGACCGCAACCGTTCCGGGTCCATATTACGTTCAGTTCCTCAATTCCTCCCCTCGGAAAACGTTCTTCATCAGCAAGGGGGGGGGAAATGATCGAACAGAAAAAGCACCGAACCGACAGCATAAAAGAAGCCCGGAGCAAATTGCTCCGGGCTTCTTATTTCCTCGGGTTCTCTCTTTAGAAGCAATAAACGCACGTAATACCGAAATTACACAATGCCCGTTCGTTGAACTCGGAATGCGATCCCCCGTCCCAATAAGCGATTCCGGGACCGAAAGCCGGCGACCAGTCGAACGAAAGACGTACCGGAGCCCCCTTGAAGGCAATACCCAGTTTGGCCGAGCCGGCCACGCCTACATAAGCGTAATGCCCTTTGCCGCCCACATTGATACCTGCACCGGCATCGAAGAACCAACGACCTGCCGACGGCGTCCAATCCATATTGCAAACATTCCAATTATACAATACCGAGAAATCGGCCGTCACCGTACCGCCGGCATTGGCCCAATAAGCACCGAAACGGGCTTCCACATAATTATCGTTGCTGAATACATACTGTCCGACAGCCTGGAAACCGGATCCGATACGACCACCGACCTGTCTCTTATACACATCTGACGCTGCCGACGAACTCTAGGGTGTAGATC
>ENA-OYWI01000239-OYWI01000239.1-human-gut-metagenome-genome-assembly--contig:-NODE-239-length-19286-cov-8.361292_pt1 | contig 19286 bp, 16 predicted proteins | sample MGYA00244167_ERZ653391 | MGnify/ENA primary metagenome ERZ653391 (study PRJEB26926, sample SAMN06165005) | human gut metagenome | biome: ENVO:00009003; feature: ENVO:2100002; material: ENVO:00002003...
ACTTCATCCTGTCCCTGTGCGAGCTGATCGTGGGCGGCAAGGAGGGCTTGCAGCCGGTGCAGAAAACCATCATCGACCGCTGTGTGCGGCTGGTCTATCAGGACTATCTGAACGACCCGCACCCGGAGAATATGCCCATTCTGGAGGATCTGTATAACCTCTTGCGGGCGCAGGACGAAAAGGAAGCGCAGTACATCGCCACAGCGCTGGAAATCTATGTAACCGGCTCCCTCAATGTGTTCAACCACCAGAGCAATGTGGACATCAACAACCGCATTGTCTGTTATGACATCAAGGAACTGGGCAAGCAGCTGAAGAAAATCGGGATGCTGGTGGTACAGGATCAGGTGTGGAACCGCGTTACCATCAACCGCGCCGCCCACAAGTCCACCCGTTACTACATCGACGAGATGCACCTGCTGCTGAAAGAGGAACAGACCGCCGCTTATACGGTGGAAATCTGGAAGCGATTCCGTAAATGGGGCGGCATCCCGACCGGTATCACGCAGAACGTCAAAGACCTTTTGAGCAGCCGCGAGGTGGAGAACATCTTTGAAAACTCGGACTTCGTGTATATGCTTAACCAGGCAGGCGGAGACCGGCAGATTCTCGCCAAGCAGCTGGGCATTTCCCCGCACCAGCTTAGCTATGTGACCCACTCCGGCGAGGGTGAAGGGCTTTTGTTCTACGGCTCCACCATCCTGCCCTTCGTGGACCACTTCCCGAAAAACACCGAACTCTATGCCATAATGACCACCAAACCGTTGGACTTAAAAAAGGAGGATGAACAGCATGACAAAGAAAGAAATTGAAAAAGGCGCAGGTCTGCTTCTGGCCGCCGTCAGCGGATGTGAGCAGATGGTGGAACTGCTTCGCGCCGCCGTCCATTACTGCTATGAGCAGGAAAAGACAGCAAAAAGTCTCACACCCAAGGGCTATGCCGGATTTACCCGGATTCACCATATCTGGACAGAGGGCATACCGGATGTTCCCAAGCTGTTTATTGGCAGCCCGATTCAGGATCGGGACATGGCAAGAGGAACCCTGATGGCGATTTTCCTGTCCACAACGGTCTTTCCGGCAGAAACCATTCAGATTCCGGTTTATGCGGAAACCTGCGTTCTGCTGGATGACCTGATGGCGGGTGGCTGGTATGCGTAAGGAACCGCGCCTGCACTTTACAGACGAGGAACGCTCTGACCCGGCGCTGGAAAAGCCCATCCGCAAGGCAGACCGGGCTGCCGCCAAAGCAGACAGGGCGCAGGCGAAAATCCCCAAAAAGCAGGTGCGGCAAAAAACGGTGGACCCTAAGACCGGCAAAGTGACCACCAAACTGGTGCTGGAGGACAAGAAAAAACCGCCCTCCAAGCTGTCCCATGCGGTCCGGGATGCTCCGGGAGATGCGGCGCTGGGAAAACTCCACAAGGAAATCCGTGAAACGGAACAGGACAATGTGGGCGTGGAGAGCGCCCACAAGTCTGAGGAAACCGCAGAGACCGGCGTTAGGCTGGTCCGGGAGGGCTACCGCAGCCACAAGCTGAAACCTTACCGCAAGGCGGCACAGGCGGAGCAAAAGCTGGAAAAGGCCAATGTAAACGCCCTGTTCCAGAAGTCTTTGCGGGAAAATCCCCAGCTTTCCAGCAATCCCATTTCCCGCTGGCAGCAGAAACAGGCCATCAAAAAGGAATACGCCGCCGCCAAGCGCGCCGGAAACACCGCCGGAGGAACTGCCAAAACTGCCAGCAAGACTGCAAAAACCGTTAAGGAAAAGGCACAGCAGGCCGGAGCATTTATTATGCGCCATAAAAAAGGCTTTTTGCTTGTGGGCGCAATTTTTCTGCTCATCTGCCTGTTGCTCAACACCATGTCCTCCTGCTCCATGATGGCGCAGAGCATCGGTTCTGCCATTTCCGGCTCCACCTATCCGTCGGATGACCCGGAACTTGTTGCGGTGGAGGCCGATTACGCCGCCAGAGAAACGGCGCTGCAAGCCGAGATCGACAACATCGAAAGCAGCCATCCGGGATATGACGAATACCGTTATGACCTGGATATGATCGGGCATGACCCCCATGAGCTGGCGGCGTTTCTCTCCGCCGTCTTGCAGGGGTACACTCAGTCCAGCGCCCAGGGCGAACTGGAGCGCGTGTTTTCCGCCCAATATACCCTGACACTCACCGAGGAAATCCAGATTCGCACCTATACGGACGAGGATGGCGACACCCACGAATACGAATACCGGATTCTTCATGTCAAGCTGGAGAGCCGCCCCATCTCCTCTCTTGCCACAGAGCTTTTGACCCCGGAGCAGCTGGAAATGTATCAGGTGTACCGGCAGACGCTGGGCAACAAGCCGCTGATCTTCGGCGGCGGCTCCACAAATACCAGTGATTCCGAGAGTTTGGACGGTGTGGAGTTTGTAAACGGCACACGCCCCGGCAACCCGGAGCTGGTGGAACTGGCCAAACGTCAGGTGGGAAATGTGGGCGGGCAGCCCTACTGGAGCTGGTACGGCTTCAATTCCCGTGTGGAATGGTGCGCCTGCTTTGTGTCCTGGTGCTATGGGCAGATGGGATTATCCGAGCCGCGCTTTGCCGCCTGCCAGTCCCAGGGCATCCCGTGGTTCCAGTCCCATGGACAATGGGGCGCGCGCGGCTATGACAACCTCGCCCCCGGAGATGCCATCTTTTTCGATTGGGATCTGGACGGCAGAGCCGACCATGTGGGCATCGTCATCGGTACAGACGGCAGCCGGGTCTATACCGTAGAGGGAAACAGCGGCGATGCCTGCAAAATCAGAAGCTACGATGTGAACTACGAGTGCATCAAGGGCTACGGTCTGATGAACTGGTGACAAATCTTTTGATAAGGAGTGATTGATTATGGCTACGAAAATTGAACGCATTGACCGGGAAATTACGAAAACCCGTGAGAAAATCGCAGAGTATCAGGAAAAGCTGAAATCGCTGGAAGCGCAGAAAACCGAAGCGGAAAATCTGGAGATCGTCCAGATGGTGCGCGCTATGCGTATGACCCCGGAGCAGTTAAGCGCCATGCTGTCCGGCGGCACACTCCCCGGTATGGATGCTCATGAAGAACAGGAGGACACCGCCCATGAAGAATAAGAGAATTTTTAAGACCCTTTCCGCCCTCTGCGCCGCACTGGTGCTGATGGGTGTTTTTTCTGTCACCGCTTTTGCTCAAGGGCCGGAGCAGCCCCCGGCGGAGGATGCCACCAACGATACCAATGTGGTGAAAGAAACTGAGGACAGTCCTGCCCTGACCCCGGAGGGCAACGCTGCCCTGGTGGATGATTTCGGCGGCAACAAGCAGCTCATCACCATCACCACAAAATCCGGCAATTATTTCTACATCCTCATTGACCGTGCCAACGAGGACAAGGAGACCGCCGTCCATTTCTTAAATCAGGTGGATGAAGCTGACCTGATGGCGCTGATGGAGGACGGGCAATCCGCCGAGAAAACGCCCGCTGTCTGCAACTGCACGGAAAAATGTGAAGCCGGTGCAGTCAACACCAAATGCGAGGTGTGCAGTACGGACATGACCGGCTGTACCGGCAAGGAACCGGAACCGCCAAAGGAACCTACGGAACCGGAGAAAAAAGAACCCGCAGGGTTAAATCCGGCTGTCCTGCTGCTGGTGCTGGCTGTGATGGGCGGCGCTGCTTTTGCCTACTTCAAATTTATTAAGGGTAAAGCCAACCACAAAAACAACAGCAATCCAGACGATTATGACTATGAGGACGGCGAGGAACTGCCGGATGAGGAAGAAATGGAACTGGAGGACGAGGAATCGGGCGAGCTGGACGCTGACAGGGGCGGCGGTGAAGAAAGTGAGGATGAGACCCCATGACCCGGTTCACCGACAGCCCCTATGAACGCATGATGACACGCAGGCCGGAGGGCGGGAAGGAAACTTCCCGTCCTCCTTCTTTACCCAAAAGCCACCCCTGTTATGGCTGCGGGAATTATGGTCAGCCCTGTGTGGGAGTCTGCCACCGTGAGATGGAACGATGGCTCAAAGAAAGGAAACGAAAAAAATGAGTATTCTGATTACATTTATCAAGCTGCTTGCGGTTTTTGACCTGCTGGTGATCGCCGTCTATTTTGGCAGAGACATTCTCTCAACCGTGTGGAGCAAATTTCGGAAAAAGCCCACACAGGAGGAACCTTTTGATTTCTCCCTGGATGCCGCAGCGATTCCCCTGTCCATAGATTCCATTCGTCAGCTTTATTCAGGCGACGCAGCGGATTTTGTGGAAGAAACGCTCCTGCCGGATGCTGCGCAGACAATGGCAGTTTTGACAGACCGGGAACAGACAGCCGCCCGCCTGCTCTTATCCGCACTGGTAGGCTTTCTGGCAGAAGAAGCCCCAATGGATGAACGGAGCTTCCCTATGGTGATGGAACTTCTGAACTGCATGGAGGGAGAAAAAGAGGACGGCTGCCAGGACCCGGTGGATATTTTGTTTGAGGAAACCGTCCGCCGTACCCGCCGCCATGAGGAATATTACAGCAATTATCAACGCTACCGATTGTTGCAGGTGGACAAAACCCGTGTCATTCTGGCCTGCCGTATCCTTATCAACGATTTGCTGGGAAAGCTGTACCGCTATGACTACCGGTTCGGCTATGACCTGCTGCTGGATGAGGAAAACAGCATTGAGAAAAAACTGCACACGCCTGTGCGGGAAGAATGGGAGGATGAAGATGATGAAACTTGTGATTGCTGAAAAACCGTCTGTTGCCCAAAGTCTGTCCGCCGTGATCGGCGCGACTGCTCGCAAGGACGGCTATCTGGAAGGAAACGGCTGGCGGGTCAGCTGGTGTGTGGGTCATCTGGCTGGGCTGGCCGATGCCGATGTATATAACCCGGACTACGCCAAGTGGCGTTATGACGATCTGCCCATCCTGCCGGAACACTGGCAGATGGTGGTGGGTAAAGACAAGAAGAAACAGTTTGCTGTGCTGAAACAGCTGATGAACGCCCCGGATGTGACCGAGGTGGTAAACGCCTGCGATGCCGGACGCGAGGGCGAGCTGATTTTCCGCAGCGTCTATGAGCTGGCAGACTGTCAAAAGCCTATGAAAAGGCTCTGGATTTCTTCGATGGAGGACTCTGCCATAAGGGAAGGCTTTGCAAACCTGCGCCCCGGTGCGGATTATGACGGACTTCGGGATGCTGCCCTCTGCCGTGCCAAGGCCGACTGGCTGGTGGGGATCAACGCCACAAGGCTTTTTTCCGTGCTGTACCACCGCACTTTGAATATTGGGCGCGTCATGTCCCCGACGCTGGCCCTCATCGTCCAGCGGGAAGCCGAGATCGACACCTTCAAGCCGGTTCCGTTTTACACGGTAGTCCTGGAGCTGCCCGGTTTTTCCGTTTCCGGGGAGCGCATGGCGGATAAGGCTGCTGCCGAGCAGCTGAAAGCCGCCTGCCAAGGTACAGCTGCCACGGTGAAAAAGGTGGAGCGCAGGGACAAATCGGAAAAGCCGCCCGCCCTCTATGACCTGACTACCCTCCAACGGGATGCCAACCGATTGTTGGGATATACGGCCCAGCAAACCCTGGACTACCTCCAAAATCTGTACGAAAAGAAGCTCTGCACCTATCCCCGCACGGACAGCCGCTATCTGACTTCGGATATGGCGGAGGGATTGCCGGTGCTGGTCAATCTGGTTGCCAACGCCATGCCGTTTCGCAAAGGGATCGCCATTTCCTGTGATGCCGGTGCGGTCATCAACGACAAAAAAGTGACCGACCACCATGCAGTGATCCCTACCCGCAATCTCCAAAACGCCGACCTGTCCGGCCTGCCGGTGGGTGAAAAGGCGGTGCTGGAGCTGGTAGCACAACGCCTGTTGTGCGCGGTGGCGGAACCGCATACTTACTCAGAAACTGCTGTCACCGTGGAGTGTGCCGGTGCGGAGTTTACCACCAAGGGCAAAACGGTGAAACGCCCCGGCTGGCGGGCGCTGGACACTGCCTACCGTGCTGCGCTGAAAAATGCGGAGCCGGACAAGGAAACCGAGGACAAGGCCCTGCCGGACGGAGACCGTCTGCCAGAACTGTCCGAGGGTCAGACGCTGCCCCTTTCCAGCGCTGCCGTCAAGGAGGGCAAAACCAGCCCGCCCAAACACTTCACCGAAGATTCCCTTTTGTCGGCAATGGAGCGAGCCGGAGCAGAGGATATGGGTGATGAGGTGGAGAGAAAAGGACTTGGCACACCTGCCACCAGAGCCGATATCATAGAAAAGTTGGTAAAAGACGGATTTGTGAAACGTGAGAAAAAGCAGATGATCCCGACAGAGGACGGAATGAAGCTGATCACGATACTTCCGGATGTAGTAAAATCTCCGAAACTGACCGCTGACTGGGAGAATGAGCTTACTCTTGTATCCAAAGGAGAAGTTGCTGCAGAACAGTTTATGTCAGGTATTGAAGCAATGGTAACTGATCTTGTAAAGACCTATCACAGCGTTAGTGATGAACATAAAGCCATGTTTGGCACAGGCAAGGGTGGACAAGAAGTGCTAGGCAAATGCCCGAAGTGCGGTGCTGATGTAGTCAGGGGAAAATTCGGAGCGTATTGTACCGGGAAATGTGGCATGAATGTCGGCAAGGCACTTGGGGTAACACTTTCCGATACACAGGTCAAGAGCCTGCTTCAAGGGAAAAAGATACTTGTAAAAGGTCTGAAGGGCAAGAAAGGCAGCTACGATGCTTATTTGATTCCAGAGAGGATAGAGGAGTTTTCTTACACGAAGGACGGTAAAGAAATCAAGGGATTACAGTATAAATTTAAGATGGAATTTCCAAAGACGAAAGGAAAGCAGGGGTAGGAAAGAGCTTTTTGGCGTGGTATAATTTATAAGACGATGTAGAGTTGAAAAATGCATAGGAGTGATTAAATGAAAGCACATAAAGTACCAGCGACATATTATGCCTCATGGAAGATTCCGGGAAAGAACCATAGTTTTTATGTTTTTTATAAAGATAAATTGTATAATGAAGGACAAAGCAAGAGTTATAAGGAAGTTGACAAGATAACTCAGGAGCATTCATTTTTCATGGAAGAAAATTTTTACTATTTAGATATTAAGAATGTGCCGGGATTGACATATAAACTGCAAAATGAAATAGAAGAATTTTTAACTAATGGTGCATATAGTATTAAGTGTCAGGATACTTTGGATGAAGATAGTGCTCCCGATTATCCAGTTATTGAAATTAGAGATTATAGTCAATTTATGTATTGGCGTGATCGTATGGATTCATGGATAATTAAAGATTCTGATGGAAACAATGTTACAGTTGATGCTTTCAAAAATGATTTAGGTACATATTTGTTTGGTAAAGTAGGAAAAATTATTGAAGAAAACTACTTTGCAAATGAATTAGAACCTAAGTGGAATGTAATAAAGTCGGAAATTGAAATTCAAAGAAATTCGGGTGATGATTTTGCTTTAGTACATCAAGATGATTTGTTAGAGTTTTTTATTGTCCAATATCTTAGGCTAGAGGGGGTTATAGAAGAATATATTAAGCCGACGCTGGGGATTTTTAGGGATGTGTTTTCATCTATGGGATATGAAGATTCTGAATTAGATAAAATGAAAAATGAGGGACTATTAGCACCTGAATCATATTTTTATGGGGCATTGTTAGATGCTGCACGAGGTGACAAAAAAAGACTCCAGAAGCATATGGATTTAATTAAACAAAATTATGTTATTGATTTATTAAAGGCTGAAGAAGGAATTTCATTTATAACATCGACAAAACCATGTGTAGTAATGAAAATGGAAGGAACATTTAAAGCTGAAATGATTTTCCCGGTAACTCCGCAATATTGTATTAGATTTATAGGAAACAAGTTGGCAGGAAATAGAAGTGGAAAATTTTATGAAATTAAATCAAGTGATGTGAAGGTTATAAATCGAAAGATTATTTCAGAATCGAAAAATATTGTTATGAGTGATTCAAAAATAATATCGGACAGAATATGATAGTTATCTGTAATGAATAAAATTTATCAACACAGCGTCAGAGCGTATGGGAAAACCTGTACGCTCTAATTTTTTATCAAAAAATGGAGGAAAACACATGGAAGAAACAAATGTAACAATGACAGCAGAGGAAATGCAGGGTGAGCCTGCGGCAAAGGAAAATGAGACAAAGGCGGAGAAGTTTATCCGTATTGGTGAGTACCGCATGAATAAGGCGGTGGATGCTATTGGCAGACTGGAGAATCTTGCAAATCGAGGTTCCTACGAATATACACAGGAACAGGTAGATGCTATGTTTCAGGCATTAGAGGGGAGGGTTGCGGAAGTTAAGGCGAGATTTACGCCTAAGAAAGCGGCTGAGAGTAAGACTTTCAGCTTTGGTACAACAGAATAGGAATGTAACGGGAAGTAAGGGAAAGGCAGTCATGTAGTGTATGTGGCTGCCTTTTTGTCGTATCTATGACAGGAAGGAGAACTGTGTGAGAAAATATGATTTTATATCGGCTCTGGCAAAAGAGACAGCAGCCGAGGTTGTCAAAAATCGTGAGGAATGGATGAAATACCTGACTACAGCGGCAAGGCTGTATAAGTATCCGTTTCGGGAACAGCTTTTGATCTATGCACAAAGACCGGACGCAACAGCGTGTGCTTCCATTGATGTTTGGAATGAACGGATGCACTGCTGGGTAAATAAAGGTGCAAAAGGTATCGCACTTTTGGATGAGGATGATGCACATGGAAAGCGTCTGAAATATGTATTTGATGTATCAGATGTCCATGCGGCAAGGAGAATCGGGCGTTATCCGAACCTCTGGAAGTTGGAGGAACAGCATAAGGATGAGGTAATCAACCATCTGGAGCAGACGTATGGTGCCACCGAGGAGAAAAAGCCTTTTGAAGAAAGGCTGATGGAGCTTGCAGACAGAATTGCGGCAGATTATTATGAGGAATTGCTGCCGGATTTGAAGTACATGATCGAGGGCAGTTTTTTAGAAGGACTGGACGAGCAGAATGTCGGTATCCGGTTAAGAGATACTTTATCGGAGAGTATTTCTTTTACACTTTTATCTGCCTGTGGTGCAGATATGGAGGAGTATGGTTCGGAATTTGCTTTTGATTTTATCCATGAATTTAATTCCATGAACACCCTTGCGGTACTTGGAGATGCAGCCAATGAGCTTGCAAAACCGGTACTTTTAGAGATTGGAAGAACCATAAGGGCATATAACAGGAGCCACGAACAGGAACAATCGCAAAATTTAACGCAGAAAGGACTTGCAAATACTTCTAAAATAGACTACAATGCGTTAAAGCGTGAAAGCGAGAGCGGACATGAAGAACAGATAGACAACAATCAAAACAGCGTAGAAAGGGGCAATAGCGATGAATCTGACATACGAAAAGAACGGGGATTATCTGATCCCGACATTACAGGCGGACATTCAGCCGGAGGGAACCGTAACAAAGTACGGAATGATGAGAGAGACTTATCTGAAGGAGAACCACAGGGGCGTGTACTCAGCGTTTCTTCTGAAAGGGACATTGAAAGAACACCTACTGACAATCCAGAAGCAGGCAGAGGAGAGAATGGAGAAGCTGACAAGCCAGATGGCGGCAACCGAGGGAGTGACAGAACAGCTCAAGGAAACCGATCAGATGCTCTGGGTAGCGAAGATGAACAGCATTCGGAACCGAGCAGAGGAAGTGGTTCTGGGAGAACTGGTTTACAGTCTGTAGCAGACACAGATGATCTTCTCCGGGGAGAAGCACCGGAGCCCACCTTTACACAACTCAGCCTGTTTCCTTCTTTTGAGGAGCAGGTCGGAACAGTCGCAGCAGCGGAAGCAAGTATGAAATATACCATGCCCGCTGCTTTTTCTTTGCCACAGAATGAGCTTGAAACCATTTTAAGGAGTGGCGGAGGAAAACAGCACAGCAGGAAGCGTATTTTCGCAAAGTACACAGAGGGCAGAAATGCCGAGCAGATGGTGGATTTTCTGAAAAATGAATACGGTCAGACCGGAAAAGGCTTTGAAATCAATGGGAATCCGGTATCGGTGTGGTTCGATGAGCATGGCATGAGTGTCGGCTATGGAACACAGGCAAGGGAAACACCGATTGTCACGATGGATTGGGAAGATGTGGAGATCCATATCCGTTCTATGATCGAAAATGGTACATATATGAGTACCAGTGAAGCATTTCTTGTGGATACACAGGAGAGAAATCGTGTTGCCAACCAGATCTATTTCTTTCTGCGGGATGGAATGGATGAAATGCCGGAGGAGCTTGGCTTAAAAGCAGGAAATTATCCGGAAAGTGAAGCAAAACTCATGGAGCTTCTTTCCACCCATGAGGGCAGGGAACAGCTTAAAAATATTTTGGAAGATGCGGCAAACCGCCTTGCTTCTGGAGAAGCAGAATTAAAATGGCGGCATGTGAAATCACCGGAATATCTGTTATCGGAGATAGCAGACCTTGACCAGGAGAGACTGGAATTTCCATTGCCGGATGCGGTGGAGGTAGCACAGGAAGATTTTATCACGCAGGATGAAATTGACTATGCACTTGGCAGAGGAAGCGGCTATGAGCATGGAGCTTTCCGCATTTATGAGTATTTCATGGAAGGACATGACCAGAAGGAAACAGTTGCCTTTCTGAAAAATGAATATGGTATTGGCGGCGGTTCCGGTGGACTTCCAGGCAACGATGATTCCCATAATGAACATGATGGAAAAGGTATCCGTCTGGAGAAGGGCAGCTATGGAAATCCGTATGCAAAAGTGCTTCTGAACTGGAATGTAGTCGAGAAAAGGCTACGTGAGCTGATCCATGAGGATAAATATTTATCTCCACAGGGGAAAGAAAACTACAAGGCATACAAGGAAGAACAGGCAGAGAAAGCAAGACAGCGAGAGCTTTCCCGTCTGGAGCATGGACAGCGACTTGAATGTAAGAAGGACATCGAAGCCTTGATTGCCGAGAAATTCAATGGTTTTGTGCTTCCGAGGAATACCGCAGATGAAATCATAGATAAATATGGCATTGACTGTGTGGAATTTGTTCTTGCAAATACCGTCACGCATTTTGATTATGATGGGCGGTTTTCGCAGAACAATAAGGAATGGGCAAAAGGCATTGTTGCGGAAAATGAGTGGGAGAACAACGATCTGATTCTAAGCTCACATCCGGCGGTGCTGGACGGATTTACCAATCAGGCGAGAAGATATATCAATGTGATTTGGGAAAAAGAAAAGGAAGCACAGCAAAAGATCACGATTGATGGATATGAGTGTGTTCTGGTTGATGAGTGGGGCAGTGAAAAAGAGAAATATCTGCTTGGAAATGACATTGAGGACAGCAGTTTTTATTATGCACAGGTCAATGGGAAATCCTTTGAATACGACCATAAGCCGGAGCGTAGCGAGGTAGAGGACGATTATATCAATGCCATTGCAGAGGAAGATATTGACCGACACGAAGCAGAGGTGTTTTCAAGGTTTGAGGGGACGGATGGTATCGCAGAGCCGGATGAAACTGAGCCACAACAAGAATTTTCACAAGAGGAATCGCAGAAATTATCATGGCATGTGGTACATGATGCAGATGATGAATATGGCAATCCGACACAGTGGAGTGCAACCTTATCAGAGGGAATATTCCTTTGGATTGATAAGGAAGTGGACGGATATGCTATTTATGATACGGCAGACACCACCCGTCCGGCATTGGAGACATTTTCGACTTTGCAGGAAGCAATGGATTGGGGGAATGAGCTTGCAGAAAGTGGCAGGGAAGCAGAAGCGGAGTTTTCTGACGAAAAGGAACAGAATGTTGTTACAAAACAGACAGAAGATGAACTGGACAGTATAGATACGCAGTCTGCCCGTGGGCGTCTGGAGAATGGTGAAGCAGACCGACAGACAGAGGAAATGCTGTCACAGGTGCTTACAGGAGACTGGGAACCGATTACTCTTCCTTCACAGGAAGAAAATAAACCAGTACCGGATAAAAGCAACGCTGTCAATTTCCATATCAGCGATGACCGCTTGGGCGAAGGCTCTCCAAAAGAGAAATTCCAGAGAAATGTTGCAGCAATCAGGCTGTTGGAGCAGATCGAGGGCGAAAACCGTTATGCTACACCGCAGGAACAGCAGATTTTATCCCAGTATGTCGGTTGGGGTGGTCTTGCCGATGCGTTTGACGAGAGCAAATCAAACTGGTCAGCAGAATATCACCAGTTAAAGGAACTGCTATCACCGGAGGAGTACCGCATGGCAAGGGAGAGTACCTTGAATGCCCATTATACAAGTCCGGTCATTATCCGCCAGATGTACGAAACATTGGAGAAAATGGGATTTTCCAAAGGAAATGTACTGGAGCCTTCCATGGGTATCGGCAACTTTTTCGGTATGATGCCGGATTCCATGAAAGAGAGCAGGCTTTACGGAGTAGAGCTGGACAGCATTACCGGACGCATTGCAAAGCAGCTTTATCCGCAGGCAGATGTGCAGATCAAAGGCTTTGAAAAGACCGATTATCCGAATGATTTCTTTGATGTGGCAATCGGAAATGTGCCTTTTGGTCAGTATAAAGTGGCAGATAAGCAGTATGATAAAAATAATTTCCTGATCCATGATTATTTCTTTGCAAAGACGTTGGATAAGGTGCGTTCCGGTGGTGTGGTTGCTTTTATCACAAGTAAGGGAACTATGGACAAGGCAAGTCCGGAGGTCAGAAGATACCTTGCACAGCGTGCAGACCTGCTAGGTGCGGTGAGACTTCCGAATACCGCATTTAAGGCAAATGCAGGAACAGAAGTGACTTCGGATATATTATTTTTCCAGAAGCGTGACCGCATGGTGGAGCGTGAGCCGGACTGGGTACATCTGGGAGAGGATGCAGATGGCATTGCAATGAACGCTTACTTTGCACAGCATCCGGAGCAGATCGTAGGAAAGATGGAAATGGTATCCGGTCCTTATGGCATGGAAAGCACCTGTAAGGCAGATGACAGCAGACCATTTGCGGAGCAGTTAGCGAAAGCACTTCAAAACATTACGGGACAGATTGATACGATTGATCTGGATGAAGAGCTTGCGGATGATATGAGCAGGCAGAGTATTCCGGCTGATCCGTCCGTTAAAAATTTCAGCTATACCGTAGTTGAGAATGAAGTGTATTACCGTGAAAATTCTGTCATGAAGCCTGTAGAAGTATCAGACACCGCAAAAGAACGTATCAAGGGAATGGTGGCAATCCGTAACTGTACGCAGGAGCTGATTGATATGCAGCTTGAGGAATATTCCGATGCGGCAATCAAGGGAAAACAGGCGGAATTAAACACATTATACGATTCTTTCTCGAAAAAATATGGTCTGATCAATTCGCAGGCGAATAAGAGAGCCTTTAATCAGGACAGCAGTCATTGCCTGTTGTGTTCTTTGGAAAAACTTGATGATGAGGGCAATTTCAAGGGCAAAGCGGATATGTTCACGAAGCGTACCATTAAAAGGGCAGAGGTGGTCACAAGTGTGGATACTGCAAGTGAAGCATTGGCAGTATCTTTAGCAGAGAAAGCTAAAATTGACCTTGATTATATGGCAGAGCTGACTGAAAAGGACAAGGATACGCTGATTGAGGAGCTTCGTGGTGTTATTTTCCAGAACCCGCTTACCGATGTCTGGGAGACAGCAGACCAGTATCTCAGCGGAAATGTGCGTGAGAAACTTGCCATTGCAGCAACCTATGCAGAAAATCATCCGGAATATGCTCCAAATGTGCAGGCTCTTACGCAGGTACAGCCGAGGGAGCTGGACGCATCGGAGATTGAGGTGCGTATTGGTGCCACATGGATTGATCCAAAATATATCAATGATTTCATGCGTGATACGTTCCAGACACCGGAGCATTTATTCCGCAGAGATACGATTGGGGTGCAGTTTTCGGGTGTGACCGGAGAGTGGAACATTAAAGGGAAAAACGCTGATTTTGGAAATACGCTTGTCAACATGACCTATGGTACAAGCCGGGTAAATGCCTATAAGATACTGGAAGATTCCTTAAATCTGAAAGACACAAGAGTTTATGATACCATTGAGGAAGATGGAAAGGAAAAAAGAGTTCTTAATAAAAAGGAAACCATGATTGCAAGCCAGAAGCAGGAAGCGATAAGGGAAGCATTTAAGGACTGGGTATTCCGTGATCCGGAGCGCAGGCAGACACTTGTGGCAAAATATAATGAGCTTTTCAATTCCACCAGACCAAGAGGATATGACGGTTCGCATCTGAAATTTCCGGGCATGACACCGGATATTGAATTAAAGCCGCATCAGAAAAATGCGGTTGCCCATGTGCTGTATGGGGATAATACCCTGCTTGCACACTGCGTTGGTGCCGGAAAGACCTTTGAAATGACAGCGGCGGCAATGGAAAGCAAGCGTCTGGGGCTATGCCAAAAGTCATTATTCGTGGTGCCGAACCACCTGACTGAACAATGGGCAAGTGATTTCTTACGGTTATATCCAGGAGCAAATATCCTTGCGGCAACGAAAAAGGATTTTGAACCCGCCAACCGTAAGAAATTTTGTTCCCGTATTGCAACAGGTGATTATGATGCCGTTATTATCGGGCATAGTCAGTTTGAAAAAATCCCGTTATCACAGGAAAGACAGGCAGCCACAATCGAAAAACAGATTGATGAGATTGAGCTTGCTATTGATCAGGCAAAAAGAGACAACGGGGAGCGTTATACCATTAAGCAGATGGAAAAATCGAGGAAAGCATTGCAGGTGCGGCTTGACAAGTTAAATGACCAGAGCCGTAAGGATAATGTCGTGACTTTTGAGCAGTTGGGTGTAGACAGGCTGTTTGTGGATGAGAGCCACAATTACAAGAACCTGTTCCTTTATACGAAAATGAGGAATGTGGCAGGCATCGCACAGACAGAAGCACAGAAGTCATCTGATATGTTTGCCAAGTGCCAGTATCTTGATGAAATCACAGGCGGCAAGGGTGTGACCTTTGCGACTGGAACACCTATTTCCAACAGCATGACGGAGCTTTATACGAATATGCGTTATCTTCAGTATGGAACGCTTCAGAAGCTGGGACTGGGACATTTTGACGCATGGGCGGCTTCTTTCGGGGAAACACAGACTGCCATAGAGCTTGCACCGGAGGGCTATACTTTAATAGGACGATAAAATTAACTGTCCTAAATTGAAAATACATAAGGAAGGAGGTTAAGAGAATGTCAAGGACTTCAAAGATTACAGCACTTTATGAGAGATTATCAAGAGATGATGACCTGAATGGCGAGAGTAATTCCATTACCAATCAGAAAAAATACCTCGAAGATTATGCCCGTAGGAATGGCTTTGAGAATATCCGCCATTTTACTGACGATGGTTTTTCGGGTGTAAATTTCAATCGCCCCGGCTTTCAAGCGTTGATTAAGGAAATTGAGGCAGGCAATGTCGGAACATTGATTGTTAAGGATATGAGCCGATTAGGACGAAACTATCTGCAAGTCGGCTTTTATACGGAAATTTTGTTTCCGCAGAAAGATGTCCGTTTCCTTGCAATCAACAACAGCATTGACAGCAGCAACGCTTCGGATAATGATTTTGCTCCGTTTTTGAATATTATGAACGAATTTTATGCCAAAGACACGAGCAATAAAATCAAGGCTGTATTTGATGCCCGAATGAAAGACGGAAAGCGTTGTAGCGGTTCAATCCCTTATGGATATAACCGATTGCCGAGCGATAAGCAGACGCTTGTTGTTGACCCTGTGGCTTCTGAGGTGGTAAAGCGTATCTTTCTGCTTGCCAATGAGGGCAAAAGCCCACGAGCCATAGCGGAAATACTGACCGAAGAAAAGGTTTTAATTCCTGCCGCATATGCAAAGGAATATCACCCAGAACAGTACAACGGGATTAAGTTTGTAGACCCTTATATTTGGGGCATATCTGCCATTAGAACGATTTTAAGCAGACAGGAATATCTTGGGCATACTGTTTTGAGAAAGTCGGTCAGCACCAATTTCAAACTGCATAAGAGAAAGACTACCGATGAAGATGAGCAGTATGTGTTTTATAACACCCACGAGCCTATCATATCGCAGGAACTTTGGGACAGCGTTCAGAAGCGAAAGAAACGAGCGAACAGAGCTGCGGCAAGAGGAACGCACAGCAACCGATTGAGCGGTTATCTATATTGTGCCGACTGTGGCAGGAGAATGACTTTGCAAACGCATTACAGCAGGAAAGATGGTTCTGTTCAGTATTCTTACCGTTGCGGCGGGTATGCAAGCAGGGTAAATTTCTGTACTTCCCATACGATTAGTGCTGATAATGTTGAAGCCTTGATATTATCGGCAGTTAAACGCTTTTCAAAATTCGTTCTGAATGACGAAAAAGCCTTTGCTTTGGAACTGCAATCCCTTTGGAAAGACAAGCAGGAGGAAAAGCCGAAGCACAATCAATCGGAGTTGAAACGCTGTCAGAAACGCTATGACGAACTCTCTACGCTCATTCGTGGCTTGTATGAAAATCTTATATCGGGATTGCTACCCGAAAGACAATACAAGCAACTGATGAAGCAGTATGACGATGAACAGGCTGAATTGGAAGCGAAAATGGAAACGATGAAAAAAGAGCTTTCCGAAGAAAAGGACAGCACTATGGATATTCAGCATTTTGTTTCGCTGATACGAAAGTATAAAAATCCTACGGAAGTTTCCGATTTGATGTTTACCGAACTCATTGACAAGATTGTGGTGTATGAAGCCGAGGGTGTGGGAAAAGCAAGAACGCAAAAGGTTGATATTTATTTCAATTATGTCGGGCAGGTCGATATTGCCTACACCGAGGAAGAACTTGCCGAGATAAAAGAGCAAGAAAAACAGGAAGAAAAGAAGCGATTGGAGAAACAGCGTAAGCGTGAAAAAGCCTATCGAGAGAAACGAAAGGCAAAAAAACTTGCTGAAAACGGTGGCGAAATCGTCAAAACAAAGGTATGTCCTCATTGTGGGAAAGAGTTTACCCCTACAAGCAACCGACAGATTTTCTGTTCAAAGGATTGCTGCTATCAAGCAAGGCAGGATAAAACGAAAGCCGACAGAGAAGCGGAAAAAGGTGATCACTATTATCGTCAGCGTGTATGTGCTGTGTGTGGCAGTACCTACTGGCCTACACACAGTCAGCAGAAATTCTGTTCCGAGGAATGTAAAAAGGTAAACCACAATAAGAAAACCTTGGAGTTTTACTACAAGAAGCAAAAGGAGAAAGAACTATGCAAAGATTTATTACAGACGAAAAAACAGGTATCCGATACGAACTCATCGGAGATTACTATTATCCCTGCCTGACAGTAGAGGAAAGTCCACCCCTTTCAAAATATGGTCGATTGCGGCAACGATATTTGAGGGAACATAAGCGTGTGCTATATTTTAATCTGCTGACAAGCGGAAAGTTATATGAACACCTTGCCGAAATTGATACTTCGGCTCGTGATATGGCGGAATATCTGATAAAGGAAATGGCAAAGAAGCAGGGTGTAACGGAAGAACTGAAAGCAACGGATATGATGAGATGGATAGGATTGATGAATAACATTCGAGCCTGTGCCGATGAGATTGTATTGAATGATATTGTGTATTCCTAACGGATACCAACCGAAGAAGAACTGCTGTCAAACCGATGGCAGTTTTTCTTTTTCGGCAAGTATTCAAGAAGTCATTAAGTTGCGAGTATAATCGAAGTGGTAGAAAAGTTACCTATTATATCGGTTGTAATTTTTTTATGAACTCTATTGACAAGAAAACTTGGTATGTGTATAATATAAAATATGCAAAGAAAACTTGGCATGGAGGCGTTTTTATGAAAAAGGACGAAATCTTAAATGCAAGCAGAAAAGAACATCGCAATAAGGACTTGGCTGAAATGGAAGTGGTATATCAAGCCGGAAGTCACGCAAGCAGAGTTGGTGCTTTAGTGTGTTGTTTGCTTTCGCTGTTATCTTCTATGCTTGCTCATACTATGATTTACAGTCCGTGGGTTATATACTTCAGCATTATTGCAACACAATGGTTAGTTCGTTTTATCAAAATGAAGCGAAAGAGTGATTTGGTCTTGACCGTTCTGTTTTTTGTGCTTTCCATTTTGGCATTTGTTGGATTTGTTAGCCACCTTTTAGAGGTGAGAATATGAAAGAACAATTACAACTGAAAAATCACTTAAAGGAAGTTCGCACAGAAGCAAATCTTTCTCAAGCTCAGCTTGCAGAAATGGTAGGGGTATCAAGAAATACCATTAGTTCTATTGAAACAGGACAGTTTAATCCAACTGCAAAATTGGCTCTAATTCTTTGTATTGCATTGGACAAAAAATTTGAGGAACTATTCTATTTTTAGGAGGTCATTATGGAAAATATTATAATGTTGATTTTGGGAGTGTTCATATCTGTTGTGGGAATTGTAAATATCAAAGGCAATATCAGCACAATTCACTCTTATAACAGGCGAAAAGTAAAGGAAGAAGATATACCAAAGTATGGAAAAACAGTCGGCACAGGAACGCTGATTATAGGAATATAATAATCCAAAGCACGAAAAATTTGCAGAAGTTATTAAGAAGCTAAAAAACGAGGAATCAGTTTCTACAGAAGTTCAAGCGGCTATTGATGAATTTGACTGGGAATAAAAATTCTTATTTACAGAACGGATGCGCATGGCAAGATTATCCCGTGCGCGATTCATAAGGAGGGTGATTTTTTTGAAAAATGAAATTGTTTTATTTACAGATGGCGATATAAATATTGAAGTTGAGCTAAGTCCAGAATTAGAAACAGTTTGGCTAACACAGAAACAAATGGGAGAAGTGTTTGAAGTAAAACAGGCAACGTTAAGTGAACATATCAATAATATTATATCGTCAGGCGAGTTGGATGAGACTTCTATCGGTTTTTCCGATAAAAGTTCCGGAGGACGAAAACCTAAGATATATAATCTTGATATGATATTATCTGTGGGATATCGTGTTAATTCAAAACGAGGCATCGCATTTCGTAGATGGGCTAATTCTGTTTTAAAGAAATATGTGATTCAAGGTTATGCTATTAATGAAAAACGCTTGCAAGCGCTTGAAAGAACTGTTGATATTCAAACAAAGATGCTTGCAAGCACATTGGAGGTTGAAGAATCAGACCTGTCTCTTATACACATCTCCGAGCCCACGAGACACTGAGCGATCT
>ENA-OYWI01000242-OYWI01000242.1-human-gut-metagenome-genome-assembly--contig:-NODE-242-length-19186-cov-5.126444_pt1 | contig 19186 bp, 20 predicted proteins | sample MGYA00244167_ERZ653391 | MGnify/ENA primary metagenome ERZ653391 (study PRJEB26926, sample SAMN06165005) | human gut metagenome | biome: ENVO:00009003; feature: ENVO:2100002; material: ENVO:00002003...
GATCGCTCAGTGTCTCGTGGGCTCGGAGATGTGTATAAGAGACAGATAATAATCTCCCGGGGAGATCACTTCTATCGTGTCATTCTGTTCGTTTTCCCCGATCTGCAATCCCTTGATGGACAATAATACGTCTTTTGTCATAGCCAGTTCCTTCTTTTCCTTGATATCTTAACGCACATTGGCGTGCTTCATTATCATAACCAGTTTAACGGAAATAATCAAGGAATTTCCACCGGATCTGCATTTTTCCAGAATCAAACACATCTGCATATTCTTCCTGTGTCAAAACTTCACGCAGCTCCTCACCGGAAGATTCATCCATAACCTCATATACCGATCCCTGAAAACACATATTCGGATACAGCACACACCACCAGTTATGTCCTTCTCCTTTTCCCAGTGTAATCTGCAATGCACGGTATTTGCCTGCAGGAAACGTATAATCCCCATACGTTTTCACAGGGAAATCCACATTGGCAAGCCTTGCGCTGGCACCGTATGTATAGCCGCTTTTGTGCAGCGTTTTTTCCGCTGTTTCTATAATTTCGTCCATGTGGTCCTGCACAATTTTTTCGGTTTGTGCCCGGTCTGTTACCTTTTTTAGTTTTTGCCCAAGCATATGCCCCACCGCATCCCGGACCTTTAGTTTCACATTCTGGTCGTCCTTGGCATCACTGTTTGCCAGTACATGAAACCGCAGTATTTTTTCTGCAATTGCCGGCTGCAGTGGGTCCACCCTTTCCTTTTCTGTTGCGTGCGCAGTTCCCGCAGCAAGAACCGTTAACATACATAAAATGATAAACATGCTTTTTTTCTTTTTCATTTTCCCACACTCTCTTTCCTCTGATAGTAAGAGCATTTCCATTATTTTTCCTGTTTATACAAAAACCTGTCATCCGGTACGCGGTACATGGTTTTCCAGAAGATGATATGGTCTTCTGTTTCCAGATATGGCAGCATAATCTGCAGGATATGGTTTTCCTTCTCGTCCAGCAGCCTGCCAAGCTTAAACAGTTTTCCTGATCCCGCTGATTCCTGATTCTGCAGATACTGTTCCAGATAACTTCCCAGATCCTGTGGCAGATCTTCTTCTGTCTCAAACAATGCCAATGGATCTTCCGCCACACATACATAGATGTTTCTTGGGAAAAGTCCGGTTTGTTTCAGATAAGAAAGAACATCCGCATACCGTCCGGTATCCTCCATCAGATTTTCCCCGAAGACAAGCACTTTCATATGATTGCAGTCTGCCAGTTTTTCCAGCCGGCTATCATAGGTCTGCACACAGCTTTCCATCGTCTTTCCCGTGACAGGCGCGATATTCACACGCGCCTCTTCCAGATCCGTATTATCCTTCTGGCTCAGCTTGGGAAATCCATAACCAAAAGAAATCTGTCCATCCTTTTCGTCCACAACCGCCATCATTGGAAAACAGCGGTCTTCGAGTTCTGTGGCACTGCATCCGCAAAGCAGCTGCTGCACAGACAATACCAGTGCAACATATTTTTTTATTTTACCCTTCATGCCGTTTTTTCCCCTTTCCCCACAAAAGTACAAACAATGGCAGGAACAAAAACAACGGGATTCCGATATACAACAGATAATCCCGGAACCATTCCCCATGGCTGCTTTGATGGAGCATTTCTGCCACCCCGAAAACGGCAGCCATCACCCCACAGAGATACCATTTTTTATGCGTATCTTTTTTCCGCAGTTTCTGTACCAGTTCCTGTGCATAAAACAAAAACACAGTCACAAGTGCAAACAGCGTAAAAAACCAGATGGCGATCATAAAGGCATCCAGCCGCTTCAAAAAACTTCCCCTCAGATGGATACTGCTCATCAGCGTAATGGCCGGATATTTCATGGTCGTTAGGGAACGGCCTCCAAAACTGCCCAGCAGGATCACATACAAAACTGCAAGAACACCTATGGCAAACCACATTGCCGCATGCACGGCATGCACCAGCTTCCCCCATTTTGCTTTCTGCACATAGGAGGGAAAAAATGCAAGCAGAAACAATGGCATCAGACAAAAAAAGACTGCCAGACTTCCTTTCATCACCGACCCGGTATCTGCCTGAAAAAAGCCATACAGATATTCCATCTCCAGATCCCCCGCCGCAATCAAAAGCATTACTGCAAGAAGTACAAACAAAACGACAAACAAAATCTCATACACCCGTGCACGGCTTTCAATCCCGCCACACACGGCATATCCTGCCGTCAGCAATACCAGAATCAGAATCAGGGGAAACGACTCCCCTGCAATCAGCCCCTTTTGTATCACGTCCGAAAAAATATATGCCCCGTATCCTGACATCCCGGTAAAATAGACCAGCAGTAACACCAGAAAAATTTTTTTCATCCATGCCGGCAGAATCCGTTCCATATAAGTGACCAGATCCGTTTCCATCTTTTTTAAAACATATGCAAGATACCACAGATACAGGCTTCCCATAATGCCGCCCAGCACAATGGATGCCAGACCGTCATTTCCCGCAAATGCCGCCAGCTGTGAGGGCAGAATCAGCGTACTTTCCCCTACAAAATCGAACACAAACAGCCGGAACACCTGCCGCGTTGATATCCGGTTATTATTTGAAAACATATCGTTCCTCCGTTACTGTTTACTCAGCCTATTTTTTCCGCAGACGTATCCGCTCCCCACGTTTTGCATAAATGGGTCTTCGCACCATTTTTTTCAGTGGTGCACGCCAGATACTGTCGCGTTCATCATGATAATCATTGACATCTGCCCCCACAAACGGCATGAGATACGGAATCCCAAAGCTTTCCAGCCGCGACAGATGGATGAATACCGTAAGCAGTGCAATCAAAAATCCGAAAAATCCAAGCCATGCGGACAGGACAATCACATAAAATTTCAATATCCGGAATGAAAAAGCAAATTCTTCATTCGGAATGGAAAAGGAACAAAGCGCGGTAAACGCAACCACAATCACCACAATCGGACTGACAAGGTTGGCATCCACAGCTGCCTGCCCGATAATCAGACCTCCGACAATTCCGATCGTATTTCCCATTGCCCCCGGCAGCCGGACTCCCGCCTCCCGCAACAGTTCAAAAGAAATCTCCATGAGAATGACCTCCAGTGCCGCCGGAAAAGGCACACCGATCCGTGCCTCCCAGAAGGATAACAAAAGCGGTGTCGGCAGAATCTGTGTGTGAAAATTTGTCACCGCCAGATACAGTCCGGGAAGCGTCATGGCAAAAAAAGCTGCCATGTAACGCAAGATCCGTGCAAACGTTGCCACACCAAAGCGATTATAATAGTCATCACTCGTCTTCAGAAATGAGTTCAGATCTGTCGGCAGAATGAGAGCGACCGGAGAATTGTCGCATAACAATACGATTCTCCCCTCCAGCACTGCAAGTGCTGCCCGGTCCGGCCTCTGCGTCGTCTGAAACTGTGGAAACGGTGAATACCATTTCTTTTCCGCCAGCTGTTCTAAGATTCCGCTGTCCATGACCCCATCAATCTCATATTCTGTAATTTTTTCCCGGATTTTTTCCAGCACGGATGTATATTTCAGATCTGCCATATACACCAGATCAATTGCCGTATGCGAACGCACCCCCTCCTGTACTTCTTCTACTTTAACCCGTGTCGATCGCACACGCTTACGGATAAGTGCCGTATTCGTTTTGATGGAATCGGTAAACCCCTCCTTCGAACCACGGATCACCTTTTCCGAATCCGGTTCCTGCACCCCCATGCCGGGATATCCTTTGTCGGCAATCTTTAATGCATGTCCGTATCCATCCACAAAAAGGATGGCATCCCCCGTGAGCATCCCCTGTGCTGCATCCTCTATGGTATCGTACGGTGTCACATCTGAAATCCCCATCGCATTCTCATTGAGTACCTGATTTAAGTCTCTGTCCGGCAGCTCCGATAATGCCGCCAGCAGTCTCCCCAAAGCCGTCGTTTCCAGCAGCATATTGCTGACTGCCACCTCAATATATGCCAGAAAACATCGTCTTCTTTTTCCTTTTCCCAGACGCATTTCCTTCATTTTAATATCTGCACTGTCTGCAAACAGCTGTTGAAACTGTTTTATATTCTGCTCAATATCGGTCGAAATTTTTGTATGCTCCATTTTTACATTCCTATCTCTTTTCATCCCATAAGGTGCCTGTATACCAAAAAAAAGACAGACACCAAAAGGTATCTGTCCTTACTATTTCCATCTGTTACATAAACTATTCATTTTCTGCTTCATCCTGACACTGGATTACACTTTTTACTGCCACTGCCTGGTTTTTTACATGCTTGTGCATGGCAAGCGTTGCCGCTTCTTTATCCCTGTTTTTCAAGCCCTCCGCAATCGCATTATGTTCTGCGATCAATACCGGATAATTGTCCGGATTTTTGATATATTCCACACGGTATCGGTAGATCTGCTCCCGCAGATTGTTCAATAACGTCACGAGTTTCGGATTTCCCGTTGATTCAAAAATAACATCGTGGAATTTTACATCCATCTCGGCAATCATTTTCACATCTCCGGTCTTTGTACTGTTTTCAAACTGATCTTTGACTTCTAAAAGTTTTTGCAGCTCTTTCTCCGAAATCTTATCACATGCAATCTTTACGGCAAGTTCATCCAGTGCCTCCCGGATTTCCAGAACATCTTCCATATCTTTGAGCGTCATCTTTGCAACCTCTGCCCCTTTGCGTGGCATGGTTACAGCAAGTCCCTCCTGCTCGAGCATACGGATGGCTTCACGGATCGGTGTACGGCTCACCCCAAGCTTTGCTGCCAGCTGTAACTCCATAAGCCGCTCTCCCGGTTTGAGATCTCCTTTTAAAATTGCCTCTCTTAACGTATTAAATACAACATCTCTCAGTGGCAGATATGCGTCCATATTGAGCGTCAGATCATCTGTCATGTTATCGTCTCCATTTCTGTTTGTGTGAATTATTACTTTCTCCTGTTGTTGTAGATCGTGGTCAGATATACCTGTTTTGCAAGACCGGAGCGTTTCATTTCCCGCAGCGCACGCTTTGCCGTTTCTCCATCTTCAAAAAGACCGAATACGGTAGGACCGCTTCCGCTCATCATGGAAGCTTTTGCACCCGAACGCATCATCTGCTGTTTGATCTCTGCAATTACCGGATAGTTTGGTATCGTAACCGATTCCAGTACATTTCCCATATGTGCACAGACACCGTCAAAATCTTTCTCCCGGATATCTTTCATCAGTGCATCAATATCCGGATGGTTCGTCTGTTCATCCAGCTTCAGGTTCTGATATACAAATCTGGTCGATACCGAAATGGATGGTTTTGCAATCAGCACCGGACATTTGATCATCGGCGGAAGCTGTGTCAGTTTTTCCCCGATTCCTTCTGCCAGTGCCGTTCCACGCATAAGACAGTAAGGAACATCTGCCCCGATCTGTACCCCACGCTTCATCAGTTCCCTGCGGGACAATCCCAGATCATACAACTGATTCATCGCATACAGCATGGCGGCAGCATCCGTGCTTCCTCCTGCCATCCCCGCCGCTACCGGAATTCTCTTTGTCAGTTTTACGGAAATTCCATCTGTAAGCGCAAACTCTTCCTGTAACAGCCGTGCCGCTTTATAGACCAGATTATTTTCATTTACCGGCAAAAAAGAGAGGTTGGAAACAATCTGTATCTCCGGCTCCCGGATCTTTTGAATCTCCAGAAGATCGTACAGATGAATGGTCTGCATGATCATGCGCACTTCATGATATCCATCTTCCCTGCGCCGGACCACATCCAGTCCCAGATTTATTTTTGCAAGTGCTTTGAGTGTTATTTCATCCATTTGTATTTCCTCAGTATTTTGTATACACCGATTGTACTACAAAAAATACAATCGGTCAAATTCTATTCTCCCTGTTATTCTTTCCACTTTCTTCCGAAAAAATAAGTCACAAAATAGATCACAGATGCGATAATTACAATCATTGGGCCGGTTGCAACGTTTGTATAATAAGACAAAATCAGCCCCATGACGCCCGAGAAAACGGAAAAAATTATCGAAAAGACATGGTATTCCCGCATATTTACCGACAGATTTCTGCTCGATGCCGCTGGAAGGATCAGCAGTGCATTGATGATCAGAATACCTACCCACTTGATGGAAAGCATGACAATCAGTGCTACAAGTACCGCAAAAACATAATCCATCAGTTGTACCGGAATCCGCTTGCTCTTTGCCAGTGCCCGGTGAATACAGATGGCATTCAGCCAGTTAAAACAGGTGATCCAGAACAAAATCGTAACGATAAAAATAATAACAAGATACCCGATTTCCTTTTTGGTAATGCTCAGAACATCCCCGACTAAAAGACTCGAATATTTACTGAAATTTCCGCCTTTTGACAGGATTGCCAGACCAATCGCAACCGAACAGGAGGAAAAAACCGAAATAATCGTATCGGTTGATACGGTACTTCTGCTTCCGATTTTGTTTAACAGCAGCGCGAATACAACTGCAAAAATCACCATGGAAATATTCGTATCCGGAATTCCGCATACCACTCCTACAGCAATTCCCGTCAGTGCGGAATGCCCCAGGGCATCCGAAAAATATGCCATTTTTTTATTGACAATCATGGTTCCCATCAGCCCAAACAGTGGTGTAATGATCAGTATTGCGGCCAATGCCATCTTCATAAAACCATAATCCATCCAGGAGGTCCAATCAATCATTTGTCTCATCCTCCTTTATCCATGTTTCTTCTTTTCCCGCAGAAAAAATCCGTTCAAATTCGGAACTTTCGTATACTTCTTTTACCGTTCCCTGCCTGAGGACCGTCTTGTCCAGAAGCACTACATGATCCGCATATCTTGCCACGTAATCCAGATCATGTGAGATCAGAATAATCGCAAGATCATAATGTTTTTTCAGATAATCCATCGTTTTAAAAAAAAGTTCCATGCCATTCTGGTCAATTCCGGATACCGGCTCATCCAAAAGCAGCAGATTCGGCTCATCCATCACCGCCAGTGCAAGAAGCACTCTCTGCAGCTGTCCTCCGGACAGATTACAAACCTGTTTGTCGATCAGTTCTTCTGCCTCAAAAATGCGCAGATGCGCTTTGATCTTTTCATATAATTTCCGGTTTTTCGGCAGAAACACCGGATATCTCGACTCATAGCTTGCCAGCAGGTCATAGACACTGACCGGTGTATTTTTTTCGATGTTAATCGATTGCGGGACATATCCGATTTTTAAATTCTGCATCCGTCCGTCTTTGGTATCCCGAAACTCAATATCTCCCGTATGCGGGATGTCCCCCAGCATGGCACGGATCAATGTCGATTTTCCGGCACCGTTTTTTCCGATAATCGCATTCAGCGATCCACAGTGCATATGAAGATTCACATCTTTTAAGATTTCCTGCTCACTGAACCACACCCCCAGATGGTTCACCTTGATGCAATGAAATCCACACGGACTAATGATCTTTCGCATAAAATGCCTCCTCAAGTATCTCCATGTTTTTTTTCATACCGTTAATATAACTGTCTTTTTCGTAAGTTCCGCGATTCAGCGGGTCCAGATATAATACCTTTGCATCGGACTCTTTCCTGATCGTATCTCCCATACTCTTTCCATACAGTTCTTCTGCAAGAATGTATTTTACATGCCCCTTGCGGACAGCAGAAAGCACATCCGATACTTCTCCTGCGCTGACCTGCCGTTCCTCATCGAGATCCAGCAGATAGTTTACCTGCAGTCCATAGTCCTCAGCGACATAGGCATATGCTTCATGAAACAGAATCACCGACTGACCGGAAATTTCCTGTTTTAATTTCTCCTGACGTTTTCTCAGTCCGTCCAGTTTTTCCAGATATGCCTTTGCCCCATTCTGATAGGCACTGCTTCTTTCCGGATCTGCTCCAGATAATCCATCGGCAATCGTCTGTACCTGTGTCTCATAAGCAGAAACGCTCATCCATGCGTGGGCATTGACATCCCCATGGGCATGTTCTTCTTCTGTTTCCCCCTCATGATGATGTGTATCGTCCTCCTCCCCGGAGAGCAAAGAAATATTCTCACAGGCTTCTATAATTTTCAGATTCGGGTAAGCCTCTGCAACTTCCTTCATAAAGCTTTCAATTCCACCACCATTGATGATAAACACATCCGCCGTACTGAGTAACTTCATATCTTCCGGTGTCAGCTGGAAATCATGCAGGCAGCCGGTCTGCGGCTCACTTAAATTTTCCAGACGCACTCCGTCTGCATCCCCGATTACATTCTCAGCCTCAATATACATTGGATAAAAGGAAGTCACAACCGTCAGTTCCTGTCCATCCGTCTGTTCCTGTGTCTGGCTGACGTACCATCCGGTCAGTCCCATTCCTGCCACCAGAATGGCAAAAAGCATGATTGCAGTATACAAATACTTTTTCTTCATTCTACTTTTTTTTCACTTTCTTTTTCTGTTCTTTTCGAAGTGTCTTTTTTGCTACCGGGCGGTCTGTCTTTTTCCAGCGTTCTTTTTTCTTCGGTTCCTGCGGTGCCGGCTGCTTTTGTTTTGCCTCTCTTTTGGCATTTTCCGCCTCGATGTACCCTTGCGGAAGTTCAATAACGGATTCTACAATCTGCCAGATTTCTTCCCGGCCCTGTTTTGACTCCGCAGAAAACGGAATAACGATCGTTCCCGGCTCTACTTGCAGGATATCCTTTATCATTTGCACATGTTGCAGGATTTGCATCTTTTTTAATTTGTCCGATTTTGTTGCAATGATGATTGGCGCAAATCCCTGATGAACCATCCACTCATACATCATCTGATCATTTTCCGACGGTTCATGACGGATATCAATCAGAAGAAAAACTGCTTTCAGCCGTTTGGATGTATGCAGATAATTTTCGATCATCTGTCCCCATTTCGCCTTAATCTCAATATTTGCATTTGCGTATCCGTATCCCGGCAAGTCCACCAGATACATTGCCTCATTGACATTATAAAAATTTATGGTCTGCGTTTTTCCCGGCTGGGAAGAAGTACGCGCAAGCGATTTCCGGTTCATCAGCGCATTGATCAGCGATGACTTTCCCACATTGGATTTTCCGGCAAAAGCCACTTCATCCAATAGGTTGTCCGGAATCGCACTTGTAATTCCACAAACTGTCTCCAAATTCACATTTTTGATAATCATATTTATTCTCCTGCAAAAAGAATTTGGGCTGCATTATACAAATGCAGCCTTAATTACCTGATCCATATGTTCTACCGGTATGATCTCCATATCTCCAACGATCTCTTCCGAAATTTCGGCAAGATCCTGTTCATTCTCTTTTGGAATACAGACCGTCTTCATTCCGGCATTCTTTGCCGCAAGCAATTTCTCTTTTAATCCGCCAATCGGAAGTACACGTCCGCGCAGTGTAATTTCCCCTGTCATGGCAACATCTGCCCGTACCGGCTTCCCGGTGACCGCAGAAAGAATTGCGGTTGCCATGGTAATTCCGGCAGACGGTCCGTCTTTTGGAACCGCACCTTCCGGAACATGGATATGGATGTCATGTTTCTGGAAAAATTCCGGATCAATATGGTAATCTTCACTGATGGACCGAATATAACTGATTCCGGTCTGTGCAGACTCTTTCATGACGTCTCCGAGTTTTCCCGTCAACACCACACTGCCCTTGCCCGGCATCAGATTCACCTCAATCTCTAAAGTTACACCACCCACACTGGTCCATGCCAGACCGCGCACAATGCCTACTTCATTCTTTTTGTTTTTCTTCTCCGGACGATATTTCAGTTTTCCGAGAAAATCTTCCAGATTTGTGCCGGTTACACGAATCATTTTCTCATCGCCCTCGTAGATTCTGCGGGCTGCTTTGCGGCAGATTTCTCCGATCTGCCGTTCGAGAGAACGTACACCTGCTTCTCTGGTATAAGAAGAAATCACCATTCGCAGCGCTTTGTCCGTAATCTTTAGTTTGCCATCTGCAACTCCGTTTTTTTCAAACTGTTTCGCCAGCAGATGATCCTTTGCAATATGGAACTTTTCGTTTTCCGTATAACTGCTGACTTCTATAATTTCCATACGATCCAGAAGCGGGCCCGGAATATCCTGCATGGAATTGGCACTTGCAATAAACAGTACCTCGGACAGATCCACCGGAAGCTCTACATAGTGATCCCGGAATTTATGATTCTGTTCCGAGTCAAGCACTTCCAGCATGGCAGAAGCTGTATCTCCCTTATAATCGCTGCTCATCTTGTCAATTTCATCCAGCAGCATCAGTGGATTTTTGACTCCCGCCATCCGCAGTCCATTGACGATTCTTCCCGGCATTGCTCCCACATAGGTTCTGCGGTGTCCGCGGATCTCCGCTTCATCCCGCACACCTCCGAGTGAAATACGAACATATTTTTTATCCAGCGCACGGGCAATCGAACGCGCAATGCTGGTTTTTCCGGTTCCCGGAGGCCCCACCAGACAAATAATCGGGCTCTCTCCCTTTCCGGTCAGATTACGGACTGCAAGAAATTCCAGAATACGTTCCTTTACCTTTTCGAGACCGTAATGATCCTCATCCAGAATCTTCTGCGCATGCTTTAAGTCTTTGTTATCCTCCGATACTGCATCCCACGGAAGTTCCAGTAAGGTTTCGATATAACCACGGCTTACCGTACTCTCGGATGAATTTCCTGAAATTCCCTGAAAACGCTCAATCTCCTTATGAATTCTTGCTTTCACTTCCCTGGAAGCCTGAAGTTCCTGCAGTTTCTTTTCATACTCCTGTGCATCGGTTTCTGTATTGGATTCTCCCAGCTCTTCCCGGATTACCTGCATCTGCTCCCGAAGCAGGTAATCTTTCTGGTTTTTATCCACATGTTCCTGCACTTTTTTCTGGAAATCACGCTTTAAAGCCAGAATCTCTGTCTCCTGCAGCAAAGAAGAAAGCACCGCCTCATAACGTGCTGTCAGCGTGACAGCCTCTAGCAGTTTCTGTTTCTTTTTATAACTGATTACAAGGCTGTTTCCCACATAATCAAGAAGTTTTAAAAGATCCGTTTCTTCCTGAACCTGGCGCATCACATCCTGCCCGATTTTGCCATGTACTCTTGCATATTTTGCAAACGTTTCCTGCACACTCAAAAGCATTGCAGACTTTGCCTGCTCCGGAAGCTGTTCATCGTCTTCCTGATCATACACGATCACACGCGCTTGCATATAATCGGCTGTCTGTGTATATTCATATATCTCTGCGCGCCCGATTCCTTCGATCAGTACACGCATAATATTTTTCTGTAATTTTACGACCTGACGAACCACAGCCAGAAGCCCCACTTCATACAGATCTTCTCCCTGAGGATCTTCTTTCTCTGTATCTTTTTGTGTGACGATAAAAAGCTTCTGGTCTCCTTTCATGGCTTCCTCGACAGCACGCAGGGATTTGTCCCTGCTGATATCAAAATGAGCCACCATGCCCGGCAAAATCGTCATTCCCCGCAGTGCCACTGCCGGAATTGTCAATATTTTATCTTCCACTTGTATCTGCTCCTATATTTCCAGACGCATCCGGTCTTTTTATGAAGCAAGTTCTTCTTTTACTTCTTTCTTCGGGTCCTGCTCAATTCCAAGAATCTCTTCTCCATCTAAAGCAAGATTGTTTTCCACCATCTTTTTATCTACCACACACTTGCTGATGGAATCATCCGATGGGACACGATACATCAGATCCAGCATTACCGCTTCCATGATGGCACGCAGTCCACGTGCTCCGGTTTTGCGCTCTAATGCCTTATCTGCAATTGCTTCGATTGCGCTGTCCTCAAATTCCAGTCCTACCCCATCCAGTTCCAGAAGTCTGGTATACTGTTTGATCAGAGAATTCTTTGGCTCTTTTAAAATACGGATCAATGCGTCGCGATCCAGCGAATCTAAAGATACGGTAATCGGCACACGTCCGATAAACTCCGGAATCAGTCCAAACTTCACAAAATCCTGTGGCAGTGCACGCTTAAATGCATCCCCCACATTGATGTCAGACTTTGACTTCACCTCTGCATTAAATCCGATCGCAGAAGCGTCCATACGTGCCTCTACAATTTTCTCCAGACCATCAAATGCTCCGCCGCAAATAAACAGAATATTTGTCGTATCAATCGGAATCAGTTCCTGCTGCGGATGTTTACGTCCTCCCTGTGGCGGAACCGATGCAACCGTTCCTTCCAGAATCTTAAGTAATGCCTGCTGAACACCCTCTCCGGATACGTCTCTCGTGATGGATACATTCTCCGATTTCTTTGTGATCTTATCGATCTCGTCAATATAGATAATGCCGTGCTGTGCACGCTCCACATCATAATCTGCAGCCTGAATCAGCTTCAAAAGAATGTTCTCTACATCCTCTCCCACATAACCGGCCTCTGTCAGTGTCGTGGCATCTGCAATTGCAAACGGTACATTAAGTACACGGGCAAGTGTCTGCGCCAGAAGCGTCTTTCCGGAACCGGTCGGTCCCAGCATCAGAATATTGCTTTTCTGAAGTTCCACATCATTTTCCTGATCTGCAAGCACTCTCTTATAATGATTGTATACCGCAACCGAAAGTACCTTTTTTGCCTGATCCTGCCCGATTACATAATCGTCCAGAAACGCTTTCATTTCTTCCGGTTTAATCAGATTGATTTCTTCCTTTGCAGAAGCCGGAGCTTTTTCTTCCAGATTCTCTTCCTCAATGATCTCTGCGCAGATATCTACACACTCATCACAGATAAATGCACCATTTGGACCTGAAATCATTCTTCCGACCTGATCCTGTGTTTTTCCGCAAAAAGAGCAGCGGATTTTGCCATCATTCTTTCCTGCCATAATTTATTTACTCCTATAAATGAAAAATACCTCCGGCAATGACCGGAGGTTTCCACATAACTATCTATTCGTGATCACTCCATCGATCAAGCCGTAATCTGCAGCTTCCTGCGCGGACATATAATTGTCACGTTCCGTATCTGCTGCAATTGTCTCATATGGCTTACCGGTGTTTGCAGCAAGAATTTCATTCAAACGTTTCTTTGTCTTTAAAATATTCTCTGCCGCAATCTGAATCTCTGTTGCCTGTCCTTTTGCACCACCGGAAGGCTGATGAATCATGATTTCTGAATTAGGGAGTGCAAAACGTTTTCCCTTTGTACCACCAGCCAGAAGAAACGCACCCATGCTGGCTGCCAGTCCGATACAGATGGTTGATACATCACATTTGATATACTGCATGGTGTCATAAATTGCCATACCGGCAGTAACCATTCCACCCGGAGAATTGATATATAACTGAATATCCTTGTTTGGATCTTCCGATTCCAGAAACAGAAGCTGTGCAACAACAAGACTTGCGGTTGTCTCATTTACTTCTTCCCCTAAAAAGATAATTCTGTCTTTTAACAGACGGGAATAAATATCATAATTTCTCTCGCCCCTGCTGGTCTGTTCAATGACATAAGGTACTAAACTCATAGAAAAATCGCCTCCTGTATTTATTACATGCATCCTGCGATGCACCTCAATGAACAAAAGACCGGTCTGGTATTCTCCCAGACCAGTCCTTCTCTGTCGTAGTTTTCAATATTAAGCCTCTGCTTCTGCCTCAGCTTCTTTTTCTTTCTTTGTCTTAGCCTTTGCTCTTTCTTTGATGTTGTCCATGATCAGTTCAACTGCCTTTGTGATGGCAAGTTCTCTCTTCATGGATTCTTTCTCGCCTTCGCCCATGTACTCTTTGAGCTTATCAGCTTCCATACCGTAATTCTTTGCCATCTTCTCGATCTCTGCATCTACATCTGCATCAGATACTTCGATGTTTTCTTCCTTAGCGATCTGCTCTAATACGAGACTGCTCTGGATACGGGTAAGAGCTTCCGGACGAACCTGCTCCTTTAATCCGTCTACGGTAAGACCGGAGAACTGTAAGTACTGATCCATGGAAAGACCGCTCTGTGCGATTCTCTGAGCGAATTCCTCGATCATTGTCTCACACTGTGTATCGATCATTGCCTCCGGAATCTCCATCTTTGACTTGTCAATGATCTTCTGGATGGCTTCGTCTTCTTTTGTACGCTTTGCTTCATCCTGTTTCTTCTTCTCCAAGTCTTTCTTTAAGCTTTCCTTGTACTCAGCTAATGTATCAAACTCAGATACATCCTTTGCGAACTCATCATCAAGCTCCGGAAGTTCCTTTGCTTTGATCTCGTTGATCTTAACCTTGAATGTAGCCGGCTTTCCTGCCAGATCAGCAGCCTGATACTGCTCCGGGAAAGTAACATTTACATCTACTTCATCGCCAACATTCTTTCCAACCAGCTGATCCTCAAATGTATCAATAAAGGTGTGGGAACCGATCTCTAATGAATGATTTTCTCCCTTACCGCCCTCAAATGCAACACCGTCTACAAATCCTTCAAAATCGATCACAGCAGTATCTCCCTGTGCAACCGGTCTGTCTGTTACATTGATGGTTCTTGCATTGTTATTGCGTTCTTTTTCCAGAGCTTCGTCTACTTCTTCATCGGATACAGAAGTATCGATCTTTGTAACGGTCACTCCCATGTATTTGCCAAGTGTAACTTCAGGCTTTACAGCAACTTCAGCTGTGAAAATAAAAGGCTTGCCCTTTTCAATCTGTACAACGTCAACGGTCGGACGTGACACAATATCAATTCCGCTTTCGTCAACAGCTGCTGCATAATTCTGCTGCATCAGAGCGTTTGCTGCATCCTCATAGAATACGTCAACTCCATACATCTTCTCGATCATGGCTCTCGGAACTTTTCCTTTACGGAATCCCGGAACACTGATCTGCTTCTTCTGCTTCTGGTAAGCTGACTCAAGTGCTTTCTCCAGATCCTCTGCTGAAACCTCGATGGTAAGTTTCGCCATATTCTTCTCTAAATTTTCAACCTGTACACTCATCTTAATTGTTTCCTCCTTATATATATCAATTCCATGTACGATCTATTTTTCCGTGATGGTACAAACAGGCATACTACGACCACCACAGTCATTTAAGCATTATAGCATACGAAATACATATTTGCCAAGTGTTTTTTTATTTCCTATAATAAAAACAGCGTATGGCCTGTAAAAAGCCATACGCTGTTTTGTTTTCCGGCAGAAAGTCCTTATTTCATCTGTTCTTCCTGCTTCATGATCATCTTCTTGACCATTTCTCCACCAATAGAACCTGCCTGTTTGGAAGTCAGATCCCCATTGTATCCATCTTTTAAAGGTACTCCAAGCTCGCTTGCAACCTCTTCCTTAAAACGCTTCATTGCGTCCTTTGCCTCCGGTACTGCCATACGGTTTGTACCGCTTGATGAATTGTTGTTACCTGCCATAGTTCTTCACCTCCTGTATTTTATATGCCTGCATAAAAAAAGCCGGCCTGCACACAAGAAGGCAGGTCGGCTTTTGGGGTCAACTTGCTGTTCTCATGTGCCTGAGTATAGTGTGACCAGAACCAGAGGAATTATGAGAACAAAAAGCTGACAATTTCTGGAACCTGTTTATGCGTATACAAGTCCGGCTTTTACATGTTCTATGGTTGCATCATCGGTAAAATAACGGGCAACTGCAAGACCAAACGGTACGGCAGTTCCCATGCCGCGGCTTGTAATCACATTTCCATCACATACTACCGGGGAAAAGAATACTTCTGCTCCGGTCAGTTTTTCTTCAAATCCCGGATGACACGCAGCTTTCTTCCCATTTAAAATTCCGGCCTGTCCCAGCACACTCGGTGCTGCGCAGATTGCCGCAACAAGTTTTCCTTCTTTTTCAAACTCACGGATCACCTGACTGACCGTATCATCTTCTCCCAGATGAACCGTTCCCGGCATACCGCCCGGCAGAATGATCCCGTCATAAACGGAAAAGTCAGCCTCCTCTTTTGTCGTGTCTGTCATAAATGTCACATTGCGGGAACTGGTCACCTGCTTTGTTCCGTTGATGGAAATCATGTCAATTTCAAGTTTTGCACGGCGGACAATATCCACAACCGTCAGTGCTTCTACTTCTTCACATCCGTCTGCAATAAAAATTCCAAGTCTGCTCATATTTATCATTCTCCTTTTCGGTAATTGCTATGATCTATTGTAGCAATTTCTTACAAAAACGACAAGCACACAATCGGAGGATTTCCATTTGACTCACCTGCCATTTTTGTATTATACTTTCGATAGTTTATGAGGAGGGAATATCATGACTTTAGATTATTACCGCATTTTCTATTATGTTGCCCGTTATAAAAGCTTTTCCAACGCGGCAGAAATGCTCGGAAGTAACCAGCCCAACATCACCCGCTGTATGAATATTCTGGAAAATGAGCTTGACTGCAAACTGCTGATCCGTTCTCACAAAGGGATTCAGCTGACAACCGAGGGCGAGCACCTGTTCCGCCACGTTGCCATTGCAATTGAACAGCTCACCTATGGAGAAAAAGAAATTATCAAAAACAAGAGCCTCGAAAGCGGGCAGATCAATATCGGCATCAGTGAAACAGCCATGCGTCTGTATCTTTTGGATAAAATCCAGGAATTTCACAAAGATTATCCACATGTGCGCCTGAAAATTTCCAATCATTCCACCCCACAGGCCATCGATGCCTTAGAAAAAGGTCTGGTTGATATCGCCATGGTCACTTCTCCTTTAGAAATCCGAAAACCTTTGCGTAAAACCGCACTGCGCAGCTATCATGATATCCTCATCGGAGGCAGTGCTTACAAAGCAATCGCCAGCCGGAAGCGTTCTCTGAAAGAACTCGAAGATTATTCCTTTGTTTCTCTGATTTCCGGCACTGGAACAAGTGATCTGTATATCCGCTTTTTCTATGAAAACCATATGCGTTTTTCTCCGGATATGGAAGTTGCCACGACAGACCAGATTCTTCCTATGGTGCGCAGTAATCTCGGCATCGGTTTCTGCCCGGAAGGAATTGCCAGACCCGCTGTAGAACGCGGGGAAGTGTATGAGATTCTGTTAGAAGAAGAAATCCCGGAACGTCAGATCACACTCGTAGAAGACAGTGGAAAACCACAAAGTATCGCTGTACAAAAACTATTAACTTATTTTAAATGAGGAATTCTATAAAATGGAAATCGAACGAAAATATCTGGTAAAAACATTACCTGAGCACTTAGAACAATATCAAAGTAAAAAAATCGCACAGGGATACCTGTGTACGGCACCGGTGGTACGTATCCGCCGCTCCAACGATGATTATTATCTCACCTATAAAGGGGAAGGCCTTATGGTGCGGGAAGAATACAATCTACCGCTCACCAAAGAAGCCTACGAACACCTGCTTTTAAAAATCGACGGACTTCTGATAGCAAAAACCCGCTATCTGATTCCATTAAACGATCATCTGACTGCAGAACTGGATATCTTTGAAAAAGATCTCGCTCCGCTTTCTCTCGTAGAAGTGGAATTTGACTCCATAGAAGAAGCCGATCGCTTCACCGCACCGGACTGGTTCGGAGAAGACGTGACCAATTCCGGAAAATACCATAACAGTTATTTAAGTCAGCACGGACTGCGCTAATCAGCGCAGCCGGTTGGCAAATTCATACTGTTGTCTGGTCCGGATCACATACCTTAAATCGTCATATCTCTTATCCAAATCTCCCTCCGGAATCACCGTATCCATCACAACCGCCATCGTATCGATCATACTGTCTGTAATAACATCCCTCATGGACGTCAGAATATTATATTTTTCCTCAAAACTGTCTGACTCCAGAAACTCCATGAGTTTCGGTTCCACCTCCGGTTGTGTCTGGTCCGGCGTCACGGCATTTTCCGCTGTTGCTTTCTGCATAACAGGCTGCGCCGTCTCTGCCTTTGGTTCTGCGTTTTTCCCGGTTTCTTCCATCGACTCATCCACACGCTCAAACCGGTATTTCTGATGTACATCCGGATACCTGACATGATCCACTTCACTCACAAACATGGAAAGCGGTCTTGCATACACGCCAAAACTTCCATATAACGCCTGATAAATCACCAGTTCCTCTCCCGTTTCGGAATGTTTTGCAATGGTAATCACCTGATATAGTTTATTTTTAAAGTGCCGGTATTTTTCTCCCGGCAACGGTCTGCGTTCCATAGGAATCCTCCTGTCTTCTTATTCTTCCATCATTTGTTCTAAAATATGTTCGGGCTGCCCGTCCAAAAAGACCTGCAGCGTTTCATATTTTTTCCTGCTGCCACGGTCTGTTGCAGTTTCATATGTACGTTTCTGCTGCCTGGCACTGGAAATACCAGATTCCAAAAGCCGCAGGATAGGCTGCCGGAACTCACATTCATATAAATATGTAATTTTCGACAGCTTCTCCGCCGGCGGCAGCTGCGCGAGTTCCTGATCCGATCCAAACTGATAATAAAATGTAAGTGCCGCAATCTCCGGTTCCTCTTTTTCCAGATTTTCCTTAAGAAGCGCGAGCAGATTTTCAATTTCACTCTGCAGCAGAAGTTTCTGATCCGGGGCATTCAACGCTTTCGTTCCCAGCCGCAGAATCGTATCGTACGTGGAATGAAACTCCTGATCTTCTTTGCTGACCAGAAATTCATGATCAAAACTGTTCTGCATCTGACGAAGATCTTTTAAAAGTCTGCCGAATTCCTTTCCGTCTACCGATTGCGCAGTGGTAAGCATATGTTCCATCAGCTGTGCATCTTCCTGCACACGCTTTGTCTGCTCTCTGCATCGCCGATAACGATCCTCCTGCTCACTTTTTTTCTTTTTCAGCTTGTCATACATTTTCTGCCAGCTGCGAAATGCCCCCATATCACAATCCACTGCTGCCAGTGCAGATTTTACATTTTCAACAAAATCATTTCTCCCAAACATATTTTTTCACCTTCGTTCAAACACTCTAACAGACATTATACCAAAATTAATGGAAATGTGTTACAATTATTACAAAATAATGAAACTGGGAGATACTATGTTAACCTCTGACGAAGTATTAAACTTAAATTATTACAAAAAAACGAGCTATACCGGCTGGATCAACGGCATGCGTTTTCTGATCAGACGGGAAGCCCCCGAGGAAGGGGACGCCTTTTTTCATGCATGGGTCTGGCCCGGTCCTCTTATCTTTTCCCCTGTCTCTTATACACATCTGACGCTGCCGACGAACTCTAGGGTGTAGA
>ENA-OYWI01000257-OYWI01000257.1-human-gut-metagenome-genome-assembly--contig:-NODE-257-length-18583-cov-8.619279_pt1 | contig 18583 bp, 19 predicted proteins | sample MGYA00244167_ERZ653391 | MGnify/ENA primary metagenome ERZ653391 (study PRJEB26926, sample SAMN06165005) | human gut metagenome | biome: ENVO:00009003; feature: ENVO:2100002; material: ENVO:00002003...
TATAAGAGACAGCCTGATTATCTGTGCTGACGGTCTTAGTGGTATTAAAGAGGCAATTGCCGCTGCATTTCCAAAAACAGAGTATCAGAGATGTATTGTACATCAAGTAAGAAACACGCTAAAATATGTTCCGGATAAGGACAGAAAAGCGTTTGCTTCTGACCTAAAAACGATTTACCATGCTTCCGATGAAGAGAAAGCTAGACTGGCTCTAGATCGTGTTACTGAAAAATGGACCGCAAAATACCCGAATTCTATGAAACGCTGGTATGATAACTGGGATGCAATAACGCCGATTTTCAAGTTCTCACCGGATGTCAGAAAGGTTATTTACACGACCAATGCAATTGAAAGTCTGAATTCTACCTACCGTAAGCTCAACCGTCAGAGAAGCGTATTTCCAAGTGATACAGCACTCCTGAAAGCCCTGTATCTGGCAACTTTCGAAGCCACTAAAAAATGGACTATGAGCATTCGAAACTGGGGACAGGTCTACGGTGAACTCAGCATTATGTATGAGGGAAGACTCCCGGAATAACAGAATCTGTATGCATGATGAGAAGGACGTTTTTGACGTCTGCTCTTGACATGCCCGAAATCATGTCGTATATATATAGCAAGAGCTGGAAGCTCCAATTTAGCGCTTCCAGCTCAATCATTATCATAGAAGATTATTATTTACAGACTTTTCTTCATAGTCTTTAAATTTTAGCTATGCACATTTTAATGCGCGAAGTTTGAGTCAATAATTTACAAAAGAAGGGAAAACTATTATGGAAAAGATCAAAAAGCGTATAGCTAACTTAAAGGTCGCAGGAAAATTAAAAGTATATCGAATGACAGTGCTTGTTATGACATTATTTTTAGTGTTAGTGGCACTGATCTCGACATTAGTGATCCGTTCAAATATAGAGAAGATCACGGAGGTCTGGTCTCCGGCATTGGAAGATCTGCAGGAGTTGGAAACAATGACTGCGAAATATAGAATCAAACAGTATCAACATCTGGTAGAATCAGATGATGCTGTTATGACCTCCTGCGAAGAAGAAATTCAGAAGCTGGAGAGTCAGATCCAGGAGACTGATGCGAATCTGGAGGCAATCATGTCTGCAGACAGCGATGCTCAAAAAGGACGGGATGATTATGACGTAGCAAACACTGCATGGGAAGAATACAGAGCTGCTTCGGATGAAATTCTGAAATTAAGCCGTGAGGGCAAACAGCAGGAAGCAGCGAAACTGATGACCGGAGAGGTGTATGAAGAGTATACGTCATTTGCTGAGAAATTAACTACATTGCGTAATGAGTTCCAGGTAGAATTAGACCGGGCAAAGACCATGGCCAATGTATGCACCATCATCATATTTGTTGTGATCGTGGCATCGGGTCTTGCGATTGCTGTAGTGACAACACTGATCGGAAGGATCATTACCAATTCCATTACAGAGCCGGTAGAACAGATAGAGGCAGCAGTTGCCAGCCTGCGTAAGGGCGAACTGTCTAATGTAGAAATGCTTACCTATGAGTCTGAGGATGAGCTTGGCGATACCATCAGGAATCTGAAAGAAGCCATGGGTATTCTGGCAGATTATGTCAGCGAGATCTCTGTGGAGGTAAAGGCAATAGCGCAGGGTGACCTGACCAGAAATGGTGATGATATTACAGATTTCCTAGGCGATTTCTCGGAATTGAAGACATCACTGCTGTATATTCTGAAACGGTTTAACAGTACCCTGACCGAGATCAGCAATCTGGCAGAACAGGTATCATCGAATTCATCCGAGGTGGAAAATGCATCAAAATCCCTGGCGGACGGTGCAACAGAGCAGGCAGGAGTCATCGAGGAATTGAATGCCACCATTGACACTGTCGTGGATCTGGCTGCAGATACAGCGAAGGAAACGCAGAGCGCATCTGCACGTGTAAAAGCCTCTGCAAATAAGGCAAACGAAGAAAAAGAAAAAATGAATGAGCTGCTCACGGAAATGGAGCACATTACAGAAATCTCCAAGGAGATCGGTAATATTATCACAGATATCGAGGATATTGCTTCCCAGACCAACCTGTTATCCCTGAATGCTTCCATTGAAGCTGCCAGAGCAGGAGAAGCAGGAAAAGGCTTTGCGGTGGTTGCAGATCAGATCGGCAAGCTGGCAGCAGACAGTGCAAAATCTGCTGTAAATACAAGAGATCTGATCGATAAGACCTTAGTGGAAATCGAAAAGGGCAATACGATTACAAGAACAACAGCAGACGCATTCAATCAGATCATTGCAGATATGGAGTCCTTTGCAGAGATTGCACAGAACACCATGGAGAAAGCCAACTCCCAGGCAGAGTCCTTGCAGCAGATCGGTCAGGGAATTGAACAGCTGTCCGGCGTGGTACAAGGCAATGCAGCATCCTCAGAAGAGAATACCGCGATCAGTGTTAATCTGGCAGAGGGAGCAGCCAAGATGCAAGACCGTGTGAAGATCTTTAAGTTATTCTAGAAAATGAAGTTATTCTAGAAAAATGGCAGGAATAGAGTGAAGCTGTCGGAAGGAAGGTTCTTGTTGTGATTAATGATATATTTAAAGTGTTTGGAGAGCAGACAGCAGAAATCTTATTTCAGATCATTACAGAATGTATGGATGATTACCTGTATATATTTGATCTGCAGAATAATATCTTTGAGATTTCACAGTCAGCTGTGGAACGGTTTAATATGTCGAAAAATGTTCTGACAGATGCTGCAAATGAAGTTATGAAGGTAGTGTATGAGGAAGACCGTGAGATGCTTACAAAGCATCTCGCGGATATATGCGAAGGAAGAGAAAAGGTACATAATCTTCATTACAGGTGGCTTGATAAAGAAGGTAGGCCGGTCTGGATCAACTGCCGTGGTATCGTGATCAATGATCAGCAGGGAAAGGCAGTGTATCTGATCGGGTGTCTGAATGAGACCGGCAACAAGAGAAGAGCCGATAATGTTACAGGACTGCTTGGCGGTCCGGAATTCCTTGCTTACCTGCGTGCACAAAAAGAACCCATTACCAAGGGATTTTTTATGCATGTAGGAATTGATGATTTTGGAGCGATCAATAGCTCCAGGGGAGCTGATTATGGTAATTATATCCTGAAAAGCGTAGCCACTTGTATGAAGGAATGCCTTTCGGACAAGCAGAGAATTTACCATCTGGTAGCGGATCAGTATGTGATCGTGGATCTGGAAGCTTCCTCCGCAGAAGACGCTGTGGCACTGAAAGAAAAGATTACAGATAAACTTCGTAATTTCATAGTAGCCGAAAATTATGAAGCTATATTTTCTATTTCTATTGGTGTTATAGATGCAGCAACATTTTGTGAGGGAACCGAAGAATGCCGCAAAAAGTTTGAATTTGCCTTGAAACAGGCAAAAAGCATGGGTAAAAATGGATTCTATATTTTTGACCAGGATGACTATGAGGTCTTTTTACGAAAAGGAAGAATCATAGCAACACTTCGTAATGCTATTGTGAATCATTATGATGGCTTTGAAGTATACTACCAGCCGATCGTGGACTGTCAGTCCGAACAGATCATTGGAGCAGAGGCACTGATGCGTTTTTCCATGATAACGGAAGAAGGGCGGGAGTTTGTTTCACCGATGGAGTTTATCCCATTATTGGAGGAGACCGGATTGATCATTCCCGCTGGAAGATATATTTTGAACGAAGCTGCAGCAATGTGCTGTGAAATGCAGAAATATATTCCTGACTTCCGGATGAATGTAAATGTATCCTATGTTCAGATCCTGCAAGGCAATGTGGAGCGGGATATTCTGGATGCAATTCAAAAATATTCATTACAGCCGGAATGTTTATGTGTTGAAATGACAGAAAGCGGATTTATGGATATGACACCTTCGTTCTGTAAATTTCGTAAAACTCTGGACAAGAACGGGATTCCCTTTGTGATCGATGATTTTGGAACAGGATATTCGAATCTTCATTGTATCCGTGATATGAATCCAAGTTACGTGAAAATGGATAGGGATTTTACTGCCAAGGCGATGAACAGTGACAGGGATTATGAATTATATAAAAATATCATCCCCATGGTACATAGTATTAATGTCAGAATATGTGCAGAAGGCATCGAGGAAAGAGAATGGCTTCTGAAAATGAAAGAAATGAAGGTGGATTATCTGCAGGGATATTATTTTGGCAGACCCTGCGGGAAGGAACAGTTTCTACAGCAATATGCCAGTGGCATCAATGTTAAATAAAGAGAGTAAGGCAGACTCAGCTATGTGGGGCTGCCTTATTTTATGGTCTTATCAGAAGGATGAGTTCCTAACGGCTTGTCTGAGTCTCTCCAGGTCATCTACATCAGGGTGAGACAATGCACAGTCAAAATTCTGGATCAATACATCAAGATTTGCCGGATGATCAGGAGCTTCCTTCATTTTCAAGTAGCGTTCCCGGACAGACTGTGGCATTCTGCCCTGACACATATACTCTCCGACGATAACATTGCTTGCGTCAACGAACTGCTTAACCTGATTCAGGATTTTCCGGAAATAGACATCACTGCCACCAAAGCCTGCAGTTCCAAACAGAAAAATCTGTTTGTTCTTTAACTGCGATAATAGCTGTAATGTCTTGGTATCTGCATTTCCCTTGTCTGTCCAAAATCCGATATAGAGCAGTTCGGAAGAAGGGATCACTGTGTCGGACACACCGAAATACTCACATTCATCCTGAGGTAATGCCTCGTGGATCGCATCAGCCAGCACCTTGGTATTACCTGTTAAGCTGCTATAAAGGATGGAATATTTTTTATTCTTCATATCATGTTGTCTCCTTTCATAGGATCATGAAATTATCATATCGCATTCCTATTTTAGTTCGGAAAGCATGATTTGTCGAATGAATTTTCCATAAACATTTTACGGGGGCTGCCCCGGTATCATTTAATGAGGTAGAAAAAGTTGACAGAAGAGAAATATACGATCCGAAAGTATAAAAGAATTTTATTTTATGTGGTGATCCTTGTGCTGCTTGCAGCCTTTTTTTTAGGGCAGCGCATTTACCCCAGTGAGAGGGACACGGTCACGGAGGAAAGCATTACTTTTACGGGAACCTTTTACCGGGTGCTGGCAGACGGAACAGAAGAAGAGATTCCAGTTCCGGGCAGATGTGATGTGCCTGCAGGAGAGCTTCTGGTCAAACGGTCAGTGCTTCCACAGGATTATAAGGAAAATACGATCGCCATCAGGTCCTCCCTGGAGAATGTGCGTATTTACATCGGAGGGGAACTGAGGACGGTGTATGATACGGAGAATACCAGACCTTTTGGGAAAAATTCTGCCAGCCGGTATGTGTTCTGCGAGACATCAGGAGAGGATGCGGGAAAGGAAGTGCGGATCGAACTGCAGTCCTTTACCCACAAGTATTCCGGTGTCGTCAATACGGTATATTGTGGGGATAAATTAGATATCTGGGCATATATGTTCCACTGCTATTTTATGGTAACTTTGATCGCCTGTACGATGTTGTTTGCCGGACTGGTCGTGCTGATCATCAGTCTGGTGCTCGATATTGTATACAAGACGAGATTTGATCTCGAGTACCTGGGATGGTGCATGATCCTGGGAGCAGTGTGGATGCTGGGAGAATCGAAGCTGCGCCAGCTGTTTGTTTCCAATGCTTCTATTCTGTCGAATATGTGCTTCTTTGTTGTGATGATCTGCCCGATTCCGATCCTGTTCTATATTGACAGTGTGCAGCAGGGAAGATACCGGAAGGTCTATCATGTGGCAGAGTGTACCACTTGTGTGAATTTGGTACTATGCACGGCCTTACAGGTACTGAATATCGCAGATTTTATCTCGACAATGTTTTTGTCCCACATGGTGATCGCAGGAACCTTCCTGACGGTATTTTATCACCATTTGCAGGGATCTTATCCAGGGAACAGCGAAACATTACAAGCTTCCGTTGATCGGACTGGTGGCTGCCATGATCGCAGTCATGCTGGAGGTGACAGCAGTGTATCGAGTGGTGTCTCTGTCCGGAATCTTTATCGCAACCGGACTGGTGGTCCTGTTGGTCGTTACTCTGATCCAGACGATGGACCGCATCCGCGAGCTGGAGCTGGCCAGGCAGAGAGAGGCAAGGGAAAGTCTGGATTATCTGACAGGTCTTCCTATGCGTCATAAGGGTGAGGCACTGATCCTTGAGAAAATGCAGAAGCAGGGTGGCTGTCTGGGATTTGTGGATATGGATAATCTGAAGAAGATCAATGATGTCTATGGACATAAGGCGGGGGATCGTGCCCTCAGACTGGTAGGAGAGGTGCTCACAGAGTGCATGGAGAATGCCGTGGTCTGCCGGCTGGGAGGAGATGAATTCCTGTTCTATCTGCCGGAGGTATCGGAAGCAGAGATAAACATGCGGGTGAGAAAGCTGTTTGACAGCTTTCGTGCGGCAAAAAATGCTGCGGCGGAGACTTCAGCGGCATCCCTGTCCTGCGGTCTGTGCATGTGCAGACAGGGAGACAACTTTGAAGAATATTATATAAAAGCGGACAAAGCATTGTATTATGTCAAACAGAACGGCAAGAACAATTACCGGTTTTATGAGGAGTTGGAGGAACAGTAGCCGGATGCTGACTACAGCAAATAACAAAACCAAAAGAATGATCCAAGAAAGGGTGCCAGATAATCAGGCATCCTTTTTATATAAAGTTTTTTATAAAAAGTTTACAAAATTTTACGATAATGTTCAAAAATATACAATTTATCAAAAGTGATGTAGACAAACAATAAAAAGATGGGTAATATGTATATGTAATCAGCCAGATGAACGAAAAGTATGTACAACATGCTACATATTTAAAGCAAGAAATATAAAATAAGGAGGAATGTTGCCGATGAAACAGTTCAGCTATATCATTAAGCATGAAATCGGTCTGCATGCACGTCCTGCGGGACTGCTCGCCAAGGAAGCGAAAAAGTATCAGAGTACAGTGACACTTTCCTGTAAGGGGAAATCAGCTGCAGCAAGCAAGCTGATGGCGATCATGGGAATGGGCGTGAAGCACGGAGACAACGTGGAAGTCACGATAGAAGGAGCGGATGAAGATACCGCCGCCGCAGAGCTTCAGAAGTTTTTCCGTGAGAACCTCTAGGAGAAGACCTGCACGACAGAGTTTGGAAGGTAGAAAATGGAAAAATATATTGGAAAATCCGTATATAAGGGAACAGCGATCGGACCTGTCAGTGTTTTGAGGAAAAAGGACAGTCTCGTTAAGAGGATCCATATCGACAACACAGAGGAAGAACTGAAACGGCTGGATGCGGCTAAGGAACGTACGATGACGCAGCTGGCGCAGTTATACGAGAAGGCTCTGCAGGAGGTCGGAGAAGTCAATGCAGCCATTTTCGAGGTGCATCAGATGATGCTCGAGGATGACGATTATCAGGATGCCATTCACAGCATGATTCAGAACGAAGAAGTGAATGCAGAGTATGCGGTGGCAGTGACCGGTGATAATTTTGCAGAGATGTTCGCCAACATGGATGATGAATATATGCAGGCCCGCTCTGCGGATGTCAGGGATATCTCCAACCGGCTCGTCCGCAATCTGTCCGGGGAGGAGCAGATTGACTGGAGTACCATGGAGCCTTCGATCATTGTGGCAGATGATCTGACTCCCAGTGAGACGGTACAGATGGATAAGAGTAAGATCCTGGCCTTTGTCACAGTACATGGCTCAACGAATTCCCATACTGCGATCCTTGCACGTATGATGAATATTCCGGCACTGATAGGGGTACCATTGGAACTGGAGAAAATCCATAACGGAACCCGCGCTATTGTGGACGGCAGGGAAGCAGTATTTTACCTGGATCCGGAGGAAGAGCAGATCCGGCAGGCAGAAGCGGCACAGCAGACGGAACAGAGACTAAGAAGCCTGCTGGCAGAATACAAGGGACGGGAATCCGTGACAAAGAGCGGACGCAAGGTCAATGTATATGCAAATATCGGCAGCGTATCGGATGTGGCATATGTACTGGAGAATGATGCGGAGGGAATTGGTCTGTTCCGCAGTGAATTCTTATATCTCGGAAGGGATTCTCTTCCGGATGAGACAGAACAGTTCAATGCTTACCGTCAGGTACTGCAGATGATGGCAGGGAAAAAGGTCATCATCCGTACCCTTGATATCGGTGCGGACAAAAATGTAGATTACCTCGGACTGGGCAAGGAAGATAATCCTGCCATGGGATACCGTGCGATCCGGATCTGTCTGGAGCAGCCGGAGATCTTCAAGACACAGCTGAGAGCACTTCTCAGGGCGGCAAAATACGGAACATTGGCTATTATGTATCCGATGATCATTTCCGTGGAGGAAGTGCTGGATATTCAGAAAATCGTGGCTGAGGTGGCTAAGGAGCTGGAGGAAGAAAAGCTTCCTTACGCAATTCCGGAACAGGGAATTATGATCGAGACTCCTGCAGCTGTCATGATGAGTGAGGAGCTGGCGGAGCATGTTGATTTCTTCAGTATCGGCACGAATGATCTGACACAGTATACTCTGGCTATCGACAGGCAGAACAACAGACTGGACAGATTCTATAATCCACATCATGAGGCAGTCCTGCGTATGATACAGATGACTGTTGACGGAGCACATAAGCATGGAAAATGGGTCGGCATCTGTGGAGAGCTGGGAGCGGATACGACACTGACCACACGATTTGTGCAGATGGGAATTGATGAACTCAGTGTGGCACCGTCCATGGTGCTGAATGTCCGTAGTAAAATATGCGAAATGGAGTGAGAGATTCATGAGAATATACAAAGCAAAAGATTATGCAGATATGAGCAGAAAGGCTGCAAATATCGTATCGGCACAGGTTATTATGAAACCGAATTGTGTTCTCGGACTGGCTACGGGATCTACTCCCATCGGCCTGTATAAACAGCTGGTGGAATGGTTCCGCAAGGGAGACCTGGACTTTTCTGAGGTTATGACAGTGAACCTGGACGAATATAAGGGGCTGAGCCGGGAAAACGATCAGAGTTATTACTATTTTATGCACCAGAATCTGTTTGACCATGTGAATATCCCGGTGGAAAATACACATCTGCCAAACGGAATGGAACCGGATTCGGAGAAAGAATGCCGTAGATATACGGAACTGATCCAGTCACTGGGCGGCGTGGACCTGCAGCTTTTGGGAATTGGACATAACGGGCACATCGGCTTCAACGAACCGGGAGAGAGTTTTGACAAGCAGGTACATTGCGTGAACCTGACAGAGTCTACGATCGAAGCCAACAAGAGATTCTTCGCATCGGCGGAGGATGTTCCGAAGCAGGCATACACCATGGGGATCAAGACCATTATGCAGGCGAAGAAAATATTGATCGTAGCCAGCGGCGAAGACAAGGCGGAGATCGTACAGAAAGCTTTCTTCGGACCCATCACACCGCAGGTGCCGGCATCGGTATTACAGCTTCATAATGATGTGACACTGGTGGCAGACGAAGCAGCGCTCAGTAAGCTTTCTGAATAAGAAGGGGGAAGCTGATAGGTCATGAGAATCAGAAATGCAAATATATATACAGAAGAGCATCGGTTTGTCAGAGGGGATGCAGCCGTGGAGAACGGCAGGTTCGTAAGCTGCACCGGGGATCCGGCAGGTGAGGAAGCTGTTGTGGATGCCAAAGGCATGTATCTGATACCGGGACTGGTGGATATTCATTTCCATGGTTGTAAGGGCGCAGATATGTGTGACGGTACGAAGGAAGCACTGGATGTCATCACATCATATGAAGCCTCTGTCGGTGTGACAAGTGTCTGCCCGGCTACCATGACGATACCTAAGGATGAACTGCTGGAGGTCATGAAAAATGCCGGCAGCTATGAGTATTCCGGTGGATCCCACCTGGTGGGCATCAATATGGAAGGACCTTTTATCAGTCCGGCGAAAAAGGGTGCTCAGGCGGCAGAAAATATCATGCACTGCGATTACGAATATTTCAGCAGGCTGCAGAAAGCAGCGAACGGGCTGATCAAGCTGGTAGATATCGCACCGGAGGAGCCGGGAGCGATGGAATTTATCGACAGAGCCAAAGGAGAAGTGGTCATTTCACTGGCGCATACAGCTTCCGGTTATGATACAGCAAGAGAAGCCATTGAACATGGAGCATCTCATGCGACACATTTGTATAATGCAATGCCGCCGATGAACCACAGGGAGCCCGGCGTGATCGGAGCAGTGAGAGATTCAGAGAAATGTCATCCGGAGCTGATCTGTGATGGTGTACACATTCATCCGTCAGTGATCCGTGCAACGTTTGCGATGTTTGGCGCTGACCGCATGATCCTGATCAGTGACAGTATGCGTGCAACGGGACTGGAGGATGGTGAATATACTCTGGGAGGACAGCCGGTTACCGTCAGAGGCAATCTGGCTACCCTGCATGACGGCACGATCGCCGGATCGGCGACGAATCTGATGGATTGTATGCGGTTTGTAGTAAAAACAGTCGGTCTGCCGTTAGAGACGGCAGTGATGTGTGCCACGGAGAATCCGGCGAAGGAGATCGGCATTTTCAATGAAGTGGGCAGTATATCCGTTGGTAAGAGAGCAGATTTCGTACTCCTGGATCAGGAACTGAACATTGCAGCGGTATATATCGACGGAAAGGAGTTCACATGTTAGATTTTTTGAAAGGTAAGCGAAAAGGGAATTGTATCGGATCTCCCTGTAAGGGGAAGGCAGTTGCTCTTACGGAGGTACCGGATCCTACATTTTCCGAGAAAATACTTGGAGACGGATTTGCTGTGATCCCTTCTGAGGGGAAAATATATGCTCCTGCAGACGGAGAGGTGACCGTGGTATTTGATACGCTCCATGCGATCACCATGACAACGGATCAGGGAGCGGAGCTTCTGATCCACATCGGACTGGACACCGTGACACTCAAGGGAGCCCCCTTCACAGCACATGTTGCTGCCGGAGACCATGTCAAAAAGGGCGATCTTCTGCTGGATGCGGATCTGGAGAAGATTCAGGAAGCCGGACTGCATATCATCACTCCGGTACTGGTCTGCAATACTGATGAATATAACAAGATCAGTATTCTGAAAGAGGGAGAGGTATCTCCCGGCGAGGACGTGCTCCAGATCTCTTAAGAGCGGTACGTCCGTATCAACTAATGAAACTGACCGGAACTGTTCCGGTTTAGTATAATGTAAAGCAGGAGAAATGTATGAAGTTTCTTCAAAAACTGGGTAAAGCGTTAATGCTTCCCGTAGCGGTTCTGCCGATCTGCGGTATCCTCATGGGTATTGGTTACTGGTTGTGCCCGGCAACAATGCAGGGTGGTGCGATCGAGGGTGTAAGAAATCTGATCGGTCTGTTCCTCGTAAAAGCTGGTGGTGCTCTGATCGACAACATGGCGATCCTGTTTGCAATCGGTGTAGGTGTCGGTATGTCAGAGAAAAATGACGGTACCGGAGCCATTGCAGCTCTGGCTTCCTGGCTGATGCTCACAACACTTCTGTCTACCGGATTTGTTACGACCATTATGCCCTCTATCGCTGAGGATGCTACCAAGACACTGGCATTCGATAAGATTGCGAATCCCTTTATCGGTATTATTGCCGGTATCATCGGTTCCATGTGCTACAACAAGTTCAAGGATACCAAGCTTCCCGACTGGCTGTCCTTCTTCAGTGGTAAGCGCTGCGTAGCTATCGTAGCAGGTGTGGTATCTATTCTGGCATCTGTTGTACTGCTGTTCGTATGGCCTTTACTGTTCGGCGGTCTGGTAGCTCTCGGTGAAGCTATCGTAAGTCTGGATGTAGTCGGTGCCGGCATTTATGCTTTCCTGAACCGTCTGCTGATCCCTACCGGATTACATCACGCACTGAACAACGTATTCTGGTTCGATACCATCGGACTGGGAGATCTGCAGCACTTCTGGAAAGGTGAGACAAGCGCTGATGTATCCTGGAGCCTTGGAATGTATATGTCCGGCTTCTTCCCTTGTATGATGTTCGGTGTCCCCGGTGCGGCTCTGGCAATGGTAAAATGTGCAAAGCCCGCCAAGAAAAAGGCAGCGATCGGTCTGGTAGCTTCCGCAGCAATCTGTTCCTTCATCTGCGGCGTTACCGAGCCCTTTGAGTTTGCATTCATGTTCTTAGCTCCCGGACTGTATGTGATCTACGCAGCACTGTACGGCATCTTCACCATGATCACTGTTGCTCTTGGCTTCCGTGCAGGCTTCAGCTTCTCCGCAGGTGCGATGGATCTGCTGTTCTCATCCCGCCTGCCTGCAGCGGCCAGAATCTGGCTGATCATCCCTCTGGGTATCGCAGCATTTGTTGTATTCTACTTCGTATTCCTCTTCGCTATCAAGAAATGGGATCTGAAGACCCCCGGTAGAGAAGATGATGATGTAGAAGCAGAGAAGAAGATCGAGCTGGCAAATGATGATTTCGCAGCAATCGCAGCAACCATTCTGGAAGGCTGCGGCGGCAAGGACAACATTGCAAGCATTGACAACTGCATTACAAGACTGAGACTGGAAGTAAAAGACATTACCGCAGTGAATGATAAGGTGATCAAATCTGCAGGCGTAGCCGGTGTCATGAAACCCGGTAAGACCTCCGTTCAGGTAATCATCGGACCTAAGGTTCAGTTCGTAGCGGATGCATTTTCCAAGCTTTGCGAATAATAAAGCACTGATAAAACTGAATATATGACCGGAAGAAAGACCTGCTTGGGAAGACCATGCGGGTCTTTCTTATACGCAGGCCCGATGCCTGCGGGATGTATTGTAATGTAATGGAGAGAAAAGTCATGAAAAAATCAACAGAAAAGTATAACCCGGCGATATATAGCATGTCTTCGGATAGACCGGATTCGCTGAAGCAGCGTGAAATTCATTTTCTGAACGGATCGACAGCCAAAATGCAGGCCGGATATTTCTCGGTGACAGAGGACACACGAGGGAAGGGGGGATACAATATCTATTATTATTGTGATGAGTGTCTAAGTGATAATGATAGTGTGAAAAATAAGCATCTGGATACCTGTGCGACAACATTTCTGTGATGGCGCTTGAGAGGAATATGTTATCTTCCCAGACATAACCCGATATTATCAGAAATATAGCAGATGTACCCATGCTTCCCGGCGTAGGCGGCTGCCTGCCTGCGGATGGTGGGATCCATTGCGTATTCCAGGGTGTAAGCGGTACAGCCGTGTGACATAGCCAGATCCAGATACTCAGTATAGTATTCACGCGTGCTTTGATCATTTTTAGTATAGATATCCTTTGAAAAATCATACGCAGTAAAAACGTTCTCCTGGTTTACCCCATCGATGAGAACGTTTTTTTCAGTTGTAAGATATTTTTTTACAAAACAGTCCCCACCGTTGATCATGATCTTTCTGCCGGTATGGTCCATATAGTCCAGAATCGTAAGGATTCCGTCATAGATGGATTCCTGCGGATAGTTATAGTATACATCCGTGTTATCGACAAAAAAGCCGTCCACACCCTTCTGTACCAGGGCGTCTACTCTGGAAGCTGTACATGCCTGCCATTCCGGAACTGAGACATCGATCCATTTTTCCTCCGGCCAGTTCTCATAGTCACCCAGAGTATATTTCTTAAAGTCTGTATCATAGGACCGGAAGCTTTCGATCGATCCGATATTGATATAGGAGTAGATTTCACGGATACCATTTTCTCTTAAATGGGCAATGTCATTTTTGGAAAAATATTCCGCATCTATGACAAGCAGATCAATGTCAGAAAGTTTTTCTGTGATTTCAGAATCTTCGCCGATCAGGACAACGTATTTTTCTGCTTCATCGGAAGGACCAGCGGAGCAGGCACTGAGCAGGGCGGCAGATAATATCAGAACGAGAACATATATTTTTCTTAAGAATAGTTTCGTTTTCTTCAATTAACGGCACCTCCTTTTTCCACGATCAGCACTCATATCTGCATCCAGATAATTATACTATAGATGGCATCGCATTGCATCTATTTTAGAGCGTTTGGAGGGAAGAAAGCAGGAAGAAAGCATAGATAGAAAATGTTGTTAAAATATCGGTAAAAATGGTGAAAATATCGAAAAATATTGCAATTTGTGGTATAATTTTTGTGTAAATATAAGATGATGCCGGGATCAAAAATTACCGGCTTTATGCGTTCGGCGGTTAAGATAACCGGGAAAGTAGGAAGTTATATGAAGATTCAGGATTTTTGTGACATGAACAAATTCGAGCAGATCATGAAGAACTGGGCAAACAGCACGGGACTGGCAACCGTGGCTGTGGGTGCAGACGGAAAATACATCAGTGACTGTTATAATTTTACGGAGTTCTGTATTGACCTGACGAGAGGAAGCGCAGAGGGGAAAAAGCGCTGCGAGCAGTGTGACAGAGAAGGCCATGGTGTGTATCCCTGCCATGCGGGACTTGTGGATTTTGGTATTCCGATCACACTGGAGGATGGAACCGTGCTGGGCAGTATTATCGGAGGACAGGTGCTGCCGGAGAATCCGGATGAGGAGAAGTTCCGTCAGACAGCGAGAGAGCTGGGTATTGACGAGGATAAATATATTAAGGCCCTGAAAAAGGTAAATGTGAAGACTAAGGAGCAGATCGACGCATCTGCAAATCTGCTGGGAGATGTGATCAACATGTTCGTGAGAGCCAGCTACGCTAACTGGAAAAACGAGAATCTGGTAGGTGAGCTGAAGGGTGGCATTACGAAAGCAGCGGAACAGATCGAGGAAGCAACGGACAAGACCAAGGAAATCGATGGTTATAGTAAGAGACAGCAGATTTTGGCACTGAATGCTTCGATTGAGGCAGCAAGAGCCGGAGATCAGGGAAAGGGCTTTGCGGTGGTAGCAACGGAGGTCCAGAAGCTGGCGAGAGATATGGCGGCCTCCAGTGCGGACATTAAGAAGCTGTTGGGAGAGCTGCATGTTACGATCAACCATTTGAATCAATAGTAATTTAGAATAAAGTTTACAGGAAAACCGTTTTTCTGATCCACAAAGGGTGCAGAAAGGCGGTTTTTTGCACATTTTGCCGGTTTTCTTTTGATGTGTATCAAAAAGTCGGAGAAACTGTCCGATATAATCATTAGAGGAACTAGGTAAACAAACGGATTTGGCATCTATTTTCAAGGAGGAGATAAGTATGACAGAGATAGGGGTAAGCAGTATCGGTGCATATGCTGCGCAGAGTAATTACAGCAAGAATACAAAGAACAAGACAATGAAGGATACGACGAGTGCAGCAGGCACGGCCGGCACTTCTGAAGCGAAACAGACGAAGGGAACGACTGGGAATTACGGCAGGACCATCGGTCAGCCGGAGCTGTCGGAGAAGGCTGCGAAATACTATGAGCAGCTGAAGAAGAAGTACGGAAATTATGATTTTATTCTGGTCAGCAGAGATCAGAAGGAGAATGCAAAAGCCAATGCTGCAAAATATGCCAACGGCTATAAGACGGTTGTTCTCATTGATGAGGACAAGATCGAACAGATGGCGACGGATGAGAAATTCCGTAAACAGTATGAGGGAATCCTGAGTGGTGCCGCTGCACAGATACAGCAGTTAAAGACCAGCCTGCAGAGTTCCGGTGCGAATGTCAAGGGCTTTGGAATGCAGGTAAATGATGGAGGAACACTGTCATTTTTCGCTGTATTGAAGAAGTCAAGCGCAGATCAGAAGGCAAGAATCGAGAAAAAAGGCGAGCAGAAGAGAGCAGAGAAAAAAGCTGCGGAGAAGAAGGCTGCAAAGAAAGAAAAAGAAGAACGGCTAAAAGACAAGAAGTCGGATAAGGTAACAGACAGCAAGGAGGAAGCCGGCACAGAGGATACGGTAACGATCAGCGCCGGTTCCATAGAAGAACTGTTGTCTAAGATAGAAACCTACAATTTCAACACACGGAGTGACAGTGTGCAGACCGCAGGCGAACGGCAGGTCGGCCAGAACTTTGACTTCAGAGGGTAAGGTGAGGTTGCATGATTTCTATGGGGAAGTCCGGAGGTGTTTACGGGAGCGGCAATACCGGTTTGCCGCAGGCATTTTCCGGAGGAAGAAAGACGCAGAACAATCAGAAGAGTATCTTCGGAGCAAAAAATAAAAGTTCTGTTACCGATATCCGTCGGATGTTGGCGAGAGATGACCGGAACGGCCAGATGCAGGCGGCGAACAGTTGGAGCCAGGATTCCATCGTTACAAGTTCCCTGAGTTACAGTGAATCGCTGCGCAATCAGAGGCAGCAGACGAAGAATACGACGCTGGCGCTGAAGAAATTGAAGTACCAGTTCAAAAATATCTCGTCCAAGATACTGCGGAGCAAGACGTCCCAGGCGGCAAAGCAGGCAGCCGGGCAGGCGCGGAGAGAAGTCCTGCGCCTGAAACGGCAGAAGCAGAACAGTGACAGCGACAGTGAAGAGATCGAAGCAGCAATCGCTCATGCACAGGCTATGGAACGTGTGGCGAAGAAAAAGGCAAAACATCTCGAAGAAGAGGAAATGGTGAAGGCAGCCGGCGGAATCTGGCAGGGAGACCGAATCTGCGAAGAAGAGACGAAGGATGTGCAGGACGCAGAGGCGGAAAACGCGCAGAATGAGGAAGAAATGTCTGCGGAAAGTTCTGAGGAAGAAATGTCAAGGGATCTCTCCGCATATGAGTATGCAGGCAGTGAGGCGTATGCAGGGGATAGCTATGATATATCCGACTATATTGATCTTGGCATAGATGCATTCTATGCGCAGACAGGAGACTTTATGTCGGAAATGAGCGATTTCACCTCGGAGATGATGCAGGAAATGTCCGATAGCTTACGCGACCTGATGGAAGAGATGGGGCTGGATGGATTATCAGATAATGCGGTCTCTGTGAATAGGGAGATGGATCCCGCAGACCTCAAGATGATGAAGATCAAACACCGCAACAAAGAGATGAAAGACATCGTCAAGGCCGATGCGGAGTACCTCAAGGCAGTATTTGACCACCTGGAGAAAATGAAAGACAACGTGGTCATTCCCACCGGAGGCGGCATGAGCTTATCTGCCGGATCCTCCGGGACATCTTTTTCTGCCGATGCCGCTGGAATCGGTGCTCAGGTCGCACCTGCTCCGGTAATCGATATTTCGTTATAAAGTAGTATTCTGAGGAACTTAGGGTATCCCGATTTTCATACATTAAAAGACATGAAAATCGGGATATTTTTATAAAAATATGCCAACATTTTTGATTTACGTGAAAAACCAGGCAAAAACATTTTTGATTTACGTGAAAATTAACTTATAAGGGAGAAAAAGGAGAGAGCGGATGAAAACAGTAGTATTGTTGTATGATACCAGTTGTGTTTACGAAATTGTGATACTGAATTATTTTCTGAAAGTAACGGGAAAAGAAATGCAGTTTGTATCTCTGGACGGGAAAGAGATTACGACCACGGAAGGATACCGGATAGTGCCGGAGGATCGGCTGGATTCTGCGGATCCGAAGGATGTGGAACTGCTGGTTATTCCGGGAGGTGATATTGAGAAGATAGATACTCCGGAGGTATGGAAGTACCTGAAAAGCGTGCATGACCTGGGCGGACGGATCGCCGCCATCTGCGCTGGCGTGGATGTTGTAGAGCATGCAGGACTGTTAGAGGGGATCGAATCGACGCTCTCCGGTGAAAAAGATGTGGTGACTTCCGACCGGATCACTACTTCGAGAGCAAACGGCTATGTGGATTTTGCAATCGAAGTGGCGAAACAGCTGGAATTGTTTGAAGACGAAGCGGATCTGCAGGAGACCATTGCTTTCTGGCGGGAATTTCGGCGGATAGAGTCCAATTAAAATCTGTGTTCCCACATCGGCGTGGATGCCGATGGCTTTCGTCAGGAATAATCGATAATCCATATCATAATAGTCCTGAAAGACGGTCTGCATGTTGGAGAAGACCTCGTCCCGGAAGGCTTCGTATTTGCTGCCGGAGCATTTCTCCAGCAAAAGCTCGTATTCCTGCCTGTGCGCACAGATATATTCCATGATCTGCCGCTCATTCGCCTCCGCGTAACCCTTTTCCAGGAATTTCTCACGCCCGCAGCGGATTAATTTTTCCTCAGTGATTCTCTTGCCTAAAGGGTACGGATATGTTATAACTATACTCAAAGTTGGTAACAGCTTTCTAAGTATCTAGATTAAATAGTCTTGAATTTTAAGGCAAATTCTCAGCCGATTTTCCAAGAAAAAGTGTTATTGATTCATATTATACAGAGACGGGGGAGCCTAGTGCGCGAATTAGAACAACAGAGAAAGGGAAGAAACAAAAATACAATTATAGATTATAATTATATTAGCAGTAATAGATATAGAAAAAAGTTTGACTACATATCAAACGATAAAAAATTGAATAAATTGTTATATAAAATTGCTAAGAAAATGCTATTACACAGATCAGGAACAGAGTATGAAGACATGTACTGGATTGATTTAATAAATGGGAAAATAGCTGTCTCTTATACACATCTGACGCTGCCGACGAACTCTAGGGTGTAG
>ENA-OYWI01000276-OYWI01000276.1-human-gut-metagenome-genome-assembly--contig:-NODE-276-length-18009-cov-5.317255_pt1 | contig 18009 bp, 27 predicted proteins | sample MGYA00244167_ERZ653391 | MGnify/ENA primary metagenome ERZ653391 (study PRJEB26926, sample SAMN06165005) | human gut metagenome | biome: ENVO:00009003; feature: ENVO:2100002; material: ENVO:00002003...
TCTACACCCTAGAGTTCGTCGGCAGCGTCAGATGTGTATAAGAGACAGAATTATAGTCAGAATTTATCTTGATTCCGTTTGATGTATCAAGCAATATCAGACTTCTCTGCAATTCCAATTCTACCTTCTCTTTCGTCTCTGCTATTTCATCTATAGCTGCCTGCGTAGCTTCATTTGGATTATCTCCAGCGGATTTCAAAGCACTCTGGTAGAGGTAATTCATCTTTTCCCATTTCAACAAGTCATTAAACACCTTATAACTTCTGATATTCAACAAAGCGTCCTGCAAGGACAGTGTATGTGCTTTCCCTCTGGTGGTATATCCGATTTCGAGATAAGAAGAAAGAACCGGATTCAGGTGGATAGATACAGTATCGTCCTTTAACATCTTGTCTTCTCCACGCTCTCCGCTGATCTGGAGGATGCCGGAATTACAAAGGACCATAAGCACGCCCATCAGATCACCGACTGTTTCCAGACGAAGTCCGGCAGTATCACTGCCATTCAAGGCATTATAACTGACACCGAGTGCAACTGCAATTTTCTCTAACTGAGGAGGTTGTGGCTGCATTTTATTGGTTTCGTATTTTCGGATAGAAACCGGATGGATACCAGTCAGCTCAGCCAGTTTATCTTGCGTGATTCCGATTTGCTTTCTGCAGTATTTGATTTTTTCTCCTATGGTCATTCTTATCGTCCTCCATGTATCGAGATAGCTACATTATACCATATTTGAAAAAAATTTTCTACTAGCATTTCAAAATACTTGACAATAGCGAAGTCGCTACATATAATGAAGATACAAAATGTAGCGATAACGCTATAATGAGAAAAGGAGGATGCATATATGGCAGAAAACAACAAGATTTATATTACTGCAAATGAACTCGCAGAAATGCTGGGTGTTTCTGTAGGTCATGCTTACAAGCTAATCCGTAAGCTTAATCAGGAACTGGAAAAAGAAGGGTTTCTGGTGATTGCAGGTAAAGTTCCCAGACGCTATTTTGAAAAACGCTGGTATGGTTTCAGTGCATAGGAGGTGGTCGAATGAAAGCGGAAAAAGACAAGAAAACAGGAAAATGGTTGATTCAGTATCGTTATACGGATTGGCAGGGGAAACGCCGGAAATCCACAAAAAGAGGTTTTGCGACCAAAAGAGAGGCGGAGGAATGGCTTAGAAATTTCCTTATTACGCAAAAAGCAGACTTTGATATGAAGTTCGAGGATTTTTGGAAGATGTATTATGCAGATATGGAGACACGCCTGCGGGAGCATACCATGAGAACGAAAAAGTATATCGTGGAGCTGAAAATTCTCCCGTATTTCGGGAATAAGCGGGTAAATGACATTACTGCAGCTGACATCCGTCAATGGCAGAATGAATTGATTAAAATGGGGTATTCACCCACTTATCTGAAAAAAATCAATAACCAGTTGAGTGCAATCTTTAATTATGCGATTCGATATTACGATTTGAAAAGTAATCCCTGTGCAAAAGCCGGAAGTATGGGTAAGAGCAAGGCAGAAGAAATGGATTTCTGGACAGGAGAGGAATTTAGGAAGTTTATCGACATTGTCATGAACAAAAGACTTTCTTATATGGCATTTATGACCTTGTACTGGACGGGGATGCGTTTGGGAGAGCTTCTGGCTCTGAATCCGAAAGATGTAGATCTGGAAAAGAGAACAATTTCTATCACAAAATCATACCAACGTCTTGGAAAGAAAGATGTGATCACTCCGCCAAAGACACCGAAGAGCAAGAGAGTGATTACCGTTCCAGAGTTTCTGGCTGCAGATATCAAAGATTATATGGACAGCTTATATGATTTACAGGAGAACGACAGGCTGTTTCCCATTACAAAATATTATCTGGAGCATGAAATGCAGAGAGGAATTAAAGAAAGTGGCGTAAAGCGGATAAGAGTACACGATTTGAGACATTCTCATGCAAGTATGCTGATTGAACTGGGATTTTCACCGCTGGAGATTGCAAACCGTCTCGGACATGAAAAAGTGGAAACTACACTGAATACCTACGCACATCTTTATCCAAACAAGCAGACAAAACTGGCTGAACGGCTGGACAGGGAATACAAGGGGGATTTGTAATGAGTAGATTAGATAAAGACAGAAAACGTAATCAGACAGTTTGTTTTCGAATGACACCGGAGGAACGCAGAGAATTAGAAGCCCGCATTAAAGTGAGTGGATTGGCGAAAGGAAAATATTTTATTCAGTCGGTACTCCATCAGGAAGTAAAGATTGCGGTCGGTAAATATCAAAGTGATCGGTTAAGCCTTGAAATACGGAGATTGTGAGAACGTCTGGAACATCTGGAAACAGAGGATTTGTATGAGGTGCTGGCAGATTGCCGGGCATTAATACAACAGGTAATTGAAATCACTGGTAATGATTGTTCCGTAACATGGAAAGCAAGTGATTTTAAGACAGAGGTATTGGAAGATGAAAAGTAAAAGCCTTTAAGTGTCGGCAAACACCTAAAGGCGGAGACTTGGTAGAAAATCCAAATCAAATACTAAGGTTATTCTACCAAAGTCTCCACTTTCTTTCAACAGAAAATGGAGGTAATTTTGGATAACAGAAGAGATGAACCGAATTTAAAACTGATAAATATGGAACAGGTAGAGGTAGAAAAAATAGACTGGCTGCTTTATCCCTTTATTCCCTTTGGGAAAGTTACGATTGTGCAGGGAGATCCTGGTGAGGGCAAGACCACAATGGTGTTGCAGATTATTGCAAAGCTGACAAAAGGTGAGGCGGTATTACCATCGAACAGTGATGAATCAGCCTTGGAGGAAAAAACAATGGCTCTGGAGCCGGTAAATGTAATTTATCAGACTGCAGAGGATGGATTGGGTGATACCATTAAGCCCCGACTTCTTTCAGCAGGTGCAGACTGTTCCAGAGTGATGGTAATTGATGATAACGATCAGGCGTTGACTATGATGGATGCCAGATTAGAGGAAGCTATCATACAGACAAAAGCACGTCTTGTAGTTTTAGACCCGATACAGGGTTTTCTGGGGACTGATGTAGATATGCACAGGGCAAATGAAATCCGTCCCTTGATGAAGCGTGTGGCTGTACTTGCTGAAAAATATCATTGTGCAATTATTTTAATCGGTCACATGAACAAAAACAGTAATGGGAAATCGTCATACCGTGGACTTGGTTCTATTGATTTTCAAGCAGCAGCCAGAAGCGTACTGATTGTCGGAAGAATCAAGGATGAACCGGAAATCCGTGTGGTGTGCCATGTGAAAAGCTCCCTTGCACCGGAAGGAAAATCTATTGCATTTCGTTTGGATAAAGATACTGGATTTGAATGAATCGGGGAATATGACATCAGTGCAGATGATTTGTTAAGCGGAGACAACCGGGGGCAGAAAATTCATACAGCAAAGGAATTTCTGCAAGAAGTTCTGGCATCTGGTTCTGTAGCCCAGACAAAGGTGGCAGAAGAAGCGGAAAGCAGGGGAATTAAAAAGAAAACACTGTGGAATGCGAAAAAGGAGTTGGAAATTGATTCTGTGAAGATTGGTAACCAGTGGTTCTGGATGTTGCCTGAATAATATTGGGAAGATGGCAAGATTACCATCTCTTTAAGAACAGGGAATCTTGCTGTCTTGAAAGGAGTTATGAATGAAAAATGTACAAATACCACAGGAATTATTTATGAAACTGCTCCGATATCATCTGCTTGATGATCATAGTTGTACGGAAGATGTGAAAAAAGGATTGGAGCAGAAAATGAACACTATGGTGGAACGTGAATTATATACGAAATCAAAAACCGCTCCGACAGAGAAAGAGCGGCAAAAAGCCCGACAGGAGTATCTGGACAGGCGGGGAATACAGGCCGACTTTCGATGGTAATTCTTCTTTGAATGCCATATGACAGGGGCGTGGCACGCTCCTGTATAAATTGCATACAAGGAAAAGTTGCAGATGTGAGGACGGAAGTTTTTGTAAGACATTTGAAAGGGAGCCCTGATTCAGGGCATCCTTGGTAGGGATTTTGAATGTATCTGGAAAGGAGACTGGACAATGAGAGAGGGAAGACTTGGTTATAACAGCAGTAACGGAAGATACGGCATCTTGTCATCGGACTTATGGCTTGATACAGGATTACACTGTGGGGAATGCCTGCAGGTTTTAATGGATGGGAAATGGATACAGACAAGAATGGAAATGGATGCTGCCCAGAACTGGTATCTGGTGGGCACACCGTATCGTGGTGATCTGGAATATATTCGTGCAAGGATATAACCGGGCACAGACATACCGACCGAAGGGAGGAAAAGCTCCCGGCAGGGTGCAAGGGTACTTTTGATGGACGGTACGGCTGTCGAAAGTGCTTTTGCGTTACTTTTGACAAAAGTAACAAAACCGCCCTAACGGGCATGAATACAATTTATGTGCCGTATCCGGCACTATTTAGAGAATGTGAGGTGAAAAAATAGGATGATGAAAAGAACGATTAGCGGTATGGCAGGAGCAGGTTCTCTTGCTCATAACAGAAGGGATTTTATTGCAGAAAATGTTAATCCAAACAGAGTTCTTGCGGTGAAAGTATTGAATGAATATATGCAGGATTTTCAGAAACGAAATCCAACACTCCGAGTATTTTGCTGTTATCTGCATCAGGACGAAGCTACCCCACACCTACATATTGATTTTGTACCTTATGTGACCGGGTGGAAGGGAAAAGGAATGGATACAAGAGTTTCGTTGAAACAGGCACTGAAAAGTCTTGGGTTTCAAGGTGGTGCCAAGCATGATACAGAATTGAATCAATGGATTAATCATGAAAAAGAAGTTCTGGCAGAGATTATGGAGCGGTATGAAATCGAGTGGGAGCAGAAAGGAATTCATGAAGAACATCTGGATGTGTATAATTTTAAGAAGAAGGAACGTGCAAAAGAAGTAAAGGAGCTGGAGCAGAAAATAGAAAATTTGACAGCAGAGGTAGAAGCAACAGAATCAGATATAAAGGTGCTTAATCAGGAAAAAGCTGATGCAGAAAAAGCCAGGGATCAAGTCAGGAAAAGCAAAGAACAGGCGGAAAAAGAACTCAAGTATATGGAGAAACAACGGAATCAGTTGCAGCCAATCATAAATAGTATTGATAAGGAATTAAAGAATTACGGGCAAATTAAATTAGTGTTACCGGAAGCCGGGGCACTGGAACTGGCGTCTACATATCGCAATAAAAAGATTAAACCATTGTTCGCTAAGATGAAGAATTATATTGCAGGGTTAGCTGCGAAGGTGATAGAACTTTCTAGAGAAGCAGAAAAATGGAGAGATAAATATCAGCAGTTGAAGAAAGATTATGATGATCTGGAAAAGGAAGCTGATAAGGTGGCGGATCTGAGCAATCAGTTGTGTGATGATGTAGATAAGCTGGAAGTAATATCAGATAAATATAACAGAGCGCTGCGGATATTTGGCAGGGATACTATAGAGTCGGCAATCTGGCATGATATTCAGAGGGAAAAAGCATTAGAAGAACAGAAACGAAAAGAGCAGGTGCCTAGAAAATTGAGTGACAGGCTGCAATGGGGCAGAGAAAGAAGCCAGGAGTACAATATGCAGCAGAAGAAAAATAGAACGAAACACAGAGGAATGGAGTTGTGAGAATATGAAAAAACATATATAGGATGCGAACAATGTGTAAGTTTGCTACATTTGTAAGCACAGAGAGCAGTCGGAAGGCTGTTCTTTTTGCTAATATAAGAATGGTGTTTGGAGTATGAGTGTGATAAAATGAAAAAAGAGAAATCGGGAGTTGACGATTAAAATGTCAAAGCAGAGGATAAAAAGGGGTGTTATTATTGAAAAATGATATTAGAATAGATTCCACATTTTCTACACCAGCTGAAAAGTCATTAAAATCATTGGCTGAATCGTTAGAATCATATAAGAAAATATCTAGTTCTTTAACGTCAAGTATGAATGAAATAATGAAAACATACTCAGCTTATTCGCAGACCGGAATTGCAGAATCATTGCGAAAAACAATGAATTCATATGCAAAAATAAATATGTCCTATTTAACAAGCGGAATGTTTTCAGATTCAATGAGAAATACTATTGAATCGTTTGCGCAGTCTTTTAAAGTATATGAGTAGATTAATATTTCAGAATCAGCAAAAACAATAGCAGAATCAATGAATGCAATTTCAAAAAGTTTTGCATCAGAACAGTTGAGACAGTTACAACAGATAGATTTTTCTGCTATGTTTGCTGATATAGTTCCCAAAGCAACTTCTTTACCGGATATTGTTGGGACAGCATATTCTTTGGTTCAAGATGAATTGGAAGAGGAAAGTGACGAAAACGATTCATTTACAGAAGCAGAGGTCCAAGAAGCACTAACTGAGCAAGCTACTAATCCGAAAGGTTTCCAAGCTAGGTTTGCTGGATGGACTGAAAAGAAAAAAGTACAATTCTTTATTATTTGGCAATTAATATGCTTTATTTATGGAAATTTCTTTCAACCATATTTTCAGGAAAAAGTTGGTATGCCAGTAACAGCATATGTTGTTAGTAATGTAAAAGAACTTCCAGAAAAAGGAGCAAAGATAATTGGACAGATTCATGAGAATATTGAAGCAATAATCATTGAAAATACCAATTATTATTACAAGGTTACTTTTACAAATGAAAATGGTGAGACTAAGGAAGGTTATGTTGCAAAGCGTAATCTAAAAATTGTCGAAGAGAAAACGGAAGAAGACACTACAGAAGAAATACACTCTATGTCCGAATAACAAAGGAATCACAATCATTTGAATATATAGATGCAATGAAGAAAACTGGGAAAAAGGTGTTGAATATGAAGAGTTTCTATGGACAAGGAGTGGTTCAAAACTGTGGTGCGATTATATTTAAGGCAGAATACGAAGAAAGAGAATCTGGCATATAAGGAGAAAAAAGTCTTTGGAAGAAGTATAAGTGAAAAGACAACTTCTAGTTTTTAGAGCTGGAGAAATCGGAATTTGTCAAACACAATGCCTCTCCCAACTGAAGGTTGAGTTTGATAATTCTACTTACGGTTCGTGTACAAAAATTGATAGAAATTGTAGAGTAAACCATGAAAGGAGGCATATTTTCATGAATCAAATTGATACAGGAAAGTTTATTGCTGGTTGTAGAAAAGAAAAAGGTTTGACACAAGCGCAATTAGCAGAAAAGTTAAATATTACTGACAGAGCTGTTTCCAAATGGGAGACAGGAAAATGTATGCCGGATTCATCTATCATGTTGGAACTTTGCAATATTTTAGGTGTTACGGTTAACGAATTGTTGAGTGGGGAGAGAATAGAAATGAATAATTACGAAGAAAAGGTCAATGAAAATCTCATTGAATTAAAAAGAAAAGATGAGAACAACATGAACAAGAATGCAATAATATCAACAATATACACAATCGCTATGACAATTGGCATTATGGTATGTTGCATATGTGATATTGCCATTTCGAGGACATTGACATGGTCATTAATCGTGCTTAGTTCTATATTGGTTACATGGATCGCGTCGTTTCCGGTTATACTGTTGGGAAAAAGGGGAGTGCTTGTGGCGATGATTGCTATTAGTATAATTATAGTACCATTTATGTACATATTAAGTATTTTGATAAAAGTCAATGAAGTATTCAACATTGGTGCGATTATGTCCATTTATACACTAGTTTTTTTGTGGATAATTTATATTCTGTATTATCGACTCAAGGAACGAAAACTGTTGGCAACAGGAATTACATTTTTGTTTGCAATTCCGTTCACACTTTTGATAAATATTACATTATCAAAATTAATTGGAGAACCTGTGATTGATGTTTGGGATATATTATCCGTATTTATCCTGTTGATAGTATCAGTTGCTTTTATAATTGGAGATTATGCACGAAAAAAAGGTTTTGTAAGATAGGCTATTTTCTGAGTCGCTTGAAAATTCAAGGTTCAGAAGTTAAATGTTATTTGAAAAATGTTAGTGTGAGGTACATATATGGGAAAATGTTAATACTGACATTTGAAGACAGCGAGGAAGAAATACTAAACCATATAGTTTCTTATATCAGTACAGGAACGAAGGCATTTCAGGTGGTAGAAAATGCAAGAACAGAATTAAGATTCGATGGATTGGAAATAGATGTTGCAAAACGTTTGGTAAGAAAGCTGTAAAATTTCACGTTGAATTTTACAGCTTTCCTGCGTATAATATATAAGTGAAGAAGCTATATTGTAGTAGGAAAGGAAGTTGATTTTATGCCAAATATATTACCGGTATCAGATTTGAGAAATTATAATGAAGTGTTGAAAAATTGCCAGATTGGAGAACCCGTGTTTTTGACCAAAAACGGTAGAGGTAAGTTTGTGGTTATGGATATTGAGGACTACGAGCGTGAAAAAGCAGAAAAGAAGCTACTCATGAAACTACAGGAAGCAGAAGAAGCTGTTAGGGATGAAAGTGCCTGGATGAGTTTGGATGAACTAAAGAAATCTGTCGGGGTATAGTATATGATGAAATTGCGGATTAACCCTATTGTGGCAGAGGACTTGAAGAATATTAGAGAGTATATTGCTGAAGATAATGAAGAAATGGCGGTAAAGACCATTCAGGAGATATATGATCGAATTGAAAATATACAGCAATTTCCGTACATGGGAGCTGATCTTGCTAAAAGGGTCAGCTTCCGAACGGATTATAAATATGTGATTTGCGGGAATTATGTCGTGCTATATAAGATTGGGGAAGAATATGTGGAGATTTACCGAGTGGTAAATCGATATCAGGATATTACGAAGATATTTCTTTGATGTGAAGAGGGGGATTTTATGAACAAAAATCTTTATAGTGGAAAATTGATAGCTGTTGATGGTCCTAATGGGGCAGGAAAGACTACAATTATACAAGAATTAAAAAAAGAGTTGGAGAAACGGAGAATTAAAGCTTGTTTTACGAAAGAACCTACAGATAATGAATTAGGATGTTTTGTGAGGAAATGAATAAAATAGATGATATGTTCATAAAGAGTAAAGAATGAACGATGTTCTTTTTTAATAATTGATATGCTTTTGAAAAGTATTGATTTTAAAAATAGTTGTTAATTGAAATTGTCCGACAATCAATCTATACACGTGATATATAACCGACCTCAAAACCCCAGTAAATCTGCGGACACCTCAGAAGATGCTATGTTTGCTCAGGGTGTTTGCTAATTGTATATTTCCAAATAAAAAGTAGATGTGCAAAAAATGAGAATAAACGGTTGCGCGTTTGTGCAATTTTTCGTATTTTTTCTTAAAACTGGGAATATAGTACCGTAGAACTGACCAGAAAAACGCAGGAACTTTTTTCGACTTTGTGCACACTTATCCGGCCGTCCATGGTATTATAATAACTGTAAAAACCCCCCAATACATTATATAGTTTTTGCTATACCCCATAGTAAAAATACCTTCTCCTAAAAAGGCAGCGTTCGTAGCTGTCTTTTTTATTTATTTTTCAACTCTTACAATGACAATTTTACTTCCCGGTTCGTGTGTTCATAGTGGCGCAGTGTCACACCGGCGGCGCGCAGCATTTTTTTGGATGCGATTACACCTGGGGTAGAAGCGTATTTGTCACTGTCGTAAACAACTTCACGGATACCACACTGGATAATGGCTTTGGCACATTCATTGCATGGAAAGAGCGTAACATATATGGTGGATCCTTCCAGGCTTCCGCCCCGGTAGTTGAGAATGGCATTCAATTCACTGTGGGTAGAGTAAAAGTATTTGTTGTCATCGCCTTCGCGTACCCATGGGAAATCATCATCGGAACATCCTGTTGGAAATCCATTATATCCCATGGAAAGAATTTTGTGTTTGTCACTGACAATACAGGCTCCAACCTGTGTGTTTGGATCTTTGGAACGCATACCGGAGAGCATGGCAACGCCCATGAAGTATTCGTCCCAGCTGATGTAGTCCTGTCGTTTTGTGCTCATATGTGTTAGCCTCCTTTGCAGTTTCTGTAAAATAACGAGAGGGGCAATAAGTCAATCCTGACTTTTGCCCCCTGGATATTGTAATATCTGATTATTTGGTTCCAAAGATACGATCACCGGCATCTCCCAGACCCGGAACAATATATTTATGTTCATTTAAATGATCATCAAGTGCTCCGATGTAAAGATCAACATCCGGGTGAGCATCGGTAAGTGCTTTTACACCTTCCGGTGCAGCAATGATGCACATAAAACGAATGCTTTTTACACCCTTGTCTTTCAGCATCTGGATTGCTGCGATGGCTGATCCGCCGGTAGCCAACATCGGATCTACGACAAATACTTCGCGGTTGGCACAGTCTGCCGGAAGTTTGCAGTAATATTCCACTGGTTTTGCTGTCTCAGGATCACGGTAGAGACCGATATGTCCGACTTTTGCAGCAGGAATCATTTCCAGCATACCGTCTACCATGCCAAGTCCGGCACGCAGAATCGGTACTACTGCCAGTTTTTTTCCTTTTAATTCTTTTACGGTTGTCTTACAGATCGGAGTTTCGATCTCCACATCCTGTAACTCCAGATCACGGGTTGCCTCGTAACACTCAAACATGGCAACTTCGCCTGCAAGTGTACGGAAATCCTTAGAGCCGGTCTCGGTTCTTCTCATTAATCCGATCTTGTGCTGGATCAGCGGGTGATCCATAACGACTACTTTTCCCATAAATTTATTCTCCTTCTTCTTCGTTAAGTTTTTTCACAAGTTTTTTGATTGATTTGCGCAGGGTTTCATAGCATAATCCGTAGGCGGGCAAAGCACCTCCGTATGGATCTAATATTTCCAGTTCGTCCCCGACATATTTGGTAAGAACCTGTATATTTTCCGGAACAGCATTTTCAAACTGCTCTAAAATGCGCTCCCGGTGAATTTCTTCCATGGTAATGACAAGAGCATCTTCTGTCAGATCTTCTTCCGTCAGCTGCTGGGAAACATAATTTTCCATATTGATACCGTTGCTGATTAAGACAGCTTCGGCTTTTTGATTCATTGGTTCCTGAAATTGTACAACAAGTCCACGGGATAAGATCTCCAGCGGATGACGCAAGGTAAAATCTCCCATGATACCGGCTGCCATTGCCTCGCGACAGGTTCCTGTCTGGGCAACAAAAATCAGTTTGTTATACTCCATATAATTACTCCTAATCGCAATGTATTACGGTATGACCGGCCGCTTTGAGCAGACGGTTCATAATGGCCTGTCCGATGCGAGGGGTCTGAAAGCTTTCTGAATAAATGGCATCTACATGCAATTCATCACACTCACGCAAAATTTTGTACAGATGCTGTGCAATGGCGTCTTCGTTGGAACGGCTGCCCATGGAAAGAATGACATCGGCGTGATAAGAAGGTCCGGATTCTTCCGTGGCAATGACAGCCACTTTCTGTCCGTTCTCCTGCTTTTGGTGCACCAGTGCATTGATCTTGGAAACAACAGCATCCGATGATCCGTCTACGATTACCATATCGGCTTTTGGGGCATAATGCTTGTATTTCATGCCCGGAGCTTTTGGTTTGCGCGTGTCGTCTGCGGCAATAATACCCGGATCTATGATAACTTCTTCGCCGAGCACCTCAGAAAGCATCTGCGGTGTAATATAGCCAGGACGCAGTACCATAGGTTTTGTTTCGGTCAGATCAATAATGGTCGATTCGATGCCGATACCGACCGGCCCACCGTCTAAAATCATGGCAATCCGACCGGATAAATCCTCTGCAACATGAGAAGCTTCTGTCGGACTCGGACGACCGGATGTGTTGGCACTTGGCGCAGCGATCAGACATCCGCTTTTGCGTATCAGATCAAGTGCAACCGGGTGATTCGGCATCCGTACAGCGACAGTATCCATTCCTCCGGTTGTTGCCATCGGAACGGCATCGCTTTTCCAGACGATCATCGTCAGGGGACCCGGCCAGAAAGCACCGGCCAGTTTGCGGGCAGCCTCCGGAACTTCACGTGCAACACGTTCCATATCGGAAAAGTCCGCAATGTGCACGATCAGGGGGTTGTCCGAAGGACGTCCTTTTGCTGCATAGATTTTGCGGGCAGCTTCCGGATGCAGGGCATCTCCGCCAAGACCGTATACCGTTTCTGTCGGAAAAGCGACCAGTTCACCCTCTGCGATCAGACGTCCGGCCTCTTCCATAATTGTTTCGTCAATCTGTTCGGGATTGACACGTTCTATTTTTGTATTCATCATATTCACACTTTGCTTTCCGCTTTATATCCCGTCTATTATAGTCCATAGGCTCTGGGATTGTCAATCGGATTAGCTGGCTGCTAAAGAAAATGATTGGTGAAAATGATAAAATATTCTAAAAACTATGGAATTTTATAGACAAAACGACGAATAATGAGGTATAATACATCCATCGGGACGGAGGAAGGCTATGAAAAAAGACAACAGATCCGTGATACAGACATTAACACTCATTTTTCAGTTTGGAATCAGTATGCTGGTGCCGATTTTTTTATGCAGTATACTGGGAGTGTGGCTGGGAAATCTGACAGGGATTAACTGGTTAATGATTCCGTTTTTCTTTATGGGAGCTTTGGCAGGGTTTACGAATATTTACAAGACAGTAAGGAAACTATACAGGCAGGAGGAAAAGAAAGAAAACCATGTTAAAAAGGATTAACGAAGCATTACCGGGGCTGGTCGTCTCAATTTTATTATATGGGGTGATGGTAGAACTGATCGGGGTATGGTTTGTAAAGGACAGGATTGCATATTCCATCGGGGTATGGTTTGGCATAGCGGTTGCCGTGGGGATGGCAATTAATCTTGCAACTGTGATCTTTGATTCTGTTACGATGGGGGACACCGCACATGCGACGCGAAGAATTGTCACAAAATCAATTCTTCGTTATGTAGTAGTGGTGATTTTGTTCGTGTTATTTGGGTATTTTCAATGGGGAAACCTGATTGCGGCTTTTCTTGGGCTGCTTGGTTTAAAAATTGGAGCATATCTTCAGCCTTTATGGGAGAAAGTAAAAGGAAGGAGGTGACTATATGAATGAGGGGATTTTACTGGCGTCGGACATCGACTTTATGATTCATGGAATTTTTAAAGTAAAAGTATTTGGTCAGGAAGTCTGGATCACCGACAGCCACGCATGTATTTTGATTGTTATGGCAGTAATGGTTATTTTTGCTGTGATTGCCAATCGCAAGTTAAAGCATGCCACCGAAAAACCGGATACTTTTCAGAATATAATCGAGCTGATTGTAGAAAAATTAGACGGAATGGTGGATTCCACCATGGGAAAGTGGGCACCCAGATTCGTCAACTATATCAGCACGATTTTTATTTTTATACTGATGAGTAACATATCTGGATTGTTTGGCCTGCGCCCGCCGACGGCAGATTACGGAACCACGCTTGCACTTGCACTGATCACATTTTTTATGATCCGTTTCAACAAGGCAAAACACCAGAGTCTGAAAGAAATATGGACAGGTATGTGTTCACCGCTTCCGCCATGGCTTCCACTCTGGGCGCCGATCAACATTATCAGTGAGATTGCAATACCGATCTCATTGTCGCTGCGTCTGTTTGCAAATGTGTTGTCAGGAACCGTAATCATGGCACTGGTATACGGTTTGCTTGGGGTAATTGCAACGGCATGGCCGGCAGCACTGCACGTATATTTTGATCTGTTTTCCGGAGCAATCCAGACGTATGTATTCTGTATGCTCACAATGACTTATGTGTCACAGGCGTGTGGAGAAGATTGAAATGCATTTTTAGAATGCATTTCCTACGCAAATCGCTTCCGCGTAAGCGGAACTCTCATGCGATTTGCTCCTTGTATCAAAACAAGTATTTAAATTAAGGAGGATTTTACTATGAATATTTCAGGACAGGATTTAATCAGAGCATGTTCGGCTATCGGTGCAGGACTTGCAGTTATTGCAGGTATCGGACCTGGTATTGGACAGGGTATCGCAGCCGGACACGGCGCAGCAGCCGTGGGACGTAATCCGGGAGCAAGGGGACAGATTATGTCCACCATGCTGTTAGGTCAGGCAGTTGCAGAGACGACAGGTCTGTATGGTCTTGTTGTCGCACTGCTTTTACTTTTTGTACATCCGCTTGGATAAAGGAGGGGCAAACGAGTGTTAGCTGCACAGGAATTTTTATTTGATTTAAATCCACAGCTGCTCTTTGATGCTGCCCTGCTGGCAATTGCAGTATTTTTCCTTTATATGCTGATGTCATATCTGCTGTTTAATCCCGCACGGAAACTTTTAAAAGACCGTCAGGATCACATTTCATCGGAACTGGATGAGGCCAGCGCCGACAAAGAAAAAGCAGCAGCGCTGAAAGCGGAGTATGAGGCAAAGTTAAAAGAAATTGACAAGGAAGCGGAAACGATTCTGGCAGATGCCAGACAAAAGGCGTTAAAGAACCAGAACCGCATTGTCAATGAGGCAAAGGAAGAAGCTGCACGCATTGTAAAACATGCACAGGAGGAGGCACTTCTGGAAAAGAAGCATGCCATGAATGATATGAAACAGGAAATGATCACTGTGGCATCCCTGATGGCACAGAAAGTTGTGGCATCTTCCATTACCGCAGAGATTCAGAGCACACTTGTGGATGAAACATTAAAAGAAATGGGTGAATCGACATGGCAAAATTAGTATCCAAAACATATGGGGATGCTTTGTTTGCGCTGGCGGTTGAAGAACATATGGTGGATCCATTATATGAAGAGGCGCAGGCTGTTGCACAGATTCTGCGTGAAAATACAGAACTGACCCGCCTGATGAATCATCCCAAAATCGAAAAAGAAGAAAAAGTCAGACTGATCGAGGATATTTTCAAAGGACGTATCGGTGATGAACTGGTGGGACTGCTTCGGATGCTTGTACAAAAAGGGCATTATAAGGAGACCGATCAGGTATTCACTTATTTTATTGACCGTGTCAAAGAGTATAAAAAAATAGGTACTGCCTATGTCACATCGGCGATGGAACTGACACTGCAACAGAAACAGGCGGTGGAACAAAAGCTGCTCGACACGACAAAGTACGTTCAGTTTGAGATACATTATACCACGGATCCCGCACTGATCGGAGGCATGGTCATCCGGATCCGGGACCGTGTTGTGGACGGCAGTGTCCGGACCAGACTGGAACATCTGACAAGAGACTTAGAACGTATACAATTGAAAGTAGGTGAGTGCGCTCCATGAATTTAAAACCAGAAGAAATCAGTTCTGTCATTAAGGAGCAGATCAAAAGATATGCTTCCCAGCTGGAAGTGGCAGATGTGGGAACCGTCATTCAGGTGGCGGACGGCATTGCACGTATCCATGGACTGGAAAATGCGATGCAGGGAGAATTGTTAGAATTTCCGGGAGAGGTATACGGTATGGTACTGAACCTGGAGGAAGATAATGTCGGTGCGGTACTTCTCGGAAGTCAGCACAATATCAATGAGGGAGATACGGTTAAAACAACCGGACGTGTGGTAGAAGTGCCGGTAGGAAATGCACTGCTCGGACGTGTTGTGAATGCGCTCGGACAGCCGATTGACGGAAAGGGACCGATCACAACGGATAAATACCGTCCGGTAGAACGTGTGGCATCCGGTGTCATTTCCAGAAAGGGAGTGGATACACCACTGCAGACCGGTATCAAAGCCATTGATTCCATGGTGCCGATCGGAAGAGGACAGAGGGAACTGATCATCGGAGACCGTCAGACCGGAAAGACCGCGATTGCAATTGATACCATTATTAATCAGAAGGATCAGGACGTAATATGTATTTACGTTGCAATCGGTCAGAAACGTTCAACTGTTGCAAACGTTGTTGAAACCCTTGAAAAAGCAGGAGCTATGAGATATACGATTGTAGTGTCAGCCAGTGCTTCGGAGCTTGCACCGTTACAGTATATCGCTCCTTATTCGGGATGCGCTATGGGCGAATACTTCCTGAATCAGGGCAAGGACGTACTTTGTATTTATGATGATCTTTCAAAGCATGCGGTTGCTTACCGTGCTTTGTCGCTGTTGCTTAAACGTCCCCCGGGACGTGAGGCTTACCCGGGCGACGTATTCTATCTTCACTCAAGACTCCTTGAAAGAGCATGCAGTCTGAATGAAAATTACGGAGGAGGCAGTCTTACGGCTCTTCCAATTATCGAAACTCAGGCGGGTGACGTTTCCGCTTACATTCCGACTAATGTAATTTCAATTACTGACGGTCAGATATTCCTTGAAACAGACTTATTCAATTCAGGCGTACGTCCGGCAGTAAACCCCGGTATCTCTGTATCACGAGTGGGAAGCGCTGCACAGATCAAAGCTATGAAAAAGGTTTCGTCCTCGCTTAAGCTGACGTATTCACAGTACCGTGAACTTCAGTCCTTCTCGCAGTTCGGTTCGGATCTTGACGCAGATACAAAAGCAAGACTTGCTAAAGGTGAACGAGTTGTGGAGGTTTTAAAACAAAACAGAAATTCACCTTTGACAGTAGAGCATCAGGTTATTATAATATATGCAGTTGTCAATAATTATCTTAAAGATGTTCCTGTAGATCTTATATCTGAATTTCAGGAGGAATTATTTGATCATATTGATAATTCTTATCCTGATATTATCAAATCAATTTCTGAAACTAAAGACTTAACCAGTGATAATGAAAATGCTTTAAAAGAAGTGCTTTCAGATTTCACTGAAAAATATATGTCAAATAAATAATAGTTATACGCTGTAAAGCGTTTACACTGATAAAATACGGCGTGCCGTCCGCAGGCTAGGCGGCATGAATGGAGATATATATGGCTTCATCAAACATGAAAGATATAAAGCGCCGCATAAAAAGTGTTGAAAGCACCAAGCAGATCACCAAAGCTATGGAACTCGTTGCTTCATCAAAGCTGAGAAAAGCAAAAGAAAAAGCAGATAATGCAAAACCGTTTTTCAATACCTTGTATGATACAATGTGCGAAATTGTAAAAGAAGACGCAACATTTAATTCTATTTATACCAGGAAAAGAAAAAATAATGTCACATTGCTGATTGTTATAGGCGGTGACAGAGGTCTTGCCGGAGGCTTTAACGCAAATGTTTTAAAGCTTGCTCAGAGCAGATACGATGAGCTTTCTGTGAATTCGGAAGTTGTAATACTGCCGATCGGAAGAAAAGCAGTTGAGTATTTTGAAAAGAGAAATTTCAGAATTATGACCAGATATGAAAATATATCTGAAAGCATTTCTATCTACGGTGCAATGAGTATTGCGGATAAAATAATTGATGTTTACAATAAGGATAAAATAGACAGAGTAGAGCTGTTCTATACAGACTGTATTTCTCCTCTTGTACAGGAAGAAAAACATATTCCTATTATTCCTCTTGATATTGAAGTGGACAGAAGCAATGTCAGTCTGACAAATTATGAACCATCACCGGAAGCGGTGTTCGATTCTCTTATCCCCAGATATATAGCAGGCGTTTTGTTTGGAGCGATTGTAGATTCATTTGCGGCTGAACAGGCAGCAAGACGAACGGCAATGGAAAATGCAACTGATAATGCAAATGAAATGATAAGCAATCTTTCACTTGTGTATAACAGGGCTCGTCAGGCTGCAATTACTCAGGAAATTACTGAGATTGTAAGTGGTGCAAATGCACAGGAATAGTGCAAATATTAATGCGGTTTAAATCGCTTTTATACGGAGGAAATTATGCAGAATACCGGAAAAATAGTACAGATAATCGGTGCTGTCGTTGACATTCAGTTCTCTAAGGATTGTCTTCCGAATTTGCTTAACGCTATAGAAGTTAATAATCAGGGAAAAAAACTGGTACTTGAAGTAGCGCAGCACATAGGCGACGATATTGTAAGATGTATCGCTATGAGCAGTACTGACGGACCTGTCTCTTATACACATCTCCGAGCCCACGAGACACT
>ENA-OYWI01000292-OYWI01000292.1-human-gut-metagenome-genome-assembly--contig:-NODE-292-length-17379-cov-5.198799_pt1 | contig 17379 bp, 10 predicted proteins | sample MGYA00244167_ERZ653391 | MGnify/ENA primary metagenome ERZ653391 (study PRJEB26926, sample SAMN06165005) | human gut metagenome | biome: ENVO:00009003; feature: ENVO:2100002; material: ENVO:00002003...
TGACCCCGACCGACGGGACCCTCCTCGTCGATTACGAGGAGTGCGCTTCCCGCCTCGACCTTCCGATCAATCGCCAGCAGGGATCGAACTATTACGAACTGGTCTATTACCCGAAGGTCATCACCGAAGCTCGCGCACGGCTCACTTATGAAGTGCGTGTGCGCGACAGCTATGGATACGAGAGCCGCAGCCGCTTCGAGCACTGCTTCGCCAATGCGCTCTACGTCGTACCGTCCGGCGGCGGTACGGTTTCAGCGGCGGGTGCTCTGCACGCGGAAACGGCGAACGGCGGGATGCTGCGTGCCGCCTGCTACGAGCGGGGTTGCACCCTCACGGCGAAAGCCGACGCAGGTTATCGTTTCGCGGGATGGTACGCCGACGAAGGGCATAGCGAACTGCTCTGCGAGTCCGAAACGTATTCTTACGTGCCCAAGACGTATGCGGCGTCGCTTTATCCGCTCTTCGTAACCGAGAAAGTACATATCCTGACGGACATCTACACCGTACGCTTCGAGTGCGACGCGCCCGTCGAGGTGGATCAGGACGAGGAGTCGTTCATCGTGCCTGCGGGCAGTCGTTGCACGATTCGCGCTATGGAGCCGGCATTGCTCACGGGCTGGTACGATGCCTTCGACAAAAGCCGCCGGCAGCTTATCACCGCCGATAAGACCTATTCCTTCGTCGCCACCGAGGAGCGGATCATCGCGCCCGACTACGCCGAAGGTACCGACCTGAGTGCCGCAGGTACGGCCAACAGCTACATCGCGCCCCGCATGCAGGAGATATATCTGTTCGATGCAACGGTGCAGGGCAACGGACGAGCGACCACGGGCATCACGCCGCAGAAACTCAAAGGGACATCCGCCCGCCTTATCTGGCAGACGGGAACGGCGGAGCGGGCTGTCGTATGCGATGTGGGCTACAACGGCAGCCGCATCAGCTTCCGCACGGGTACGGCCATCGGAGGCAACGCCCTTATCGGGCTGTTCGACAAGGACGGCGACTGCATCTGGTCGTGGCATATCTGGGCGACGAACGGCGCTCTGACCACCCACGTCTATCCTTCGGGATATGTGTTTATGGACCGTAATCTGGGGGCTGAAAACCTCGATCCGGGGGATCCGGCCAGCCGAGGCCTTTACTACCAATGGGGCCGCAAGGATCCCTTCCCGTACGATCTCGCAGCGTTCGACTATGGCGAAGGGTTCGCCTTCGGGACATACTACGGCGAAGATTCTTCGACGGCGACCGTGACGTGGGCTGCGGCACATCCCGCGACACTTCTGGGGCGTGCTGCAGACCCTTCGGATCCGGCGCAGCGTCTCAGCTCGTGGCTGGGGCAACCTTCGCCGAACCTCTGGGGCAACGCCTCGACGGGCGGCCGTCCCACGACTGCGGGCGCGAAGTCCATCTACGACCCCTGCCCTCCGGGCTGGCGCGTGCCGCCGCCCGAGGCGTGGACGCTCGAACAGACGACTGTTTCCAGCACTATCGAAGGCGGGTGCTACCTCTATACCGGCAGCGTATGGCCGTACTATCCCTATGCGGGGCTGCTGCATGTCATGCCTACCGGCAAGGAGATGTACGTCGGCGTCGGGATACGGACACAACTCTGGACGAATGTCCCGGGGAGTCCTGCCTCCGATCCGTCACGTGTGGATGCGACGACGGCCGTGAGCTTCGGCGTCCTGCCGCCCGAGGTCTTGCAGCTCTACCGTCAGAATCATCAGGCCGCAGCCTATCCTGTGAGGTGCGTAAAAGAATAACCGATTATGCAAACGAAAACGATCATCCGCTGTGCGGCACTTCTGGTGTGCCTCGCAGCCATACACCACCGTGCCGCCGCACAGTTCTTCGGCGTCAGGGTGAACGCCCTGGCAGCGCTGACGGGCACGGTCGCCGTGGGTGCCGAGGCGGCGCTGACGGACAACTGGACCGTCGAAACCTCCGCCTACTGGAATCCGATCCGCACGGAGCGCCTCACGACGCAGGTCGGGGCCGTACAACTCGGCGTCCGACACTGGTTCTACGAAGATTTCGTCGGGCACTTTCTGGGGCTGCACGCCTCCTGGGTCGACTACCGCATCGGCAATCGTCGCCGCACCTACGACGGGCGGGCCTACGGCATCGGCATAAGCTACGGCTATGCGTGGATCCTCTCGAAGCGCTGGAACCTCGTCGTGGAGGCTGGTGCGGGACTTTATCGCACGCGCGACACGCGCCGCGATCCGGTCACGAGCGACTGGGGCGACCGTTATATCCGCCACGCGCGGCGCTGGACGCTCGCACCGTCGAAACTGGAAGTCTCCTTCAACTACCTGTTCTGATATGCTATTCCGTAACATTTTATCCCTGATCGCCGTACTGACGGCCGCAGGCGTGCCTGCGGGCTGCTCGACGACCGCACGGCTGACGCGCCGACAGGCCACGGCACACCTGGCGCAACTCTCACGTACAGAACGCCAGTCCAAAGTCCGTGACGACCGCCCGCAGGTCGTGCGCGTGGAACGCGACAGCAGCGACTACTACCTTGTCCCCGTCGAACGGGACGGGCAGGGCGAAGCCCTCGGCACGGTTCCGATCGAGGAGGTCGTCGTCGTGGCCCGTGTCCGTTCGATCCCCGAACGCCGGGGGCGTGTGACGCTCGACTTCAACGTCGAACTGCCCAAAGAGCTGCTGGGGCGCAGCCGCAGTGTGGTCATCACGCCCTTCCTGCACCGGCAGGACGAACAGATACCGCTCGACGACATCATCATACGCGGTGCGCTGTTCGACCGCGTGCAGCAGCGCGACTACTGGCAGTATACTACCTACCTGGGACGCTTCCGCCCCGACAGCGTGCGGGCCGAGCGGGCTTTCCAGCGGTTCGTGAAATATCCCTATGCGCAGGATGCACGGCTCGATTCGCTTATCGAGAACCGAACTTCGATCAGCTACTATTATTCGCAGGAAGTACCTACGGAGGAGACCTCCCGCAAGATGCTCATCACGCTGCGGGGCCGCGTCGAGGGGCTCGACGACAGCGCCTATACGCTGCCGCCGTCCGATACGCTGACCTATACCGTATCGTCGCTGCTGTCGTTTCTGGACACCCTGCCCCGGTACCGTATCCGCGTCATCGACAAATACGTGACCGTCAACGACCGTTACAGCCTGAGCTTCCTTACGGGCGACGCACGGCTCGTGGATACGCTGGGTGACAACGCACGGGAGCTGGCACGCATCGCCGCACTCATGGAACGTATCGTCACGCAGCGGGAGTTCCATGTCGACAGCATCGTCCTTACGGCTTCGGCTTCGCCCGAAGGCCGTCGTGGGCTCAACGAGCGGCTTTCGCGGGCGCGCGCCGAGGCGCTGCGCAGCTATCTTGCGGGATGCTTCGGCCGGCGTGCGGACCGCCTGCTTACGATACGCAGTGCGGGCGAGCTGTGGCCGGAGCTGACGGCCCGCATCGCCCGTGACGACCGCCTCGCGCACCGCGACGAGATTCTCGGCATCATCCGCCGCATCGGAGATCCCGACCGGCGCGAGGAGGAGATTCGCCGCCGCTATCCGGCCGAATATGCCTGTATTCGTGCGGAGCACTATCCCGCGCTGCGGGCCGTAAAACTCCGCTGCCATCTGCGCCGCGTGGGTATGGTCAAAGACACGATCCACACGACCGAACTGGATACGGCCTACCTGCGGGGCCGGCAGCTGCTCGAAAAACGCAAATACGCACAGGCGCTCTACGTCCTTCATGACTACCGGGATCGCAATACGGCCATCGCACTGCTCTCGCTGGGACAAGACAGGGAGGCGCTGCGCATCCTCGAAGCACTTCCCGCGACAGCCACGAGTGAGTATCTTCGAGCGATCGCCTGCTCGCGGCTGGGCCGCAAGGCCGAGGGACGGCGACACTTCCTCGAAGCCTGCCGCCGCGATGAGCGCATGGAGTATCGTGCGGCGCTCGACCCCGAAATCGATGAACTCTTAAAAAATTGATACTATGACGACAAATCATCTGCGCCGCATCTTCGCGGCGATGCTTCTTCTGCTTGCACTTTGCGGCCTCGGCGCCTGCACGTTCCATGAGGTCGAAGAGATCGAGGTGATCTACGCGCCCGAAGGCGACGGCACGATCGTCGTACCCGACTGGGACGACACAAAACGATAACGGATGGGAAGTTCCGATATTACGAACGTCTATGCCGCCCTCGATCGTACCCATACGATCGTTGCGCTGGAGAGATCCCGACGGGGCGACGAGGGTTTCAGAACCTTCTTCGACGAGTTCGCGGATTATGCGGCCAACAAGGGATATATCCCGTATCTTCTGCTGTTGAACTTTCACATCGACGACAGCTCGCGGCTGCCGCCGATCGAAGCCAAAGAACGCGGCTACCGGCTGGCACATCTGGCACCGCTGGAAGTGAAGGACATTCGTCAAGCCCTGACGTTGTACGACCTGCTCTATTGCCGCAAGCACGGCCTCGATCCGCTGGCTGCGCAGAACACCGCCCGGAACCTCTGCTACAAGGACGCTTACGCGGGCTTCCGCAACGAATCGATTCCCGCGCTGTCGCAGCCCGGAGCACCTTACAGAGCCGTGGAAACGGAGGGCGGCGTAGCTCTTTTCCGCCGTGGAGAACGTGGCGACGAGGCGGCCCGCAGCTTCTTCGCCTTCCTCACCGCACATCCCGACGGCAGAGGACTCACCTGCGGGGTCGAAACTTTGCGCATATACGATGTGGAACTCTCCGAGGAGCAATACTCCTCGGAGGCGTGCCTGCCGTATTTCGACCACGAGCAGATGCGCTTCGTGCCGCGCCACAGCGGACGGTGCGACAGCGTGTTGCAACGGGGCTGCTGCCTCAAAGAGTACGACATGCGGGCCGGGGCCGCGAAGCTCGCGGCCGCTCCGGACTCCGGAACCGAGGCATCGTCCGAGGCGTTGCGACGCCTGCTGACGGTCGTAACGCTCCGGCATATCGCACGCAACGGCTACGAACCTTTCTGCTGGGGAGGCTCCGACTTTCCGGGATACGACTTCCCGTTCGCGGATCGGTTCAAGAACGCCGATCGGAAACCTGCAGCGGCCATGACGGACGACAGCCGCACGACGGCGGCCGACATCCTGCGCACTTGCTTCGGCATCGATCCGGCAAGGGAGGAGCCGCCGTGTCCGCTGCCGAGCGGAGACATTCGCTTTTACAGGGATTTTCTCTCTATCGACCTGCTGTTCCGACCCGAGAGGCTGTTGGAGCGCTACGAACGCGACAGGGACAGAAGAGAGATGCCTTGTCACATTCTCAAACACTAATGACGATGGAACAAGATCAGGAACAGATGCAGGGTGCGTTGTACGTCGCCGTGGACGACGGCAACAAGATTATCGCTATGGAGCGATCCCGTCGCGGCGACGAAGGATTCCGCGCCCTGCTCGACGAATTTACGGACTACGCCGCCAATTGCGGGGCGATTCCCTCGGTGCTGTTTTTCGACATACGCACGACCGATGCCGCGTTGCTGCCCCGCATCGAAGCGGCGGAGCACAATTACCTGCTGGATCCGTCCACAGTCACCGAGAAGCTGGACATCCGGCACGCTGTAACGCTGAAAGACCTTCTCTACTGTTACAAGTACGACCTCGACCCCCTTGCGGAGGGTAACTGCGGCAACATGCTCTCGACAAAGGCCGACTACCGACAGTTCCGCAACGAGGGGCTGCCACCGGTCGCCCGTGAGGACCTGCGGCGCTGCCGTGCCGTGGAGACCGAGCGGGGTGCGGTGCTCTTCACGCAGGAGCCGGACGGTCGGGAGGCCTGCGAACGCTACATGCAGCATCACGCCGATTGCTTCTTCGACCCCGATCTGGGGGTTGAAACCCTGCGCGTGTACGAGGTGGAGGCCGATCCCGACGGCTTCTGGGACAAGGTGAATCCGCAGGTGCTTCCCACGGCAGGCGGTATGATGTGGGTCCCGGAGCATCCCTTCGTCGATGCCGAGGTTCTGCGTCGCGGATATTGCCTCAAAGAGTACGACATGCGGGCTACGGCCGACAACTTCTGGGCCTTCGTGGATCCGCAGCACGGGGAGAACCTGTATGTCTCCAACGGCATACGCGATCTTACGGGGTTGCAGATCATCATGCAGCGCGGCTACGGGTATCTTATGCAGAATGCCGAAAGGTATTGGAACCGGGAGTTCGTCTTCCGCAGCGGATTCGACAACATCGAACGCAAGTACGCCTCCGACCTCTCGGACGAGGGGCGGGCGGCCAAGCGCGAGGAGCAGTACAATCTGGCCGCCTACATCCTCGACCGGAAGTTCCCGATACGGCGTCGGCCTTCGTCCGAGATACCTCCCATGCAGGCCGAAGGAATCCGCACCTTCCGGAATTTCGACGCCATAAATCTGCTCTTCCGTCCCGACAAGCTGCTCGAAGCATATCAGAGGCGGCGCGACGAGCCGGTCCGAGGCGCGGAATTTCATCTGAAACGACATTGAAGACCTATGACACGACCACAGAAAGACGGATTTGAGTTCTATTTTGCGCTCGACACCCACTGCAAAGTACGGGACTACGCCATTCGAAACGATACGGGCGAAGGGTTCGAGCAGTTTATCCAACGCAATGTCGAGGGACAGCGCTCGGGAGGAAACTATCCTGACTACTGGCTCTTTCAGTACACGATTCCGGACGACGTGCTCCTCCGGATCCGCCAGCAGGAGCGGCTCATCGGCCCCGACTTCCTGCAAAACAGCCTGCCGATTCTGCTCGAAGAGGGTGTGGCGCCGCAGCGCATCGTGCGCCTGCTCGATGCCGCCTTTTGCTGGCAGATGAATATTCCCTACCTCTCGCCCGAGGCGGAGTTGGAACGGCTCCGGTACCACGACGGCTACGAGCGTGCGATGTTCGGCTTCGACAAAGGGATGAAACCGCTGTCAAGATTCGACACCCTGACAGCCGTAGAGACTCGGCAGGGATTGCTGCTATTTACCGAAACGCCCCTCGGAGCACAACGTTTCATAGAGATGTGGGACTACTATCTGCTGCACTTCTTCCACCCTCAATTACAGGATACGCAGTTACAGATATATCGGCTCCCGCAGTTCGATACCGGCTGGCAGAAGTATGTCGATCTATTCCGGCTCGAACGCGACGACAAAGACAAGGGACGGTATGCCTTCGACGAGATACCGCCCGGAATATTCGCCCCGAAAGCATTGCTGGCGTACGGCATACGGACCGACACGTTCGATCTGGCGCCGACGGTACAGAATTATAAGAAATTGATCGACGACGTTCCGCACACCCCGCATTACGGCAACTACAGTTTCGACATCGCCGTTTTACAGACGATGCAGCAGAACGGAATGGGCGGAGGAATGGTGTACGGGATTATGAACGGTTTTTTCCCGAGTGCCGAAGCATTCGAAACGCTGGCACGCGAATACGAAACATCAGCGGAAAGTTCGGCGGCGCAGCGGAAGTTGCAGGAACGAACCCGACAGTTGGCCGCTGAGATACTGAAAAAGAACTATCCCCTAAGACGGGGCATGCAACCGCATCGGAACAAGTACGACGACATTCCGGACCTGCATGTTCCCTCCGTGCCGCCGAATCGAATACACGGTGTAAAACGGCGGTAAGAGATCAGCGGTTTCGCTTCGTCCGATAAATTCGAAAATACCCGAAAAGCCGAGTAGAGGTTTTTCGGGTACTTTTATTTTCAGAAAGTCGATATTACGAGAAATGAATATAACGCACTATACATAATCGTGTACATATCCTTATTCTGTTTTTACAGACGATTTCGATAAAGAGATAATTTTCCCGCTTTGGGATACGCCCTCGATAGAGATGTCATAATCGGCGGGAGCATCGGTGGTATAAAACTCGACGGTAGCCTGCCCCAGATCATCGAGCTTGACGACAGGATTCCAGTAAAGCGTCGTGCGATAGTCGGGTGTATTGGTTCTACGTTTCTCTTCGGTGTCGTATGTCGGAGAGTAAAACTCCGCAGGGGTTTGATAACCCAATGGCGTCACTACGCTTACGTCCGGCGATGGTGCAGCGGCATACGCTTCGGCCAGCGCTTTTCCCTTTTTCATGGTAATGGCTATGATGCCGCCTTTGAGGTTCGTCCCCCAATAGGTCGTCTGGTTGCGGTCGATCAGGTCGATACGTGCTACCTGTTCGATCGGGTAATACAAACAATCGGGGACATTATCAAAATCATCGAAATACTGCATACCTCGTTTCCATTCGTCATTTTGTACTTTTTCTCTATAGTCTGCAGCTGCTTGTCTGAGATCTGAAGCAGAACCGCCATTCCGTGCAATATTTCCTATTGCAACCAAAGCTCTCAAAGCACCTGCGGAGATTGCTTTGCCAGAGTCGTAATCCAAACTATTTACTTCCCTTCCATCTTGCTTTTCAGATAACATACCAACCGTTTCCTCTAATCTTCCGTCGACCATAAAGGCCGGTTTGTGCCCACGGTATAATACCCTTCGTCCCATGACCTGCATTCCGGGCATCTTCTCGATGAAGTCGAGGATCGTCCCTGCGCTGACCTCCTTGATCTGCTCGGCGTTCCACGACCGTGCGGCCAGGCGGTGTTCCGGCGCGTTTTCGTCGATGTCGTCGTCCCAGGGTTTTGCCGTCACGACCACGGTGTCGATGACGATATTCCGCATGTCTGCCGTGCCGCGCTGCTCGATATACCTTCGCGCCTGCGCCACGTAGGTCGGATCGGGCTGCCGCAGGCGTGGCAGCGTGCGGTATTCGGGAAACGAATCGGGAGTGATGAGAATCCGCGCGTCGGTGATCGTCCGCCCTCGGACGGTGGGGCGCAGCACGAAGGTCGTGCTGTCGGGGAAGTCGAACCCGTTGAGTGCGAACGACCCGTCCTCGGCGATGGGAGCCGAGGTGGCGTAGCCGCTCTGGGGTACCAGCAGCCGCATCGTGTAGCGGTCGAGCTTCTTCTTTTTGGAGAACATGGCCGTGCGCTCGATGCGTCCCGCGATCTCCTGTCCCGCCTCCAACGGGTAATAAGGCTCCTTGTATTCGTCGCGCAGGAGCTTCGGCACGTCGTACCTGCGCCAGCCCTGCGTAAGCAGCAGTTCGTCGAGCCCCTCGTCGCCCTGCGCGTTGTCGGGCGCGAAGTACCAGTCGGGGTCTTCGATCACACCGCGCAGCTCGGAAGAGAGCATCAGCGTGGAGTAGATGCCCGCCGTCGCTACGGGAGCCGCCGCCTTGCGGTCGGTGACGGCGACGGCGAAGTCGCCCTGTGCGGGTCGGCGTTTGGTGTCGTGCACCTCGAAATGCAGCGTTACCTTCGAACGCTGCTGCAACGTGCCCTCCTGCCGCATCGTCACCTCGGTCTCTTCGTCGCGGCGGTTGAAGACCAGCCGCTCGGAGTAGGCTTCGCCCGTGGGGCTGAGCAGCAGGATCTGGTAGAGGCCGCCCGGCAGTTCGTCGCGCAGGAAGGTGAGCGATGCGTGCTGCGGGTTCCACTCCTTGTAGTAGCACTGCGTGCCGCAGCGGTGGACGAGGAGCTTCAATCCCTGCGGCCGCCACTTTTTAGCCGAACGGACGGATACGACGAAGGAGGTGTCGTTGGGCTCGACGCGCAGGACGAAGGTGAAGTCGTTGGCCTCGGGCAGATCGAAGCGCCGCGACTTGCCGCCCGATGTCTGGACGCATTCGGCCGTGTAGCGCCGGCCGGGCCGCGGCATGAACTCGAACGACCCCATGCCGGCGTGGCGCGAGGCGAAACGCGCGACGGTGCGGCCACGGTCGTCGCGCACGGTTCCCGTCCCCTGCCGCGAAAGTCCGTCCTTGCCCAGGGCCTTGAACCCCACGCGGCAGGGCTGTCCGTCGATGAGGTAGCCGCTTTCGGGGAAGAAGGCCACGTCGAAGGGGCCTGCCGCCGTGCGGCGCCGTCGTTTTTCGGGTTGTCGGTAGGGATTGACCGAAAGGGGTTTCGAGAAGAGATAGTCGCCGCCGAGGTTGCGCATGTAGAGCGTGTAGGCGCACAGCACGTATTCGTCCTGCGCGAGCGTCGCGGGCAGAGGCAGGTAGCCGGCATAGACGCCGCCGCGTTGCAGAATCTTGATGCGGCGCACGAGCAGGTTGTCCGTCGTGCGAAGCTCCACGTAGACGTAGCGGCTCGCCGTGAGCGGTTCGAGCGTCGCGGCGTCGACGCAGTGCGCACGCAGCCACACCGTGTCGCCCGCGATATAGGCGTCGCGGTCGGTCGTCACGTGGATCTTCTCCTGCGGAAAATTACGGATTTGCTCCAAAAACGGGTTCTTCTGCGCGTGCAACAATACCAATGGCCATGTGACGACACAGAGGTATAATATAACAAAGGACAATTTACACCGATTCATCACACAAATTCTTTCTCACAAAGGTAAAGTTATAAAAAAAACAATAAAATATTTGCATTGTTTGATGAATTTTTATAACTTTCGAATACCAACTAATAAAACTGCTTTATTATGAAAACACTAAAACTTAAAAAAGACGTGGTATCCCGTCTTGACAGGGAGCAGAGTGCAATGGTTAAAGGTGGTGCAGGACAGACTACTATCATTCCTGCAACGAATTATTGTGCAGGAACTCAAAAAAATTGCGCAACAAAAGATCAACTGGGGTTGTGCGTATCTGCTACTACATGTAAGTCGGATAATGTTATAGCCTGTGTAGAAGTAAGCAAAAATGACTGTATAGTTTCAGGAGGAAGTTGTATCCAAACTAAATGCGATTGTCTGAACACTTACGCATTGACTTGCAATTGCGAATAGGAACCAAGCAAGCAAGTAAATTTTAGAAAGCTCCCCCTCTCGTATTAACGAGAGGGGGAGCTTTCTAATATAAGTTATGTACCGATAAAAGATATGATATTTTGTATCTGCTTTATTTAGATCGTAACGAACCAATAAATTTAATGAATTTTTCCTTATTTGTCACATGTTTTTGAAAATAATAAATGCCAAATGAATTTATTCTTAAAAACAGTTGCCAATATATCATTCTGGCTGTATCTTGTAAAAAGATAAAAGGAAACAGAATTACTAACTGAACAATCACCCAAATAATGAAACCGACGTTTGCCCCTTTTCCCGACTTTGTTTTCAGGACGCCATTATTTCCGCTGGATGCTCCGGCAGAAGATACGACCTTGAGTCCTGAATTTCGGGAAGCGCTCTATTTAGCCTCGCCGGAGCTGTATGAAGGTTGTGTATCGAAAGACCGAAAAAAGCAGACTAAATTCGAACATTCCGTTCTGAAATACCGGCATCGGGCGATGACACGGTGTACTCCGTTCGGTTTATTCGCAGGATGCAGCACGGGAAAGATTGCGAACAGTACATCGATCGAATTACCGGCTACGAAGGACAACAAACGCCGCACCCGGTTGGACATGCAATATCTGTGTGCTCTGATTCAGGAGATCGAGCGTGACCCCAACGTGCGGGAGCAACTCGTATATTACCCGAATGATAGCCTTTATGAAATCGGCGGAAAATATCGCTATGTCGAATATCGCTATAAGAAATCGCAGCGCCAGCATACGGTTGCTTCGTTGGAAATCGACGAAGCGCTGGCCACGCTCCTGAACACGGCGGCAGACGGAGCGACAATCGAACAACTGGTGCAAGCACTCGTCGATGACGAGATAACCACGGAGCAAGCGCATGAATATGTCATCGAGACTATCGCCTCGCAAGTGCTGAAAAGCGAACTCGATCCATGTGTCGTCGGTGAAGACGTACTCGATACGCTTATCGATAAACTCTCCCGCCTGCAAAATGTTCCGATCCTGCAACCGCTCCGACAAATCCAGGAGCTTCTGAACCGAATCGACGCACAACCGGTAGGTACGACACTGCCGTTATATGATGAGATTTTATCGACCGTAAAAAATATCGGCGTAGGCTACGAGCCGAAATATCTGTTTCAGACGGATATGTTCAAACCGGTGCATCGGGCACAGGTGGATGAAAAAACCGTATCTCGAATCGTTCGTTTGATCGACTTTCTGGCGAAGATTACACCACCGAACGAACATCCCACGCTGCAAAATTTTATTCAGGCATTCCAAAGCCGGTACGAAGAGGCCGAAGTTCCGTTGGCTGTGGCATTGGACGGGGAGTTGGGATTGGGTTATCCGGTTTCATCGGGTAGCGGCGACGTCAATCCTCTGATTAACGATCTCGTTTTCCCTGTTCAATATTCTAATATTACGACAAGTCATCAAAGTTCTGCTGATCGAGTTTTATTCCGGAAATATATCGAAAATGCCCGCAAAGGAGGCCACGTCGTATTGCTGGAGGACAAGGATTTCGAGAAACTGGACTACAAACATCAGTTTCCCGATACGATTGCCGTTATGTGCAGCCTGCTCGATAACGATCTAATCGACATAAAATCGATCGGCGGAGTATGTGCGGCCAACCTTTTGGGGCGCTTCTGCCATATTGACGAGAGTATTATGGCTCTGGTCAAAGAGATCGCCGATTTCGAGCAGCGGCAAACTCCGGACGTTATCTTCGCCGAAATATCGCATCTTCCCGAATCACGCATCGGAAATATCGCCTCGCGCCCGGTATTTAGGGAACATACGCTGCATTATCTGTCGAATTGCGAACACGACGGAACGGATATTCCCATATCGGACTTGATGCTTTCCATTCGGCAGGGACGTCTGTTTCTCCGTTCCAAAAAATACGACAAAGAGGTCGTTCCCCGCTTAACGTGTGCCCATAACTATTCGATGAGTCCCATTCCGATTTACCGTTTCCTCTGCGATCTTCAACACCAACGGATAACCGGCGGATTGAGTTGCGGTTGGTCGGGACTTTTAGCCGCTTATGATTATCTTCCTCGGATTCAATACAAGAACATTATTCTTTCGAGAGAACTGTGGAGAATCAAACAGGAAGAGGTCGAAGGGATGGACAAATTATCCGATTCGGAACTTTCCGTCCGCTTCAGGGATTTTTTACAGAAACGACAAATGCCGACGGAAGTCGTTATTCCCGACAGCGACAACGAACTCTATTTGAATTTGGAAGATACACAATGCCAACGACTTCTTCTGGAAGAGATCGCCAAACGCAAACAGATCGTATTGGAGGAATTTCTGTTTCGTAACGACTCCGGTATTGTCCGCCGGGGAAAAGACCGATTTACGAACGAGGTGATTTTCGCCTTTCATAAAAACGAGCAACATGATACAGAGAAAGTTCATACCCGGTAGCCAATGGCTATACTTCAAAATATACACAGGTGTCAAAACAGCCGATGAGGTTTTGGCGCATACCATACGGCCATTTCTTCGGGAACTGTACGCAGAGCGATGGATCGACGGCAGCTTCTTTATTCGTTATAACGACCCGGATTTCCATATCCGTCTGCGGCTCCACATCGACCGATTCGAGAACTACGCCCCTATCTTCCGGCGTTTCGAAGTGTCGTTTCAGCCTTTGGTGGAAAACGGGGCTGTTATAAGGGTTTTATGCGATACTTACGTCCGTGAAATCGAACGGTACGGGGCAGATACTATGGAGCCGGTCGAACGATTGTTCGGAATAGACAGCGGTGCGATTCTGAAATTACTCGAAAAGATTGAGGAATTACCTACGGACACGAGGGAAACGACCCGCTGGCAGTTGGCACTGACATTACTGGATGATACGATGACCGCCTTCGGAAAAACACCGGACGAGAAAAAAGCACTGTTTTCCCGGATGGCCGAGAATTTCAAGAAGGAGTTCGGATTCACCTCGCATTCGTTCACGAAACAGATCAATGATAAGTACCGCCGTTACCGAGCGGACATCGAAAAAGCGTTGTCCGACCGCGAGATGTTTACGGATTACGAAGCCATATTACAACCTCGCAAGTCGGAAATCGGGAAAGTCGCTGCGGAAATTTCCCGAATCCAATCCTCCGGCCTGGCGGTACCTACGATCGACGAGTTGCTGGGCAGCATTTCGCACATGACGATGAACCGTTGGTTCCGTACCAATAACCGGCAGTTCGAATTGGTTATTTATGACTTTTTAACCAAGTATTTCGAGTCGGCGATCGCACGGACAAAGCGGCTTGTGGAAAAACAATGAAAGTATTCATTCCTATTCGGTAAAATGAAAACGCGAATCGAACATAAAATCCATGCAATAGCCGATGTGCTGTTTCGGGATATGAAAGACGGTAAACTCGACAACGAAGGCGTCGGGTTGTTGGCCGGACAGACCGGCATTATTATCTTCTGCAAACACTATCTGCAAGTATTTCCCAATTCGGAGAAAGAAGAAATTTTAGAAGGCTTCCTCGAAACGTATTTCGATAAATTAACCTCTGAAATAGGATTATTGACATACTGCGGCGGATTTACCGGCGCTTTGGAGGGTTTGAAATACCTGAACCGTGAGCGGTTGTTGGAGATCGACTATTCCGATGTGGAGAAAAACTACCGGGAGCTGCTGCAAACATTCGCTATAAACAGTATTCTAAACGGGAATTACGACTACCTGCATGGCGGACTGGGTATCGTCAAATATTATTGCGACGACGCAGAGTTTGTAAACCGGGCATTGGAGGCATTGGAGCAAACCGCTGAAAAAGGAGATAGAATCTACAAATGGAAATCTTCGCTGGGACTGGACAGAGGCGTCGGATACAATATCTGCCTATCACACGGGATGTCGAGTATCGTATCCGTATTGAGCTTGTTGGGAAGCGAAGGGATCGATCAGAAGAAACGGGATCGGATCATCAGGAATACTTGTAATTATATTCTGTCCCAGGAGATCGATCCGCAACAACACGGCAATTATTTTCCCAGTCAATCATTAGAGAACGATCCGGAGCAAATAAATCATCAAAGTCGTTTGGGTTGGTGCTATGGCGATTTGGGCGTAGCGACATCGTTGTGGCAGGCAGGAAAAGCGTTGCATAACCGGGAATGGCAGGAAAAAGCATTGGAGGTGCTGCGGTTTTCGACTTCGCGTAGGGATTTCCAAAATGCCGGTGTTATCGATGCCGGTTTATGTCATGGAGCTGCAAGCGTGTGTATGATGTTTCACTATGTGTATATGCAAACCGGTGAAAAACTGTTTGAAGAAACCCGTGATTACTGGCTTGACGGTACCTTGGAATTAGGTAACATGGAGGATGGATTGGCCGGATATAGAGCATGGCATACGGCTGAATACGGAGGTTGGGTAAATGAATATGGACTTTTGGAAGGAGTTGCAGGAATCGGATTACTATTATTGTCTTTATATATACCTGCCCTTCAAAATACTGAATGGCTGAATTTCTTTATACTTAGTTGATTAATCTATTTATAGTATGTCCCGTTTTTATCGTCTATTAATAGTTTTATTATTCTGCGGTACCTTTGTTAGCTATTCGCAACAACGCATTTATCCTGATTACAATTCGTCTTCCGGGTTTGAACTCGATTCGCTCGATGCGTATGATCCATTAGTATTGGATAATCTCGAAACTCTGGCTCGGGTTTGGGGATTTGTGAAATATCATCACCCGGCTATGGCTGATACGACTATCCATATTGACTATGAGCTTTTCGGTTTGTTGCCGCGCGTAGTACACGCTGGAAAAGCGGAACGCAACCGAATCCTGTCGGAATGGATTAATGAATTAGGTGCATTTGAAGTCGATACAACCTTTCAACAAGAACTATCCGCAATCGATCATATTCTAATAAATGATTTTTCATGGGTCGAAGATACCGTTCGACTGGGAAGTAAATTGAGCCAAACCTTATCAGATTTACGGTATGCTATTTCCAAAAGCAACAAGTATGTATGGAATGAAGGGGTCACCATAAAACTGTATGATGATCCATTTCCCAATTATGATTATAACCATTTATACGATGCAGGATACCGCTTATTAATTTTGTTTCGCCTTTGGAATGCGATCGACAGTTATTGTCCTAACCGGAATATAACAGACACTTCTTGGGATAAAGTACTTGAAAAATATATTCCCCGGATGATTCTTGATAAGGACAGTTACATTTTAACCCAATTAGAACTCTTGTCTGAATTGAACGATACACACGCATCAGGCCCATATTCAGCAATATTCGGGGCAAAACGAGCGCCTGTTTTAGGACAATTGGTCGAAGGACGACTTTTTGTAACAGATACTTTTGATAATCAGTTATTATTACCGGGCGATGAAATTACCGTCATCGGTGGAAGATCAATTTCTGAGATAATATCTATGGCAAGAAAATACACCGCCCAATCCAACGAATCCGTCCTGATGCGTGATGCTGCCGATTATGCATTTTGGACACCTAAAGATTCCTTAAATTTAGTATTTCAGCGTAATGGACAGCAATATCAGATAAAAATACCTTCCATAAAACTTTCGGATTATTATGCCGAAAAACGAAAATGTGAGGATTCTAAAGTGTCTTTTCGTATGCTTAATGACAGTGTATCCTATATCTATGCTGGCACATTGCAAAGTGAGGATGCTCAACAGATTTATAATGCTATCAAAGATACCAAAACTTTAATTGTAGATTTAAGATGCTATCCTCGGGATTATTTTACTCTCTATAATTTCTTTGCAGAATACCTTATCCATATACCACAGTATCCGACTAAAATATATCGACCAGATTGGGGCTGTCCGGGATATTTTTTCCGAATTGATAACCCTGTATTTGGAAAGCAAATGAAAACTGACCCTTCGAATCCAGGTACTTGGCATAATGTAGAAAATCACAATGCATATACCGGGAAAATAATAATTCTGGTAGATCAAACAACACAAAGCGCCGCAGAATATTTTACAATGCATCTTCAATCCATACCGGACGCGATAACAGTCGGCTCACAAACAGCAGGAGCAGATGGGGATATTGTCCTTGTAACGATGCCAGGATATATGAACTTTTATTTTTCAAGTGTAAAAGTCTTATACCCAGATGGTACTGATACTCAACGACGAGGTGTGAGAGTGGACATCGAGGTAAGGCCAAGTGTCGATGGAATTAGAAACAATAGGGATGAAGTATTGGAATATGCACTCCAATTAGCCACAGAGAGCTAATCTCTAAGATGAATTTATTATGAAAAACTCAAAGAAGTTACGGCTCAAAAAAGAGATTGTCGAGGCTCTGACTCCTATTGCTGCGCGGTACGTGCAAGGAGGTTGTAGCAAAGGAGAAATTACAGTCATATCAAAAGACTGCGGAAATAAAACCCAAAAGTGTACTCTTGACTGTTCATTGGGTACTTGTGATCCACAAACAGGAACTAATTGTCCGTCAGCTTATACTCTGTCTCTTATACACATCTCCGAGCCCACGAGACACTGAGCGATCTCGT
>ENA-OYWI01000310-OYWI01000310.1-human-gut-metagenome-genome-assembly--contig:-NODE-310-length-16746-cov-6.173447_pt1 | contig 16746 bp, 10 predicted proteins | sample MGYA00244167_ERZ653391 | MGnify/ENA primary metagenome ERZ653391 (study PRJEB26926, sample SAMN06165005) | human gut metagenome | biome: ENVO:00009003; feature: ENVO:2100002; material: ENVO:00002003...
TCGTCGGCAGCGTCAGATGTGTATAAGAGACAGTTTCTATATTCAATGTAAATGTCATAAAGAACCATTGACTAAAACAGCTATCAGACACACAAATGTAAATAGGGACAAATCTATTAATAAGCATATGAAACCAGAGGGCGTTTGTCAAATAAAACTGATATAGTTTGAAACTATGGTAAACCGGTAGAAAATCGTATTATGCAATAAATTTGACTTGTGCTATACTAAAGCGCAACAAAAGAAGTGGCCGCTTCTCTGGATGAACTTTATAACATTGTACATCAGGAGAGCATAATGAAAACATCAATTATCGGATACCCGAGAGTGGGGTCCTTACGGGAACTGAAATTTACAACAGAAAAATATTTCCGCGGTGAGATTTCTGCGGAAGAATTACAAAATACCGCAAAAGAAATCCGCAAAACCCAGTGGATATTACAGAAAAATACCGGACTGGATTTCATTCCGTCAAATGATTTTTCTTTCTATGATATGACATTGGATACGGCAGTATTATTCAATATTATTCCGGAGCGCTACACAAAACTTGGACTTTCTGCACTGGATATCTATTTTGCCATGGCAAGGGGGTATCAGGGAGCAGCCGGGGATGTCAAGGCACTTGCCATGAAAAAATGGTTCAACACCAACTATCATTACATGGTACCGGAAATCGATGATAATACAGAGATCAAACTTGCCGGAACCAAGCCCTTTGACGAGTTTGCAGAGGCAAAAGCCCTTGGCATTACCACAAAACCGGTAATCATCGGTGCATTTACCCTGTTAAAACTCCTGCGTTATGTGGGAAAGAAACAGGCCACAGATTATGCAGATGCCGTGATCGCTGCATACGCAGGGTTGCTTGAGAAGTTTGTTGCAGCCGGCGCAGAATGGGTACAGTTTGACGAACCATATCTGGTGCATGATCTGACCAGTGAAGACATTGCATTATTCGAAACCTTATATCAGGGAATCCTTGAAAAAAAGGGACCAGGCAAAGTACTGTTACAGACCTATTTCGGGGATGTGCGTGACTGTTATGGCAATATCACAGCGCTTGCTTTTGACGGGATCGGTCTGGATTTCCTAGAGGGCAGAAAAACAAAAGAACTGGTAGAAGCAAATGGTTTTCCACAGGATAAGGTATTGTTTGCAGGACTTGTCAATGGAAAAAATATCTGGAAGAACCACTACGGAAAGACTTTGAAAGTGATCAATGCGCTTAAGGCGAAGAACATCAATGTGGTGTTAAATACTTCCTGCTCGCTGCTTCATGTGCCATATACATTGAAAAATGAGACAAAGCTTCCGGAAAAATATACCGAGCACTTTGCATTTGCAGAGGAGAAGCTGCAGGAACTGGCAGAGTTAAAGAAACTGGCAGACGTTGATTACAAACTGGATGCGGCATTTCTGGAAAATACCTCTTTGTTTGCTACCCGTCCGGATTGCAGAAACAATGCGGTACAGGAGCGTGTAGCAGCGATTCGTGAGGAAGACTTTACCAGACTTCCAGTATTTAAAGAGCGTGAAGTGATTCAGAAAAAAGAGTTTGCGCTGCCGGTATTCCCGACGACAACGATCGGTTCTTTCCCACAGACTGCGGATGTCAAGAAAAACCGTACGGCACGCCGCAAGGGAGAGATCAGCGAAGAAGCCTATGTGGAATTTAATAAAAAGAAGATTGCTGAGTGGGTACAGATCCAGAAGGAGATCGGACTCGATGTGCTGGTGCACGGGGAGTTTGAGCGAAATGACATGGTGGAATATTTCGGCGAGCAGCTGAGTGGTTATCTGTTTACCGAGAAGGCATGGGTGCAGTCTTATGGTACCCGCTGCGTGAAGCCGCCAGTCATCTGGGGGGATGTATCCCGCGAAAAGCCGATGACCGTGGACTGGTCCGTTTATGCACAGAGCCTGACAAAGAAGCCGATGAAGGGTATGCTGACCGGTCCGGTTACGATTTTAAACTGGTCTTTCCCGCGTGAGGACATTTCCTTAAAGGAAAGCACCTATCAGATCGCACTTGCCATTCGGGATGAGGTGCTCGATCTTGAGGCAAACGGTATCCGTGTGATCCAGGTTGACGAGGCGGCACTCCGCGAGAAGCTTCCGTTGCGCAGGAGTGACTGGTACAAAGAATATCTTGACTGGGCAATTCCGGCATTCCGTCTGGTACACAGCGGTGTGAAAGCACAGACACAGATCCACACCCATATGTGCTACAGCGAGTTTACCGATATCATCCGCGCAATCGACGACATGGATGCCGATGTCATTACGTTTGAGGCATCCCGTTCCGATCTGCTGATTCTGGATTCCTTAAAGGAGAACCATTTCAAGACGGAGGTAGGACCGGGCGTGTACGATATCCATTCCCCACGTGTACCGTCAGTAGAGGAAATAAAGGCAGCACTTGAAAAAATGCTCACCCGTATCGCTCCGGAGAAACTCTGGGTAAATCCGGACTGTGGATTAAAAACCCGCGGCGTACCGGAGACCGTTGCCAGCTTGAAACATCTTGTGGAGGCGGCAAAGGAACTGCGGAAGGAAGCATAAAAAGTGTTACAAAAGGAAACCGGTGCAAATTGATTTTGCAGGAACGTTGTGCGGGCTGTTTTATGCAGGACTGCTTACAGTGTTTACCCTCTTGGTATTTTTTGCAGCGGTTCCGTTTCAGAACCTGTGGCATGTTCCGGTGGCGGCATGTATGGTTGCAGAGCCGCGGCTGCAGATGATGTATCCGTTTGTCACGTTCTGGTGGCTGGAGCAGTGGCGTTATCTTTTGCTTGCGCTGGTGGTGCTTGTGGGACTGCTTGGGATCGTTGCGGTTGTTACTGCCGCAGTGCAGTTGTTTTTACAGAACAGTTATTTTTCGTTTGCGGTATTGGGTCTTCTTTTTATGGGGGCATATCTGCTTGCCTATGTGCAGATGGGAAATGTGTGGGATCTTATCCGGGAATTATTTAATCCCACAGTACTGTATGCAACCAGCGGAGGCTGGTTTATGGAAAATGATCTGTGCCTGTCGTTTGCAGGAAATGAATTTGCCGTGTTATTCTGCAGTGGAACGGCTGCGGTCTGCTTGATGGCTGTGGGAAAACGAAGATACCACCGGCTGGAAGTCTGATGGATGGCTGGACTTTTCCTTTCGTTTCTTTTATTATAATAAGCAGAATGTTGAAAAACAGAGGAAAAGGCAGTATGAATGAGACAATTTTACTGATCGAGGATAACGAGTCAATCATCATGGGGTTAGAATATCTTCTGACAGAAGAACAATATACGTTTTTAGTGGCAAAAACAAAGAAAGAAGCACAGGATCTTCTTGCCGGCAGGCAGGTGGATCTTGTGCTTCTTGACGTTTCCCTTCCGGATGGAAACGGATTTGATCTGTGCAGGGAAATTAAGGAACATGACATTGCACCGGTCATTTTTCTGACGGCAAAGGATGAGGAAAAAGATGTGGTGCTCGGATTTGATCTCGGAGCGGATGATTATGTGATCAAGCCGTTTCGAAATCGGGAACTGGTGTCGCGCATCCGCAATGTGCTGCGCAGGACCGAAAAAATCCGGCGGCTGACCTGTGGAAATATTGCGGTGGAACCGGACACGGGCAAAGTCTATCGGCACGGGGAACCGATCGCCGTGACAAAGCTGGAATACAAAATCCTTATGACTTTATTTTCCAATCCGCATAAAATTTTTACGCGCGAGGAAATTTTAAACGGAATCTGGGATATGGCAGGAAATTTTGTCAATGACAATACGTTGACCGTTACGATGAAGCGTCTGCGCGAAAAACTTGGTGACAAAGAGGGGAATGTGATTGTCACGGTGCGCGGGATCGGGTATCGGCTGAATCTGTAGGAGAACAGGATGGAATACGAAAATAAAGAAGCAAAGAAACTATTCCGCTGGTTTCTATTGTGCAGTGTTATTATTTTAGTTCTTTCAGCAACTGTGGCAATGTTTGCAGTTCGCAGCTATCGTGTAAAAGAAAATGAGGCAGTAACTGCAATGCTAGGCATCGTACTGAAAAACGATGGCAGTGACACAGAGGAATCCAGACAGGAAAAAATCTCAGAGTGCATGCGCATGTTAGAGCACCCGCATGCATATCAGAAATCCCATCAGAAAGAGAGAAAAGAAGCAGAAAAAATCCTGCAAAGTTATGGCATATCAGAGGCGGAACCGGTGATTGCCGGAACAAAAACCATGGAACGCAGGATTCTTTTGGGGACGCTTGGCGGTGTGCTGCTGGCGGAACTTGCAGCCGGAGGTCTGTTTTTCATTTATCAGAAACGGCGGAGCCGTAAACTTGCGGAACTGTCGGATTACATGGAAGAAATCGTCCGCGGTCATTATGATCTGGCACTGGCGGACAACACGGAGGATGAACTAAGCCATCTGAAAAACCAGCTTTACAAGATCACGCTGTTTCTAAAAGAAGAATCCGACCACGCAAAAGAGAAAAAGACCGCGCTTGCAGAATCGGTTGCGGACATTTCCCACCAGTTGAAAACACCGCTTACTTCAGCATCCATTCTGCTGGATAACCTCAATGAAAATGAGCAGATGCCGCCGGAAACCCGCAGGCGTTTTCTGCGCGAAGTCTCCTGGCAGATTTATTCCATGAACTGGATGATCGTAGCTATGTTAAAACTGTCCCGGCTGGATGCGGGAATGGTTGCACTGAAAAAAGAGCCGTTTTCCGTCAATCGGATGCTTACGGAGGCAATCGATCATCTGGAAATTTTTGCGGAACTGAAAGGCATAAAAATCCGCGTTTGCGGCATGGAAGCACAGGTGCTGCGGGTGGGCGATTTGGACTGGAACCGCGAAGCGGTACAAAACATTCTGAAAAATGCCATTGAGCACAGCAAAAAGGGCGAAACCGTGACGGTAACGCTTTCGGATAATGCAGTTTATACGTCTGTCTCCATAGCAAATCCGGGGGCACCGATCACAAAAGAAAAGATAAAGAAAATTTTTGAACGCTATTACAGTGCCGCAAACGATGGAAGCAGCAATATCGGAATCGGACTGCCCCTTGCAAAAGCCATTCTTGAAAAACAAAATGCTTATCTGAGTGTTGAATCCGAAAATGGATACAACGTTTTTATCATAAAATACTTAAAATAACCTGACAAATTTGAAAAATGTCACGGAGATGTCACCTGCCATCCGTAAGATGAAACCTGTAGAGGAGGAAAGAACACAATGGAAATTTTAAGAGCAGAACATCTTACGAAGATCTATGGCAAAGGCAATACAAGTGTGACCGCAGTCAATGATCTGTCTCTTTCCGTCGCACAGGGCGAATTTGTGGCAGTTGTCGGCAGTTCCGGAAGCGGAAAATCGACACTGCTTCATATGTTAGGCGGCGTGGATCAGCCAACGGAGGGGAAAGTCTGGATACAGGGAGAAGACATCTACACGCTGAGCACGGAAAAACTGGCAATTTTCCGGCGCAGGCAGATCGGTCTGATCTATCAGTTTTTCAACCTGATCCCGACATTAAATGTGGAGGAAAACATTACACTGCCGTGTGAACTTGACGGACAGACGGTGGATAAAAAGCGTCTGGATAAACTGATCGATGAGCTGGGACTTAACGGAAGAAAAACGCATCTTCCGGAAGAACTCTCCGGCGGACAGCAGCAGCGCGTATCCATCGGGCGGGCACTGATCAACCGTCCGGCAATTGTTCTGGCAGATGAACCAACCGGAAATCTGGATAAAAAGAACAGTGACGAGATCGTTGAGCTGCTGCGCAGAGCGAATCAGGAATACAGACAGACCATCATCATGATCACGCATAATCTCGAGATCGCAAAGACCGCCGACCGTGTGATTGTCATTGAAGATGGAAAAATCATAAGGGAGGGATAGGCATGGTTACTTCCATTATGAAAAAACGGACAATCCGTGAGCGAAAGAAAAACAGACGGCAGACCATTGCCGTGTGGATCACAACCTGCATTGCCACGGCGTTGTTTGCCGCAGTTTTTTCCTTTGCTTCGTCCTGTCAGGCGGGACTGATCGAATATGCAAAGGATTTAAGCGGAGATTATGACTATGTATTTTACGATGTGCCGCGTGAGGAGGCGGATCACATTGTAAATAACCGCAAGGTTGCGACCGCATACCAGAGTGTCGGGCTGGGGTATGCAAAGCTTTCCGGCAGTAAAAATCCCGATAAACCGTATGTGTATCTGACCGCAATGGACAATCGGGCCATGCAGAAAAATGCCCTGCATCTGATCAAGGGACGTATGCCAAAAAACGATCATGAGATTTTGCTTTCCCGGCATATGATGACGAACGGTGGTGTGGAATATCGTGTGGGGGATACGATCACACTGGACATTTCCGAACGTGAGGATAAGAACGGGAATGTACTGACACAGTCGAGTGGTTACCGAACGGGAGAAAAACTGAAAAAGAAATTAACGGCATCTTTTCAGGTGGTTGGCATTGTGCAGCGTCCGAACTTTGGATTTGAGGAGTGGACAGCACCGGGCTACAGTGTAATTACATATCTGAATCCAAAGGGAGATAATATCCTGGAAAAGTACATGCAGCGCACGGATATTTATTGCAAGTACACGAAAGCAGGGCTGCGTGACCGGGCACAGACGACAGCGGATATTGTGGGTGTTACACTTACCCCCGGCGTACAGAAATTTCCGTTTATCAAAGATGAACGCATCACAAACCGCCAGATTAATGATCTGATGGAGCGGTCTTTGTACCGGTTTTATGAAAACTGGGGGCTGATAAGATTTGAGCGCATGGATATCGGCCAGTCGGCGTATCACATGCTCTATCTTGCAGTTGCGGTCACAAATGTTATCATTCTGGCAGCGGCGGTAAGCTGCATCGGTAGTAGCTTTGCTATTTCCATGGAGGAAAAGCGAAAGAGTTACGGCATGCTTGCCTCGGTCGGTGCCACACCGCGGCAGATTCGGCAAAGTGTGTATTACGAGGCATTTCTGACAGGGCGCACCGCAATTCCCCTGGGAACTGTGCTGGGACTGTTGCTTTCGACAGGCGGAATTTTTGCTATCAAAGCGTTGTTGTACGGGCAGAATACCGTACAGTATCTGCATGTTCATGTGGCATGGCAGATGCTTATCGCCGGTATTTTACTCTCAACTGTCACTCTTGTTCTTTCCGCGCGCCGTCCGGCAAAACAGGCGGCAAAAAGTTCTCCGGTTGCGGCAATGCGCGGGCAGGCAAAGAAAAGCCGCCGGGCAAAAAAGCGGACGATCACGGCTGCAATCGCAGGATGTACGGCGCTTTTTATTCTGGTATCCTATTTTATGGGAGTACAGACGATTTCGGTAGGACAAAGCAACCATATGTTTGACGATCATGCCAATGTTTCGGTGGATGTGCAGGGAAGCTGGGAGGCAAACCGGTCTGCGGTTTTGCAGAGCACAAAGGAAAAAAGCGTCACGGAAGCGGCAGTCCTGCGGACGGCGGCATATATGGTGAATACGAAAGAGGTACCGTATACACAGACGCATATCCGACGAAATGGAGCGCCGGATCTCAAACATGAGACGACCGCAGTGATCCAGGTACTGGCAGTCGGAGAAACAGCGTACCGCAATTACCTGAAAGAACTGGGACTTTCCTATGAAACGGCAAAAGATTGTGCGATATTTTACAATGCGTATGCCGGGTACTGGGATGGAAAGGAAACCACATGGAAGGTGACAGATTACAAACCAGGCGACTGGATCAGGGGACAGTTCTGCCACGAAGAACAGATGGAGAAAACACCGGACATGACCGATCAGATGCAGATCGCAGCAGTCACAACCAGGCGGCCGTTTGGTGTCGATACGTCGCAGAGCTATACAGACTCCGGAACCATCATTGTCAGTGATGCATGGCTTGATGCCCACGATCCGCAGGGCGGTGCAAAAATTACCGTAAAATACGCCAGTACCGATCCGGGAACGCTCACACAGGCACTGGAAAAAACCTATGATTTTTATCCGGAGGAAATCCGAAACCGCGATCTGCAGAACCGGGAAAACAATATGCTGTTGTTTGTAGATGGAATTGCACTCTATGGATTTTTGCTTGCAGTGCTTTTAATCGGTGTGACGAACATCTGTAATACGGTGCTGACCGATCTGTGGCAGCGGAGACGGGAATTTGTCATTCTGCGCTCGGTCGGCATGACACCGAAGCAGGAGAAACAGATGCTTGCAAAAGAGTTTTTCGGATATGGAAGGAATGGCATTGCTATAGGGCTTGTCATTGGAGGCTGTGCGTCTGCATTGTATTACAGGATCTTTGCCTCTGGTGTGCAGGGCGCGTTATGGTTTTGTGTTGCGGCAACTGTAGTGATTATGGTTGGACTCTTGTTGTTGTTTGCCGGCATGATAAGGTATGCAATGATGAAAAAATAAGGACATGATTTTAGGAAGATAGGTTTTCTGTGAACAGAGAAAATTCTAATATCTGCGTCCAAATAATGCGTTCTAATAATTTTCAAGTTTCGGTTGAACATTCATATAGAACTCTTTATAATAAAAAAGGGGAATGGCTGAAAAAGCCATTTTCCTTTTTTCATTAAGAAACTGAGAATAGAAAGAGGTAATGAATGAAGACAGCATTTCAGATTTTCCGCAGGGATGTGCGACGTCTGTTAAAAAACCGTGCCGCGACACTGGTTATGATCGGCGTATGTCTCCTGCCGTCTTTGTATGCATGGTTTAATATTGCCGCAAACATGGACCCGTATGCAAATACTTCGGGAATCAAGGTGGCAATTGCCAATTGCGATACAGGGACCAAAACCGACGTGATCACGATGAATGCAGGCGATTCGATTGTTGAAAAACTGAAAGAAAACAAGTCGCTGGGCTGGCAGTTTGTCAGTGAAGAGAAAGCAAAAGAAGGTGTTCAGGCAGGAGATTACTATGCGGCAATCGTCATTCCGGAGAATTTCAGTAGTTCCCTGGTAAGTATTCTCTCCGGAGACCTGAAACGCCCGAAGCTGGACTATTATGTTAATGAAAAGAAAAATGCCATTGCACCGAAGATTACGGATACCGGTGCGACAACGGTGCAACAGCAGATCAACGACACATTTTCCGCCACGGCATCTTCGGCAGTATCAGAAATTGTAAAGTCTTCCGCAGACAGTATTACCAGAGGACTGGACGATACACAGTCGGAACTGACATCTGCCATTACCGAAGTTCAGAATAATTTAACGGATTATCAGAAGCTGGTAAAAGAATTTCAGAAAAAAGTAGATAAATCCGATGCACAGATCAAAGAACTCAAGGAGTCTTTGGATCAGGTGGATGAGGCAGCAAAGGACAGCTCTTCTTCTTTAAAAGAAACTTCTGTATTGCTGGAAAAAAGTCAGACGGCACTTGGAAAATTTTATAAACAGTTCTCCAATGGGCTGACCGGCGGGGAAGTTTTTCTGGATGAAGTTTCGTCCTCGGCTTCTAAGAGTCTGAATAAGTTTGAGATAAAGGCAGATAAGGCAAATCTTGCGGTTGGGGACAGTCTCGATACGATCACCCAGATCAATGAGAAAAATGCCCAGCTTCTCAAAGATCTGGAAAAGTTAAATCAGAATCTTGGAAAAGATACACAGTTATCAGCATCTGTCGGACAGGAAATCTCACAGCTGCAGACGCAGAGCATTTCTGCGCAGAAACTGGTAAATTCATTGAAAAGTGCAAATACCAGTATGCGGAAAGTGTTAAAGAATTTCAAAGATACGAGAAGTTCACTGGAAACGCTTGCAGAGGATAACCGTGAGAGTTTTCAGAACAGCCGGATTGATTTCAGCAAAAATATTTACCCGCAGCTGGATCAGTCACTGGAAGGTCTGGCAGATATAAGCGGAGATCTGTCAACAACCTTACATAGCATAACATCCATGACAAAACAGATGAGAGATCTGCTGGATCAGTTAAAATCTGCATTGCACAGCAGCTCCAAAGTATTTACACAGACGGGCAATGTCATGGGACAGGTGGATCAGAAACTGCAGAAAACGGTCACGGATCTGCAGACACTGCAGAATTCGGATATGTATCAGAATATCCTGTCACTGGAAAAGATTGATGCCAAAGATATTTCCAATTTTATGTCTTCTCCGGTAAACATAAAGACGGATGTCCTGTATGAGGTGGAAAATTACGGAACAGGAATGACCCCGTTTTATACAAACCTGGCACTCTGGGTAGGTGGACTGATACTGGTTTCTATTTTAAAACAGGAAGTAGACCGGGACAAAGAAGTGCCGGATTTTACACCGACAAGTGCGTATTTCGGGCGTATTCTGCTGTTTCTTATCATAGGACTGATTCAGGGAGCTATCGTATGTGCGGGAGATATTATTCTGCTGAAAGTACAGTGTCTGCATCCGGTAAAATTTATTCTTGCCGGAATGTTAACTTCTTTTGTTTATGTGAATCTGATCTTTGCACTGGCATCGACGTTTAAACACATGGGAAAAGCACTGGCGGTTCTTCTGGTAATTTTACAGATTCCGGGTTCTTCCGGAACGTATCCGATTGAAATGATGCCGGAATTTTTCCAGAAACTGCATCCGCTGCTTCCGTTTTCTTATTCGATCAGCGCAATGCGGGAATGTATTGCCGGATACTATCATCATACTTATAGAAGCAGCCTGGGAAAACTGCTGGTATTTTTACTGGTCGCATTGTTTATCGGGCTTGTACTCCGTCCGCTTCTGATGAATCTGAATCATCTGTTTGATGTCAGACTTGCAGAAACCGATCTGATGATCTGTGAGACGGATTCCAAGGGCAGGGATAATCCACAGCTGCAGCGGATTATGCAGGTGATTATGAAAGATGATGCGTGGAGAAAGAAATTAACAGAGAAAACACTCGCGTTTGAAAAATATTATCCGGTTATGGTACGCTCCGGATTTATCTGTATGATGGTTATACCACTCGTATTTCTGATTTTGATGTTTAGCCTGGAATCCAAACTGGTCTATCTGATTTTGTGGATCGTTTCTTTACTTGCACTGATTCTGTATCTGCTGATTGTGGAATATCTGCATGAAGAGATGAAAAAGAAATCTGTTTTGGGAGAGATGAGTTCTGAGGAACTGATGAAAATTTTGAAGGAGGAGAACAGCAAATGAAAAACATTCTGAAAATTTTCATCGACGACGTGAAACGGATTCGCAAAAATGTAATCGCAATGATTGTTGTCATCGGTGTCCTTGTCGTTCCGTGTCTGTATGCATGGTTTAATATTGCGGCAAGCTGGGACCCGTATAACAATACGGGAAATTTAAAGGTCGCGGTGGCAAGTGTGGATGAGGGATATACCGGAAGTCTGATTCCCCTTGAGATTAATGTAGGGGAACAGGTGATTTCCGCACTAAGGGAAAATACACAGATGGACTGGGTATTTACCAGCAAAGAAAAGGCAATGGAGGGGGTAAAATCCGGACAATATTATGCGGCGATTGTTGTTCCGGAGAAATTCAGTACCCAGATGATGAGTCTGTTTTCCGATCAGATTCAAAAGCCGGAAATTATTTACTATTCCAACGCCAAGGAAAATGCGATTGCACCAAAAGTGACCGACAAGGGTGCAACCGCGATCCAGAAACAGGTGAATCAGGTATTTATACAGACAATATCTGACACGGCAATGACGGTGTTTCAGTCGGTCTCTAATATGGCTGAGGCAAACGGAGCAGACCGGCTGGTGGATAATCTGATCCACAATCTTGGGGATGCATCGGATGACATGGATATGATTGCGTCCACGCTGGAAACTTTTTCGGGGATTACGTCTTCTGCCCAGTCCCTGCTGACTGCGTCTTCTGATTTTTTAAAAGAACTGAAAACAGAGTCTGCGGATGGAAAACAGGTTTTGGAAAATTCCAAAAAGACGTTTACCGATATGAAAACGACAATAAGCAGTGCGACCGAGAGCGTGGGTAAAGCACTGAAAGCAGGCCAAAAGGTATATTCTGAAATGAGCCTGCTTTTGGATCAGACGGTGGAAGATGGAATAAATGGCAGTGAGGATACAGCAGATACCCTTGTAAAAGCAGCAAAGACGGTGGATAAAAACATCAAGTCATTTACCACACTCCGGGATCATCTGATCAGGCTTTCGGAAAAACATCCGGAAACCGATTCCTCAATAGGACCTATGATTGAAAAGATCAACCGTTCTATTGAAAAACAGGAAGAACTGCGGGATGATCTGACCGATACCGCGGCTTCCATGAAGAAGTCCACAACCAGCCTGATCTCTGACAAGAAAGCTTTGGATGCCCTTGTAAAAGAAAATCAGAAACGTCTGCAGCAGATCAGCAAAGAATATGAAAATGATGTAAAAGGAACTTTGCAGAAACTTGCAGATTCGGTCGGAGATACCTCTGCAGATCTTACAGGTCTGACGAAACAGATCAATGCAAGTGCAAAGGGTGTTTACACGTTAACGGACACTGCAGGATCGGATCTGTCAGAAATACAGACCTGTCTGGATGATTCCGGTAAACTTTTACGTAAATCTGCAAATAAAATAAAAAAGATTACGGATAAGCTCACGAAAGCAAAAGACAACGGGGATTATGCGGATCTGGAACATATGATCTATGATAATAAGTCCGGAGTCAGTGCTTTCCTGTCGGCACCGGTGGAACTGAATACGAAGAAAATTTATCCGATTGATAATTATGGTTCTTCCATGGCACCGTTTTATTCGACACTTTCTATCTGGATCGGCGGAATCGTGCTGGTTGCGATGTTAAAAGTGACCGTTTCCGAGGAAAGCATAAAAAAGATGGGACTGAAAAATGTCAAAATTCATGAAATTTATCTTGGACGCTGGATCATATTTCTGATCCTTGGTCTGTTGCAGAGTACGCTGATTGCACTGGGAGATCTGTATTATCTTGGGATTCAGTGTGAGCATACGTTTCTGTTTTTATTTGGGTGCTGGTTTTCAAGTATAGTCTATGTCACGATCAGTTATACGCTGACGGTTTCATTTGGAGATATCGGAAAAGCAGGCAGTGTGGTTTTACTTGTTATGCAGGTTGCCGGAACTGGTGGAACTTTCCCGATTGAATGTGCTCCGAAATTTTTCCGGGCTGTGTATCCGCTTCTGCCGTTTACCCACAGTATGGCAGCCCTGAGGGAATCGGTTGGAGGCTGTTATGGGAACGATTACTGGATAGATCTGGCAAAACTGGGCATCTTCCTGGTGATTGCACTTTTTATGGGACTTGTACTTCGCAAACCGATTATCCGGATGAACGAAGCGTTTACCGAACAGCTGGAGGAAACAAAAATAATTTAAGCAGGAAATGAGGGCAGAATTGTTTTATTTTTGCGCAGTAATGTGAAAGAAAATTCTGCGAAAATGCCGTATAATGCAGGTATTCAAATATGAGAGAGGCAAGGAGGATACGGTATTGAATAAGGCATGGTGGAAAGAAGCGGTTGTATATCAGATTTATCCGCGGAGTTTCATGGATTCAAATGGAGACGGCATCGGGGATCTCAATGGTATTACAGAAAAATTAGAGTACCTCAAAGAACTTGGAATTGATGTGATCTGGCTGTCCCCGGTTTATCAGTCACCGAACGATGACAATGGATACGACATCAGCGATTATCAGGCAATCATGGAAGAATTCGGAACCATGGAAGATTATGACAGGATGCTTGCACGGGCACACGAGCTGGGAATTAAGATCATGATGGATCTGGTTGTCAATCATACATCCGATGAGCATGCATGGTTTGTGGAAAGCAGAAAGAGCGTGGATAATCCATACCGCGATTTTTATATCTGGAGAAAAGGAAAAGACGGAAAAGAGCCGAATAACTGGGGGTCCTGTTTCAGTGGTTCGGCATGGAAATATGATCCACAGACGGATATGTATTTCCTGCATCTGTTTTCGAAAAAACAGCCGGATCTCAACTGGGACAATCCAAAAGTGCGGGACCGGGTATTTGATATGATGAATTGGTGGTGTGAAAAAGGCATTGATGGGTTCCGTATGGATGTGATCAGCCTGATTTCCAAACCGGAAGGACTGCCGGATGGAATTCCGGGAGAAACCGGATACGCAGACAGCGGTTGTGCGAACGGTCCGCATGTGCATGAGTATTTAAAAGAAATGAACCGGAAAGTGCTTTCCCACTATGATCTGATCACAGTGGGCGAGGCATCCGGAGTTACATTGGAAGAGGCAAAAAAATATGCCAGTGCGGATGGCAGCGAACTGAACATGGTTTTCCAGTTCGAACATACCGGAGGCGGACCGGAGGCAGACAACCATTACGGTAAATGGGACAGCCATAAGATGCCGCTTCCGGTATGGAAGAAGATTTTATCCAGATGGCAGACCGGACTGGAAGGGAAAGCCTGGAACAGTTTGTTTTTATCCAATCATGATCAGCCGCGCTCGGTTTCCTGGTTTGGAAATGACAGTGAACAGTATCGGGAAATTTCAGCAAAAATGCTGGGAACCTGTCTGCATATGATGCAGGGAACGCCATATGTTTATCAGGGGGAAGAACTTGGCATGTGTAATGCTTATTTTGATCAGTTAGAGGATTACCGGGATATTGAAAGTCTCAATGCTTATAAAGAACTGACAGAAACCTGCGGTGTTTCCCATGAAGAAATGATGGGATATTTAAAGCGCATCAGCCGCGACAATGCGCGCACGCCGATGCAGTGGGATGACAGTGCAAATGCTGGTTTTACCACAGGAACTCCGTGGATTAAGGTAAACAGTAATTATCCAAAGGTCAATGCAAAACAGGAGATCAGCGATCCGGATTCTGTCTTTTCGTACTACAAAAAACTGATTCGCCTGCGTCATGAGAACGAGATTATCGTTTATGGGGATTACAAACTGTTAGCACCGGAGGATGAGGCATTATTTATCTATACCAGAATGCTCGGGACGCAGCGGCTGATGGTGCTTTGTAATTTTACGGAAAAAGAAGTTTCCATTCCGGCAGAAGTAACGGAGCAGATTCCTGCAGATGCCAAGCTTTTGATCGGAAATTATTCCAAACAGAAAGAAGAAATGCTGCAGGCATATGAAGCACGGGTGTATGCTTATCATTTAAAAATTTTAGAAAAGAAAAAGCATCCCAGGTTGGTGTAAATGGATGGGAAAAACAGATTGACTTGTATGATTTTCGGGCGTAAAATCCCCTGTGGAAATAGGAATTTTCACAGGGGATTATTTTATGGAAACCACAAACAGCAATTATTTCGGAACGGAAAAAATCAGCAGAATTCTGCTGAAAATTGCGCCTCCGGTCATGCTCGCCCAGCTGATCCAGGCGCTTTATAACATCGTAGACAGTTTATTTGTCGGAAAATATTCGGGGAGTGGATTGACGGCACTTTCCATTATTTATCCATTGCAGCTTCTTATGATTGCCATTGCTGTAGGAACGGGAGTCGGGATCAATACGGCAATGGCACATTATCTTGGTGTGCATGATGAGAAAAAAGCAAATGAATATGGCGGGATCGGAACACCGCTTACACTGGCATTGTGGGTGCTTTTTGCGGCAGTCTGTTTCTTTTTTATGCCGGCATATGCAAGGATGTCTACGGATTCCGCGGAAGTCATAAAGGATGTGATTGTATACGGCCGGATCGTCTGCGTATTCAGCATCGGATTGTTTACTGAAAGTATCTGGACAAAGATTTTACAGGCAAATGGGGACATGAAGACACCGATGATCGCACAGATCGTGGGGGCACTGGTTAATATCGCGCTGGACCCGTTGTTTATTTTTGGTATGTTTGGTCTGCCAAAGCTTGGAATTGCCGGGGCGGCCATTGCAACGGTTGTGGGACAGATTGTGGCGGCTCTTATCGTAATGAGAAAAGGATTTTGTAAATCGCCCCAGCTTTCGGTGTATCCAAAAGGTATCTGCTTTATTTACAAGCTCGGAATCCCCAATATTTTAATGCAGTCGGCATATACTTTTTATATTCTCGGACTTAATCTGATCCTTGCAACATTTTCAGATCAGGCCGTCACGGCACTGGGGCTTTATTACAAATGGCAGTCTTTTTTCTTTATACCGCTGGGCGCACTGCAGACTTGTATTGTACCGGTGATCAGCTACAATTATGCTTCGGGGCAGATGGATCGCTGTAAGAAAACATTGTCCACTTCGCTTGTGGGAGGCATGGGGCTGATGTTTATCGGGACGTTAGTTTTCAATCTGATTCCTGGACAGATGCTTCGGGTATTTACAAGTGATCCACAGGTGATTGCGATTGGAACCGTTGGGTTTCATTTTGTGGGAATCAGTTTTATCCCGATGGTTACTTCCCTGATTTTTCCGGTATTTTTTCAGGCGGTTGGTGCAGCAGTCAAAAGTTCGCTTCTTACCGTCGTGCGCACGATGATTCTGTTTGTACCGCTTGGATATTTGTTTTCCCGTCTGGGACTTAATTATTTCTGGTTTACTTTTCCGGTGACGGAAGTTCTTACCACGCTGGTGGGGGTGTTCTTTTACCGAAGATTTATGGCACAACAGAAGTGAAGAGTAACGATTGTATTTAGACAGAAAAAATAAATTAAAAAATGGTTGCGATTTTTATAGAAATAGCATATTATAATATCAACAGGACTCCCCACATCTCTCACGTACTGTCTCTTATACACATCTCCGAGCCCACGAGACACTGAGCGATCTCGTA
>ENA-OYWI01000323-OYWI01000323.1-human-gut-metagenome-genome-assembly--contig:-NODE-323-length-16195-cov-4.693185_pt1 | contig 16195 bp, 10 predicted proteins | sample MGYA00244167_ERZ653391 | MGnify/ENA primary metagenome ERZ653391 (study PRJEB26926, sample SAMN06165005) | human gut metagenome | biome: ENVO:00009003; feature: ENVO:2100002; material: ENVO:00002003...
CGAGATCGCTCAGTGTCTCGTGGGCTCGGAGATGTGTATAAGAGACAGGTGCTGCCTTATGCAATTTCCGTTCTGTGTACTGCCATCGGCATCGTGCCGCTTATGGTTTTTCTTGCGTTTGGCAGGGAAAATAAAAAACAGAGGATGGTGAGGATTTTAAGCAGCTGGTTGTCCATTGTATTGTTAAACGGAGTGGCAACTGCAGTTTACAATCTGACGGGACTGGAAAATCTGTATCTGTATACCGCACTGGCAACGGCCGGAATCACTTACGTACTTGTCAAAAATCTTGTGGTGTCGGTGCAGAGGCAAAAGCGACAGATGTCTGTGGTCCTGTATAACAAAACGGTGTCGGTTCCATGTATCGGACTGCTGGATTCCGGCAATCTTTTAACCATGCCATTAAGTGGGAATCCGGTACATATTGCAGATGCAGCCCTGCTGCAGAAGCTTGTCGATGAAAAAACGGTACAAAAGGAGATTGAATACCGTGCACTCGGAAATCCACATGGAAAATTGCAGGTGTACTGCATGGATGGGATGAAAGTGGAGACGGAGCCGGCAAAATTCTGTGACTGGAAACAGGTATGGGTTGGCTGCGCGGAAAATGGGGTGCTGTGCAATAAACCGTATCAGCTGATTCTGCATGCATCGGTGGCAGACCACTGTGGCTGCACAAAAAGATCCATCCCAAATGACAAAAAAACTGAGAAAGGAGAAACGTAATGTTTTCACTGTTTGAACTGGTGTGGAAGAGAATCCGCCTGTTTTTTACGGATGATGAGGTTTTTTACATAGGAGGGGCAGATGTACTGCCGCCACCTTTGGAGAGGGAGCAGGAGAACCGCTGTCTTATCGCTTTAAGCGGGCTGCATGGGGACAGTGAACCCATGACGCGCGAAGACGCAAGAAAGCAGCTGATCGAACACAATCTGCGTCTGGTGGTATATCTGGCACGGAAATTTGAAAATACCGGAATCTGTGTGGAGGATCTGATCTCCATCGGAACGATTGGGCTGATCAAGGGAATCAATACATTTAATCCGGAAAAGAAGATCAAACTGGCGACTTATGCGTCCCGGTGTATCGAAAATGAGATTCTTATGTATCTGCGCAGAAATAATAAAGTGAAGCTGGAGGTATCAATTGATGAGCCGTTGAATGTGGACTGGGATGGAAACGAACTTCTTCTTTCAGATATTCTTGGAACCGATGAAGATATCATTTACCGGGATATGGAGAATGAGGCAGAGATCATGCTTCTCCGCACTGCGGTTAATACGCTGACTCCGCGGGAAAAAGAAATTATCTGTCTGCGCTATGGAATCGGAAGAAAAGACGGCAGGGAAATGACCCAGAAAGAAGTGGCAGACCTGCTTGGAATTTCGCAATCCTATATTTCGAGACTGGAGAAAAAAATTATGGTGCGGCTGAAAAAATCAATTCAAAATAATGTGTAAGTGTGCTATACTAATTACATAAAATTTGCTCTGAAATAGTAAAATTTATATGCAAAATAACAAGGACAGCAGGATGAAAGGGCGTGGTTTTTATGAAGATTGAATTTTTAGGGGCAGACCGTGAGGTGACGGGAAGCTGCCATTATGTGGCATTTGGGGAGACTCATTTTCTGGTGGACTGTGGTATGGAACAGGGGGCGGATCTGTATGTGAATCAGGAGATACCGGTTAACCCGGCAACGATTGATTATGTGTTTGTGACGCATGCCCATATTGATCATTCCGGACTTCTCCCACTTTTGTATAATCACGGGTTCCGGGGAAAGATTTTTGCAACAACGGCAACCTGTGAACTGTGTAATATCATGCTGAAAGATTCGGCACATATTCAGGAATTTGAGGCAGAATGGAAAAACCGCAAGGCGCGGCGTGCAGGAAGGCCGGAAGTGACACCGATGTATAACATGGAGGATGCGCAGGGGGTTTTAGAGCATTTCGTTCCGTGTACATACCATGAAACGGTGCAGATCTGCGAGGGACTGACCATAAGGTTTGTCGATGCGGGGCATCTGCTTGGCTCCTCCTCCATTGAAATATGGGTGACTGAGGATGGCGAGACAAGAAAACTTGTCTTTTCCGGGGATATTGGAAACTACAACCGTCCATTGATCCGTGATCCGGAATATCTTGAGGAAGCGGACTATGTGATCATGGAATCCACTTATGGAAACCGCAATCACAATACACCGCCGGATTATGCGGCAGAACTGGCAAAGGTGATGAATTCCACGTTTACCAAAGGCGGAAATCTGGTCATTCCGGCATTTTCTGTCGGCAGGACGCAGGAAATGCTTTATTATATGCGCCGGATCAAAACCGAGGGGCTGCTGCCGGAGTATCCGGGATTTGAAGTATATATCGACAGTCCGCTTGCCGTGGAGGCAACAAATATTTTTCATAAGAGTGTGGAAGAGTGCTTTGATGAGGAAGCAAGACAGCTGGTACAGTCGGGCATCAATCCGATCCAGTTTCCGGGACTGAAAGTGGCAGTTTCCAGTGAAGAATCCAAGATGATCAATTTCAACCAGAAATCCAAAGTGATTATCTCGGCTTCCGGCATGTGCGAAGCCGGTCGTATCCGGCATCATTTGAAACACAATCTGTGGCGGACGGATTCCACGATTCTGTTTGTCGGTTATCAGGTGCCGGGAACGCTGGGCTATTCTCTGTTAAACGGAGTAAAAAAGGTAAAACTTTTCGGAGAGGAAATTGAGGTCAGAGCAAGCATTGTAAACCTTCCGGGTATCAGTGGGCATGCGGACCGGGATCATCTGACCGCATGGATTGCAAACTTTAAGAAGCCGCCGAAGAAAGTGTTTATTGTACATGGCGAGGAAACCACCGCGGTAGAGTTTGCGGAACATGTCAGAAACGATGTGGGATTTGATGCTTTAGCTCCCTACAGTGGGGATGCATATGATCTGCTTACCGGAGAGCAGATCGCACAGGGCAGCAGACAGCTTGTGGAGAAAAAGACACAGGGTGTTTACCGTGCAAAATCCGGCGCGTTTGACCGCCTGATGATTGCGGGAGAACGTCTCATTGCCGTTATTAAAAAATGTCAGGGCATGGCGAATAAAGATCTTGGAAAGTTTGCGGATCAGATCAATTCGCTCTGCGATAAGTGGGACCGGTAAATCGGAGGAAAAGTGGGACTTAAGTCCCACTTTTTCCATATCCGGAACAACCGTGGGAAAATGAATAAAAAAACAGCACATGGGAATCCTTTATTATAAATCCAATTATAACGGAGGAATCCCATGTCTACGTATAAAGTTGAAATATGCGGGGTAAACACGGCCCAGCTGCCAATACTGAAAGAAGAAGAAAAGGAAGAACTTTTCAAAAAGATAAAAGCCGGCGACAAGGCATCCAGAGAAACCTACATCAAGGGAAATCTCCGGCTGGTATTATCCGTGATCAAACGGTTTAATAATCATAATGAAAATGTGGACGATCTGTTCCAGATTGGCTGTATCGGGCTGATGAAGGCAATAGATAATTTTGATACGAGTGTCGGGGTGAAATTTTCCACCTATGCGGTTCCGATGATTATTGGTGAAATCCGCCGGTATCTGCGGGATAACAGCAGTTATCGCATTCCGCGTTCACTGCGTGATATTGCATATAAAGCCATGCAGGCAAAGGAACGGCTGGCAAAAAATGCACAAAAGGAACCGACTCTCGAAGAGATTGCAACCGAATGTGAGATTCCGGTGGAGGATGTGGTGTATGCCCTGGATGCCATCCAGACACCTTTGAGTCTGTTTGATCCGGTTTATACGGATGGAGGGGACACCCTGTATGTGATGGATCAGATTTCGGACAAGAAAAACAAGGAAGAGCACTGGGTGGAGGATTTGTCACTTTCCGATGCCCTGTCACATCTGAATGACCGGGATGAGCATATCATCCGTCTGCGTTTTTTTGAGGGAAAGACACAGATTGAAGTCGCGGATGAAATTCATATTTCGCAGGCGCAGGTGTCGCGGCTGGAGAAAAATGCGTTAAAAAGTATGCAGGGGTATCTGCGTACATGATAGCGGCCTGTTGTAAAATGGTTTTGTTATTGCTATAATGTGGAATATACAAAACGGAGAGGAAAAGAAATATCCGGCAGTAGAAAATTGCATTCTTGCTTTTTGCGGTGTACTGTGCTATACTGTCAACCGTTGCAGATTCTGTAAACAGGGGATTGCACGAAAAATTACCGAGTGTTCGAGACCTTCCACTCGTAAAACAAAACTAAAGGAGACAAATGGATATGAGAGACAAAAAGGTAACATTTATTGTTCAGGCTGCTGTGATTGCAGCACTTTATGTAGTGCTGACTTTTGTAGCCAACGCACTGGGACTTGCATCCCACACGATTCAGGTACGCTTTTCCGAAGCACTGTGTATCCTGCCTGTTTTTACGCCGGCAGCGATTCCGGGACTGTGGATTGGCTGTCTGCTTGCGAATCTGCTGACAGGCGCCGTGATCTATGATGTCATTTTCGGAAGCATTGCCACGCTGCTGGCAGCGGTATGTACCTATCTGCTGCGCAATCACAAGATTGCATGCACATTTCCGCCGGTTATTTTTAATATGATTATTGTTCCGTTCGTGCTGGTCTATGCGTACGGTATTCCGGCAGTATATTTCCACGGTGTGAATGTAACCATCCCGTTTAATGCCATGACGGTCGGAATCGGAGAGGTGATTTCAGTATGCGTTCTTGGAAGCATTCTGATGCGTGTACTTGCAAAATACAGAAATGTCATGTTCCGTGCCACCGCACAATAAAAAATTATATCTGATAGAAGGTTCTGGAAGTCCCTGCGAGAGCAGGGGCTTTTTATTTTAAGAAATTCTGTAAATAAGCCAGACAATTTTAAGAAAACCTTAATGTCATTCCAAAATAACGTATGTTATCATAAATGACAGGAAACCGTAAAGAACATTTATGGAAGGAGAAGATTATGAAAATTAGAAAGACAATCTGCAGTCTGCTTCTGGTATGCCTGGCATTTTTAGGCATATTTTGTGGCAGAGCAAATGTATATGCAGATCAGAAACAGGCATTGTCCGCGACGGTGACAATGCTGAAACAGGAAAAAGATTGTGTCGTACAGGTGGAGGCAAAAAACAGCGGGGCGGATTTTACCGGGAAGGTGCGTCTGGTGTTTTCCGGTACCGACAACTCCAACGGCTGCGCATTTGAACAGCGCCTGACATTGCCGCAGAACGGGAAAAAACAGTATACAATGACCATTCCGTATGCGGATGTCAGCCAGACACGCGGAAACGGAATCGTGGCATTTATCGATGAAAAGGGAAACGTTGTGGCAAAGGAAGCATTTGCCAGTATTTTTGGCAAAGAAAAGCGCGGTATTGGTGTGGGAGTGCTTTCGGATCATTATGATGCGCTTGGCTGGATGAGCATGAGCGGCCAGACCTATTATCTTCACGGAAAAGACCAGAATGTATATCTGACACAGATGGACGCGGATACATTGCAGGCGCAGCTGGATGAACTGTATTTTCTTGTGATTGATTCCTACGATGTGAGTTCACTTGGGAAAGAGAATATCAAGGCAATCGAGAAATGGGTGAAAAACGGTGGATGGCTGCTGATTGGAACCGGAGAGCGCGGCAAAGATACACTGGGTGGTTTTGATTCCTCATTTATGGAGGTCAGCTGCAAAAGAGTCAGCAAAGTGGGAGAAGAAAATGAGGTATCGAAAGAAATGCAGCAACTGGGAAGTTATTCCGGATTTACCGGGATTGATTTTTCACAGATGCCGGTTGCAAATCTGCAGCGGAATAATACAAATGCAAGTGAAAGTGAAGCTTATCCGGGGTGGGTGTATGCCTGTGGGGATGGAGCCGTTGGTGTATGTGCCATTTCTTTTGGCGAAAAACAGATGCAGAAAGCTTCCTCGGATCTGTGTTACGGAATTTATGACCAGGTGGCAGGATATTCCATGAGCTATTCCCAGTATGTCAATGACGAGGAATGGGGATGGAGTGGGGAAAATGCATTCGGTGTCATTGACCACCTCAATACGGCACTGGATTTTTCCTGGCTGAAAGTTCTGATAGTGGTCTATGTGATCGTTGTTGGACCGCTGCTTTATCTTTTTCTTTGCAGGATAAAAAAAAGAGACTGGTACTGGCTGGGGGTACCGGCACTTGGCATAATCTTTATCGGCGTGGTATTTATCGGCGGACGGAATTTAAAGCTGCATGAGACACGGGTTTATTCGGTGACCGCACAGCAGGCGGATGGAAAAAGTACCACCGGTATCACCACCTATTACAATGCGTATCATTCCGGGGTAAAACCGTGGAAAGTACGGCTGAATGATAATTACGCATATGGCGGTACAGGTCTCAGTGAATCTTATAGCATGGCATCTTCCGGCAGGGTATATGCAGACCGTTATCACTATTTGGTGGAATATGACAGGGGGCTGTCCCTTGGGGTAAAACCGCAGAGCAATTTTGAAAATGCCTATCTGTTTGCGGCAGGAACTGCCAAAGGATGCGGAAGCATAGACACCAGTGGTCTGGTGCTCACGCAGCAGAAACAGGGGGGAAGCATAACAAACAACACGTCCTATGATTTCCCTTATCTTGTCTGCGTGTCGGATGATACGGTCATGGTATTTTCGGATGTAAAAGCAGGTGAGACCATAACGATAGATGGGAAAAGTAAAAAACCACTGCTGTCCCAGCAGATTTCTTATTTTGATGATGTCTACAGCGTGTTATCGCAAGACAACATGAATGGAAATACATATTCGTATAAGCATAAGGATATGGCAGCCGCACTGTATCTGGGACTGTGCCAGATCCGGCGGCAGAACGATGTGTCGGGTACTGTTGTAGTGGAAGGAGTAACCGCAGACTACGGAAAAACCATAGAGAGCAGGTGCTCGGAAATTTCGTTTGGCTGTCTGTATACGATTGCCGGTCAGGAGGTGTCTCATGCTTCAAATTAGTCATTTGTATAAAAACTACGGAAAATTTCAGGCGGTCAGGGATCTGAACCTGCATGTGCCCAAAGGGGATCTGTTTGGCTTTGTGGGACCAAACGGAGCCGGAAAGACAACAACGATCCGGATGGTATGCGGACTTATGCCGCCGACAGAGGGAACCATTACGATCCATGGCGTGGATGCCCTGCAGCATCCGAAGGAGATCAAAAAGCAGATCGGTTATGTGCCGGATTTTTTTGGTGTGTATGACAATTTAAAAGTCAGCGAATATATGGATTTTTACGGTTCCATGTACCGCATGACTTCCAGGGAGATCTCCGCGGTATCCAATGATCTGCTCGAACTGGTCAATCTGTCCGACAAAAAAGAGGTTTATGTGGATACGCTTTCCCGCGGAATGAAGCAGCGGCTGTGTGTGGCACGGGCACTCATCCACAATCCCTCCCTTCTGGTGCTGGATGAACCGAATTCCGGTCTGGACCCGCGTGCGCGTGTGGAGATGAAAGAACTTTTGCAGAATCTGCGCAGCATGGGAAAAACCATTGTGATCAGTTCCCATATTTTGTCGGAACTGGCAGAAATGTGCAACAGCATCGGCATTATGGATCACGGGAAACTCGTAGAAGCAGGAAACATCGAGGATGTCATGGAACATGTTTTCGGTGGAAACCGGATGGTGGTTTCGGTTCACGGGGAGATGGAGCCGGCAGTGCGCATGCTTAAGGAACACCCCCAGATTAAGGTGGAATCGGTGGGAGAAAAGGAAATCCATATCTCGCATGCCATGAAAGAGGAAGAAATCGCGCAGTTGATCGCACAGATGATACAGAATGGAATTATCGTGACAGGATTTTATAAAGAAGAGGGAAATCTCGAATCCCTGTTTATGCAGCTGACAGGAGGGCAGGAAGATGAGAATTAATCCAATGGTAAAAAAAGATATTAAAGTACAGGCGCGCAGTATGCGCTGCTGCTGGGAAATATTTGTTTATGAGGCGATTATGGCAGTTGTATTTTTCTTTGCCATGTTTTTGTTTTCCCAGCAGATGACCTATTCGTCTGCAAACATATACAGCAGCATTGTCTGGCTGTATCCGGCACTTGCGGTCACGCAGATTTTTATTCTGGGAGTGGTAGTCCCGGTGCGCACGGCTTCTGCAATTTCGGGTGAGAAAGAGCGGCAGACCTTTGATATTATGATGACAACCAGCATGACCGGATTTTCCATTATTATGGGAAAGGTGCTCACCGCGATGATCCAGAGCATGTTTTATGTGGTGGCAGGACTTCCGATCGTAGCACTGGCATTTGTCATCGGCGGACTCTCATGGGGCAATCTGTTCTGGTTTCTGGCGGTATCATTACTGGTTTCGTTCGTTTCTGCAAGTATTGGAATTTTGTGTTCTTCCATCTGTAAAAAAACGATCAGTGCCATAATTTTATCGTATGGTATCTATGTTCTGCTGTTTATCGGAAGTTTTCTTCCCTATCTGGTCACCTCGGTTGTCCGCATGTCAGGTGGTGTACCGGAAAAATCCTGCTGGGTGCTTCTGGTCAATCCGGGCATGTATCTGCTTGAATTTTTTACCTGGAGTATGACTGGAACATCCGTGGCGGAAGAACTGATTACAAATTACGGGAAAACACTTTCTGTTTCGGGTGCTGCCGTACATTATGGATGGATGGCCGTTTCCACGCTTTTATTTGTGGCACTGGCATTTGTCTTTCTTCTGATTGCGATGCGGCGGATCAATCCGATGGCAGGATATGGAAGAAAACATGCAGGGGGAAAGCAGCATGGATGAAAAAGCATTTCTGTTGCAGGAAATCCGTTACAGCAAAAGAAAACAGAACGTAAAAAAGTTCCTGCGCTATGAAAGCACAGGAATTGCCGCAGGTGGAACCATCGCCATGGTGCTGGAAGGATGTGCGGTGTTTGTCCCTTTTTATACGGTGCATGTGTGGGCTGTTTTGGCAGTTTTATGTGGTGCGGCAGCTGGAGGCATTTATACGGTAATGAAGAGATGTACCATGGTACAGGCAGCACAGCAGATCGACCGTTTCGGGTTTCAGGAACGGATCGTGACGGCATATGGGCGTATCGGAAAAGAGGGCAGTATCGACCGGATGCAGCGCAGCGATGCCGTGCATATGTTACAGGAAGACCATGCATGGAAAAAGGCGCGTGTTTGTCCGGACCGAAGGAAACTTGTGGCACTTTTTCTTTCCCTTGGGCTGGCGCTTGTTCTTTCGTTTGTGCCGTCCCCCGCGCATAAACAGGTGAAACAGCGGCATGCCATCCGGCAGGAAGCCCGGGAAAAGGAAAAAGAAATCCAAAAAGTGATGGATGCCTTAAAACAGACTGACACCGCTTCCATGACAAAAGAACAAAAGAAAGCCCTGCAGGAACTGATACAGTCACTGGCCTTATCGCAAAAAGAAATGCAGCAGGCAGATACGAAGCAGTCACTGGCATCTGCCGGGCAGAAACTTTCCTACAAGTATGGACAGGCGGCACAGATTTCCGGGGCGGAGGCCCTGGCATCGGTACTTAAAAATATCCAGGTGAATACCAATACAGGAAACCAGCTGGCACAGGGGGATGTACAAAGCACTACACAAAGTGGTACGCAGCGTGGGGAATCCACGCAGTCTTCGGAAACCAGTTCCCAGGATTCCGGGGATGGGGAAGATTCGGGCAGTGGAAAGGACGGAAGTGGAAGTGGCAATGGAAGTGGAAGCGGAAACGGCAAGGGGACAGGAAGCGGAAACGGAAGTGGAACAGGAAACGGAACAGGCGGTGGACGCGGAACCGGATCCGGAGGGGGAACACATGATTATGTGAGTGTTCCGAATAAACTCGGAAACGACAGCAGTATCACAAAGGACAAGGGGGATTCGAAGAATTCCGATTATTACAAGGCGAAGAATGGTCTGGCATGGAAAGGCGAACACGTGGATTTAGATTCCGTGGTCGGCGATTACACGAAAGAGGCCTACGAAGGCATTGCCAATGGAAAATACCCGGCCGGCATGGAAGATGTCATCCGGAATTATTTTGAAAATCTAAACTGATGGAGAGGAGATCTTATGACAGAATATGAAGTATGCCAGCAGAACACCATGGCATGTGAACAGGAAATTGCAAAGGGAATTATCGGACAAAAAGACGTCATCCGCCAGGTCATGCTGGCACTTCTGGCGGGCGGAAATGTACTCTTAGAAGGTATGCCGGGACTGGGAAAGACCATGCTGGTGCGCACGATCAGCCAGGTGTGTGATCTGAGTTTCCAGAGAATCCAGTTTACCCCGGATCTGATGCCGAGTGACGTGACCGGTACCAACATCATCGTAAAAGAAGAGCAAAAAAGTGCATTCCGGTTTGAAAAAGGACCGATTTTTGCCAATCTGGTGCTGGCGGATGAGATCAACCGTGCCACGCCAAAGACACAGTCAGCTCTCTTAGAGGCCATGCAGGAACACACCGTGACGATCGGAACGACCAGCCATCAGCTGCCGGAGCCGTTTCTGGTGCTTGCCACACAAAATCCGATCGAAAACGAGGGAACTTATCCGCTGCCGGAAGCCCAGCTGGACCGTTTTTTGTTTAAAGTGCTGGTAAAATTTCCGGACCGGCAGGAACTGCGGGAAATCGTGGAACTGACGGAGGGAAACCATCCGCCAAAGATCGCAAAGGTCATGGACCGGGAAAGCCTGCTTGCAGCGCGCGCATGCGTTGCACACATTCCGATTGCGGATGCCGTCATGGATTATATTCTGGATCTGGTTATGGCAACTCATGCAGACAATCCGTATATCCGGGAGGGGGCAAGCCCGCGTGCGGCACAGGCACTGATCCGCACGGCCAGGGCACGTGCGTTTATGGAAAACCGCCTGAATGTATCATTTGAGGACGTCAAATGTGTCGCGCTTCCGGTATTGCGGCACAGGATTCTACTCAGTTTCGATGCAGTATCGGAGGGGATTACGGAAGATGCGGTGATTGGGCAGATCTTAACAGAAAAGGAACAGGGACTGTATGCTTGATGCGGGAATTTATGAACAGCTGTCGCGGCTTGTGATCGCGATGAAACAGAAAAGCAGCCAGAATATGGCAGGAAACCGCAGATCCGTACAGAAAGGGACTTCTGCGGAATTTTCCGATTTCCGGGAGTATATGCCGGGAGATGATCTGCGCAGGCTGGACTGGAATGTCTATGCGCGGTCGGAGCGCATGTATATCCGGGAATATTTCGAAGAAAAGGAAGCAGTGGTATCGGTTATTTTAGATACCAGTGCATCAATGCACTATGGAAAAAAGAGCAAGGCAGAACTGGCACAGGATCTGTGCGCGGTGATTGCCTTTCTGACTTTGCACCATATGGACCGGCTGGTGCTGTATGACAGCAGCCAGATGGGAACTCCGCTTGTGGTTTCCGGGGGAAAGAATGCACTGCCAAAAGTACTTGGATGGCTGCAGGCACGTACATTTTCGGGGACAGAGACGGATTCTTTTTCCGCCGTGCGCCAGATGCAGAGGCGTGGGGCGGGAGTTACCGTGATCGTCAGTGATTTCCTGACCGAAGCAGCGACAGATCCCACGCAGGATTGTCTGGAAAAAACGATGCAGTATCTGGACTTTACGAAACAAAGACCCGTGTTGCTTCAGACACTGTGTGCGGAAGAACTGCGTGTGACAATGGACGGTACGCGCAATCTGATAGATATGGAGTCCAAAGAAAAACTGCGCGTGACGATGCGTGCGGATGTGATTGCGCGCTATGAACAGGAACTGCAAAAGCTTTCTGTGCGGCTGAAAAAAAGTGCATCGGCTGCCGGAGGAACCTATATACTCTGTGATTCCGAAAAAGAGAGACGTGCGCTTATTTTAGAAGATTTAAGACCTTTGTTTGTCTGAGAAAAATTTGAGGATGGATTATGATATTTGAGAGTTTGTGGCCGCTGGCATTTTTGCTGGCGGTTCCGGTTGTTGTGATTTTATATCTGCTTGTGCCAAAGGGGACAGACACACCAGTGTCTTCGAATCTGTTGTGGAAGAAGCTTTTTTATAATGAACAGTCTAAAACGTTCTGGGAAAAGTTTTTGCACAATCTGCTGATGTATCTGCAGATCGTGATCCTTTTGCTGCTTATTCTGGCACTGATGGCACCGTTTGTACAGCGTAAGGGTACAGGCAGTACGGACGTGGTGTATCTGATTGACACCAGCGGAAGCATGAAGCATCTCACCAAAGGGGGCAATACCCGCTTAGGGGAAGCCGTAAGTGAGATCAAAGAGCAGATTGCCGCTTCGGATGGGGCAAAAATATCCATTGTTACCTGTGACGGCACGGGAACCAATCTGCTTGCCGTCCATACTTCCGAGAAAAAAGCACTGTATCGGACGCTGGCAGACATCAAGGGCACGGACACAGCCGGATCGCTTTCCGATGCACTGGCAACCGTACAGACGGTGCAGAAAAAAGACAAAAAGAACGATCTGGCAGATGTCATCGTCTATACCGACGGCATAGGGGCAAAACAGACGAAAAATCTCAAAAGTCAGCTTCAGGCAACCATCCGCGTGGTGGGAAGTCCCGTTTCTAACGTGGCGAATACGTTTCTGTCCTGCACCAAAGACAGCAGCGGGGACACGTATACGGTTGCATCAGGCGTGACAAATTACAGCGATCATGCGGCAAATATGGAGATTACGCTGTATGAGGGAAAGAAAATTCTTGAAGTGCGTACACTTTCCCTTGCCGCAGACGAGACGTATACCTGCCTGTTTAAACAGGTGAACTGGGGAAACCAGCCGCTGCACACCGAGCTTTCCGCAGTGACATTTGCCGGCAGCAGCCAGAAGGATTCCTTACATGAGGATAACTGTGCCTATGCACTCAAAGACCAGGTTTCCACGAGCAAAGCCACACTGATCGGGGAAGGAAATACCTATATCGAAAAAGCGTATCTTGCCGTGACCGGAGAGAATCTTTCCAAGGCAAAAACAACGGATGCACTTGACCGTGACGATCCGGGGATTTGTATTTTTGATGCGGATACGGCAGTGCAGGAATCTAATCAGCAGAAGGCGCGGATGATTTTTGCCAAAGAGGGAAAGAACGAGGAAAAAAATGTCAGCCTGTCCGCCGGCGATACCGAACTGACTTCCGGAATCCGGGACTTTGCGCTCGGGGTAAATCAGACGTATGTGTATGATCTGCCGGTCTGGGCCACGGGCTTTCTGTGGAACGGAAAGCAGTGCGCCGCATACTACGGGGAGCATGACGGAATCCGGGAGGTCGTACTCGGATTTGATCTGCGGGAATCGGATTTTGCCCTGCAGCCGGAGTTTCCGGTATTTATGAACCATGCGCTGCACTATCTTGAGGACAGTTCCCTTCTTTCCCAAAACGTCTATGATGCCGGAGATACCGTGCAGTTTCATGCATTAAACGGTGTGGACGTGCAGCAGATTGCGGCACCTACCGATCAGGCAGGACTGTTTACCGTAAAAGCGGGCGACAGAAAGGAATCCTATATTGTAAAATTTGCATGCAGCAGTCAGTCGGATGGACGGATTACGGCAGGCGATTCCGGAAGCCGCAACACGATGCAGCGGCAGCTTGTGCGAAAGCAGATGCGCAATGTCATCCTTATCCTTGTGCTTCTTCTTATGATACTGGAGTGGATCTGTTATGTCCGGCAGATGCGTTACCGTGGGCGGTTTTATCTTGCGGTGCGTCTGGTGGGGCTTGCCCTTTTGGTGCTGGCTGTCTGTGGAATTTCGGTGCCGCTTTCCCACGCGAAAGATACAACCGTTTTTCTGGTTGATCTGTCGGAGAGCAATGCCGCAAATCTCACGCAGATGGAGCAGTATATGAGCCGGCAGGTCAAAGACATGCCAAAGAACAATCAGTATGCCATCGTAACGTTTGGAGCCAATGCGGTTGTGGAACAGTTTCTGACCAGTGAGAAACACAGTTTTCAGATTCTCTCGGCACCGGAGGCGGATGCAACCAACCTTGAGGAAGCCGTTTCCACAGGACTTTCCATGATCCCGGACAATGCGGCAGGACGGCTTGTGGTGCTTACGGATGGAAAGCAGACAAAGGGAAACATCGAGCATACGGCATCGGCACTGACGGCAAAAAACGTGCAGCTGTATTCGGTTCTCTATGAAGATACAAAGCAGGGGAGCGATGCCTATATCGAAAACGTGGAAATGCCGGAGTATCTTTATCCGGGTGATTCCTATTCCATGACGGTAACTGTGGAAAGCAACTATGAGACCGATGCGAAGCTGCAGCTTTTGCAGGGAACGGAGATGGTCAGTCAGACAGGCGTGCATTTAAACAAAGGCAGCAACCGTTTTGTTTTGAAACAGAAGGTAGTCGGTACCGATGCGCAGCAGTATACCGTGCGCGTGAAGGCACCGAAGGACACCTGTGAAAAAAACAATGATTATGGTACGTATGCGACGGTGGATTCCCTGCCAAAGATTCTGCTTGTATCCGGAATGGGAGAGGACAGCACACCGTTTTTAGGACTTTTGGATGCTGCCGGATGCAATTACCGGCAGGTATCCGCAGTCAGTGCACCGGATACTTTAAAAGAGATGCTGCAGTACAAGAGCATCATTCTGGAAAATGTGTACCGGACAGATCTGCCGGAGGGTTTTCTAAAAAATCTGAAAACTTATGTGAAAGACTACGGATGCGGTCTGGTGGCATGCGGCGGCGAGGACAGTTTTGCACTGGGCGGATATCAGGATACGGAACTGGAGAAACTTCTTCCGGTCGATATGCAGCTGCGTGGGGTGAATGAGAAACAGAATCTGGCAATGGTCATGGTGATTGATCATTCGGGCAGTATGTCGGAACAGACCGAAGGAGGCACCAATCTGGATCTGGCGATCGCGGCTGCCAAAGCGGCTGTGGATCAGCTGGATACGAAAGATGAAGTCGGTGTGGTAACCTTTGATGATGGTTACACCTGGCAGGTGCCGCTGGAAAAAGTGAAGGATAAAGACAAGATCCATCAAAGCATCGAGACGATCAGCGAAGGCGGTGGAACGACCATCAAACCGGCCGTGCGTGCGGCACTAAATGAAATCAAGAAGAGCAAGGCGCAGCTAAAGCATATTGTGCTTCTGACGGATGGACAGGGGGAAACCGAGAATTTTGAAGATATCATCAAGGACTGCAAGGATGCCGATGTAACTCTTTCCACGGTAGCGGTTGGAGAGTCGTCTGACAGACAGCTTCTGGAACGACTGGCAACGCAGTGTAACGGCCGCTATTATTATTCCGATATCTCAACCGATATCCCGAAAATCTTTGCACAGGAAGTATTTTTAAATGGAGATACGTATTTGCAGAACGGGCAGTTTTCACTGAAAGGAAACAGCAGCAATGCCATCACGAAAAATCTCTTTGCCGATGGCTGGCCGCAGATCAAAGGGTACGTGAGTGCCTCTCCGAAAACCGGAGCCAATGTGCTGCTGGCATCTGCCGAAAAGGATGACCCGATTTTGTCTGTCATGCAGTATGGACTGGGGCATACGGTTGCGTGGAATACCGATGTGACAAACCGCTGGACCGCCGGGCTGGCACAGCAGAATGATTACGTGCAGCTGTGGAAGCGGATCATCGATTACAGTGCGGGAAATACAGCACTCGGCGAAGACCGTGTGGATGTAACTACTGTAAACGGAACAACAAAAGTTACCTATTATGCCAAAGACTACGCAGAGCAGACACAGGTGGAGGCTGTGTACACGGATCCGGATGGAAAAACGCATCAGGCGAAACTGACCGCAAGTGCGCCGGGAACTTATGAGGCACAGCTGGATACGACAGTCTCCGGTGTCTACAATCTGAGCGTGCAGCGGAAAAACGGCAAAAAAATCGAAAATGCCCTGACCACCGCAGCCGTGGTACAGTATTCGCAGGAGTACAAATTTGCGCTGACAAACGACAGCTTTTGTGCGTTCATCAAACAGTATGGAAAGATGCTTTCTCCAAAGAAGAATGTATGGAAGAAGTTAAAAGATTCCGGGCGGGCACGGGTTTGTCTGACCAATCCGCTTTTAATCCTTTTGCTTTTCGTATTTCTGGCGGATATCGCCATGCGGCGGTTTGCCTATGTCTGTCTCTTATACACATCTGACGCTGCCGACGAACTCTAGGG
>ENA-OYWI01000339-OYWI01000339.1-human-gut-metagenome-genome-assembly--contig:-NODE-339-length-15623-cov-5.980087_pt1 | contig 15623 bp, 9 predicted proteins | sample MGYA00244167_ERZ653391 | MGnify/ENA primary metagenome ERZ653391 (study PRJEB26926, sample SAMN06165005) | human gut metagenome | biome: ENVO:00009003; feature: ENVO:2100002; material: ENVO:00002003...
TCGCTCAGTGTCTCGTGGGCTCGGAGATGTGTATAAGAGACAGATATAATTATACTCCACTTAATTCCTCTCTTTATAAACAATATCCTGCAAAACAAAAGAGCCTCCAATATTCTCCTAATTACAAGGAAATCTATTGAAAGCTCAATTATATTATTTATCTAATTATTAATCTCTAACCATTAACACCTAATCCCATTAAACATTAAACATTAAGCATTAACAACTTCTTTAACAGTCTTAACAACATTATCAACTGTAAATCCAAAATGCTCAAACAATGTAGCTGCTGGACCTGAAGCGCCAAAGCCTTCCATAGCGATAACCCTGCCGTCAAGACCTACATACTTGTACCAGCCAAAGTCTGAAAGTGCTTCTACTGCAACTCTCTTTCTTACACCGTTAGGAAGCACACTTTCCTTATATTCCGCTGACTGTTTATCGAAAAGCTCCATACTTGGCATACTTACAACTCTTACATCAATGCCTGATTTCTTAAGTTCTTCCTTGGCATTAATTGCAAGACTTACCTCTGAACCGCTTGCTATGATAATAGCATCTGGAACTGCCTTTTCTGACTCAGCGATTACATAACCACCCTTAAGTGCATCCTTTGATGAACCCTCAATCTGTGGAAGGTTCTGTCTTGTAAGAACAAGTCCTGTTGGTCCACATTCATTTTCTACTGCATACATCCAGGCTGCTGCTGTTTCTGTTCTGTCACAAGGTCTGAATACTGTGAAATCAGGAAGTGAACGGAATGCAGCAAGCTGTTCAATTGGTTCATGTGTTGGTCCATCTTCTCCGACACCAATGCTATCATGTGTGAATACATAAGTAAGTGGAAGCTTCATAAGTGCTGAAAGTCTTGCCATTGGCTTAACATAATCACTGAATACGAAGAATGTTGCAACAAATGCTTTTAAACCGCCGTGAAGTGCAAGTCCATTACCGATTGCCGCCATAGCCTGCTCTCTTACACCAAAATGAAGATTAGTTCCAGCATAATTATCTTTAGAGAAATCACCCGCATCCTTCATATTAGTCTTATTAGATGGTGCAAGATCTGCTGACCCACCTATTAAGTTAGGCATTGCCTTTTTAATCATATTAAGAATAGTTCCGCTTGTGCTTCTTGTAGCTTCTGGCTTATCACCTTTTGCCCAATATTCATCAGAATTGAACAAATCGGACATATCATATCCATCAAAGTAATTATCCCATAATTCTTTCATTTCTGGATACTTCTCCACATATGCAGCAAAAAGTTCATTCCATTTATCCTCTGCCTTTGCCATATTATCAGCAAGTTCCTTGTAATGGTCATATACTTCCTTAGGAACTTCAAAATCACCCTTGCAAGGCCAGTTAATATTTTCCTTAAGAGCAGCCACATTATCAACACCAAGAGGTTCTCCGTGTGCACTTGCCTTGCCCTGCTTAGCTGGACAGCCATAACCAATAAGTGTATTAACCTTAATAAGTGATGGTCTTGTCTTATCAGCCTTAGCTTCCTCTATTGCCTTGCCAATTGCTTCAAGGTCGTTGCCGTCCTCAACTTCTATTGTCTGGAAACCAAATGCCTTAAATCTTGTAACTACATCTTCTGTAAATGCTATATCTGTGCTTCCCTCAATAGATATATTGTTTGAATCATAGAATACAATAAGCTTTGAAAGTCCTAGTGTACCAGCAAGTGAGAAACACTCTGATGAAATACCTTCCATCATACATCCATCTCCACCAAGTACATAAGTATAATGGTCTACAACCGGAAAGCCTTCCTTGTTAAATACTGATGAAAGATGTGCCTCTGCCATTGCCATACCAACTGCCATTGCCATGCCCTGTCCTAATGGACCCGTTGTAGCCTCAACACCTACAGTATGTCCATATTCCGGATGACCCGGTGTGAGTGAACCAAACTGTCTGAAATTCTTAACTTCTTCAAGTGAAAGATTACCTATTCCAAATAAATGGAATAATGAATAAAGAAGCATTGAGCCGTGTCCACCTGATAACACAAATCTATCTCTGTTAACCCAGTCTGGATTGTGTGGATTATAATTCATATGTTTTGCAAATAATTCATAAGCAACAGGTGCTGTTCCAAGTGGTAATCCAGGATGTCCTGAATTAGCTTTCTGTATCGCATCAGCGGATAAAACCCTGATTGCGTTTACTGACATTTCTTCAATATTCATAAGTATCCTCCATTCTTGTGCATATGCACACTATAAGTTATATTTTATTATCAATCTTTAAAATCTGCTTCTGTAAGGAATATAACATCTCCTCGTTCACTACGCTTCTTCTTAAGTCCACCAAAGAACTTTCTTGACGCTCTCTTTTCAGAGTTGGCAATTGCCCTGTTGATAATCTCTTTAATATCATCAAGCTTGATATTATCATTAACACTATGAAGCTTGTCAATCTTTAAATACAGTTCAAGAAGTGCATCATCATCAACCTCATACTGTCTCTTTCTTGCAAAACGCTTTGCCATATCAACAAGTTCATTAACTGTGTACTGCTTTAATGTAATTCTATGGTTAAATGTCTTTACCATATCCGGATTAAAGTTCACAAGCACATTCATCTCTGCATCTGAATCTTCAAATATAACAACCATTCTATCTGTATCTTCGTTAAGACAGGATATAATCTCATTAATCCTCTTAGGCTGTATTGTACCTGCACCTTCAACGATAAGAGCTGTACCCTTAAGCTTGCCCATAGCTTTGGTTATGCCTCTCTGGTTAATACTCTCGCCAGATGTCTTGGCAATCTTCTTTGGTCTGTCAGGATATACATAATTAATAGCTCTTACAATTGTTCTAGCAAGATCTGTCTTATCAGAGCTTGAATTACCTGATATAAGAATGTTACCACACGAAGAATTAGTCATAGCCATCTCTTCATCAAGTGACTCGAATAAATCTACAAGCTGCTCCTCAAGTCCAGGCATCTCTCTGTATTTTTTAAATATCTTAGCAAGCTCCCCGGATAATTTCTTATCATTATGCCAAACCCTGTCATTGTCATCTTCATTATCCATTGAAGATACATTGAACTTCATATTCATACCCGGCGTAACAAAATCTGTAGCTGCAATCTCTGGCTCAGCGGCTCTGCTGTACTCTGCTTCTGAATTATTAACGTTGTTATAATTGTTAAGAACCTCATCTGTTACTGGCTCAAAATGTGTTGTGTTAAGAGTGAGTTCTTCATTCTCAGGTTCAGCGGCTTTTTCATTAACAGTATATGATACTTCTGGTCTTTGCCATTCGCTGTCGTCCTGTGCCTGTTCACTATTATTGGCAATTACATTACCACTCACCGCTTCACCGTTATTAACAACTGTGCTACCGCTCACTGCTTCGCTATTATTAACATCTTCTGCCACTTTTAAAGCTTCTCTGGCTTTCTCAAGCTCCTGTGTCATTGTCTGATCTAATATAAACGAAGCCTTTCCTGTTCTCATAGCCAGATCTCTCTTAGCCGCACCAAGTAAAACCTCTGCATCAGCTAATCTCTTAGCCTCCCTCTCGCTGAATTCTGTTCCCTTTCTTAAAGCCTCTTCTTTCTTCATGGCAACAATCTTCTCGTAAGCTTCACTCTTCTCATCTTTCTCATCAAGCATACGCTCTAACTCAACCTTAGAGAACTCTCTTGTATCCTGCTTGCCATACTTTTCTTCTCTTACAGTTTCCATCCAGTCAGCTATGCTTAACTGTCCTTCAATCTGCTCATCTTCTATGTTCTCTGCTTCACCATCTGCGTAAACAGTATTAGCATTTCCTGCATTACTATCTGCTGTGCCATCAGTTCTTAGCTCACTTGTCTTTGCCGGACTCTCATTCAATGCTTCGGACATTCCTGTCTTTCTTTCAAATGGAGGCTTAAATGACTCCTCATCACTAAATATATCATTAATATTCTTAGCAAGTTCTTCCTGAATATTATGAGTATCATAAAGATTATAATTAGGTACTTTAACCTCTATATCCATAGCATCAGCTTTCTCATCAATACGCTTTCTTGCCGCCTCCCGTGCTTCTTCCTCGTCTTCCTTGGTAATCTTATCACAGCTGTTCTCAATATTTCTTTTTGCGTTCTCGATAAGCTCCTTTAATGACATAGAAGCTTTGCTGACATTTTCATTAAGCTTCTTATCTGCACTCTCATCTAATATTCTGTTGTCCTGCTCTTTTTCAAGCTTTGCAGCACTCTCATCTACAGAATTCCCTTCTGCTTCCTGTCTTCTAAGAGCATTTACAATTGACTCTTTTAATGCACTGCTCTGGTCATTCTGGACAAGATCCATTGATAAACCAGATGTATCTTTTACACCAGCCACGTCTGAACTTCCCGCCACATTAACATTTCCTGTTGAACGGTCATTTCCGGTATAATCAATATTACCCACTGGCTGTTCTCCTGCAACATCTTCAGATTTAAATCTTAAAGCTTTATCAGTCACATTAGAATACCTGCTGTCTGAAGCCTTGTTAGAAGGTGCTGCTTTGTCTGAATCAGCTTTATCATCTTCATCAAGCAGATCGCCGACTTCGTCCTTTTTAAGACGTGCAAGCTCCTTCTGCTCCATAAATAATCTTTCTTTGTTAGCTTCTTCGTCAGATTTTCTTGCGTTAATCTCACTTAAAATCTTCTTCTGTGTGTTAGTCATAGTAACACCCAGCTTTTCCTTAAGCTTTACAGCTTTCTCTACATATATGCCATCCTGAAACCATAATACAAGGTTATCACAGGTCTTAGAACAATCTTCTTTTCTTCCTGTCTTGTAATATAATTCGGCAAGCTCATACATATATTTCTCGTCAATCTCAGCTTCCTTATACTTTTCAAGTATATCAACAAGCTCAGTATCAGGTGCATCCTGTGCCCTTCTTAAGTCGTAATATAAGATATACTTATTAACATCGTGTGCTGATAATTTGGCGTATTCCCTGTATAATTCTTCAGCATTTTCAAAATCGTCAACTTTGATAAAGAATTCTGTGAGCTTATATATAAGCTTTCTGCCTCCAAGGTTACGGTTGTATGCAAGAATTGCCATATCTCTTGCTTCTTCGTAGTCTCCTGCCGCTTCCTGTACATTAATTATCATTGCAAGCGTAGACCAGTCTTTTACTTTATTCCAGTTCATCTGCTTTGCAATCTCTGCTGCCTGCTTATATTCTTTCTTAGCTGCAAGCTTCTTTATCTGTTCCAACTTTATATTAAACTCATATTTATCCACGTTAAAGACCTCCATTATGTCAATGAATCGACCCTCAAATTCCAATAATACGGCATATTAATGCCAATTTAAACATTCCGTATAATTTTATCACAGTAAAGTATCCTTGTAAACCTGCTATATGAAATCAAAGCTTGCCTGTTCATAGTCCATTCTTGTGTATTCCAATTCAGTCTCTTTAACATTACTATAATAGTCAACAACAACTGTCTGCTGTCTTTTGTCTGCCATCTTCTGCCCAAGTATATAATTAACATCAAACCTTGAGGTAATCGCCGGTGTTGCACCTCTTGCAGGAACAATGAGCTGTACATGGTTTACTGCAAGCAGTTTAAAGATTGGCTCCCATATATATATATCCTTTGCCGCACCAAATGGATTATCTATAAATATAGTCTTACCCAAAGGCTGTCCATCTGATACTGTGTTCATATTGGAAATATAATTAATAATAGCTATAAGGAACTGTATATATATCCCCTGCGACTGTCCTGTTGAGCCTACAGCTTCCTCATATCTTAAATATCTGCTCTGGTCTTTTATTCTCTCTCTCTTGTAAAGATTAATTCTTACTGAATTCATATCCGTTACAATTACTGAAAAAAGCCGTTTCCATGAAAGCCTGCTTCTTATATATCTGAAACGTTCTTCCTGCTCCTTAAAGCTTTCCGCTGCAACAATTGTCTCATCAATGTAAGCTGACATTCTGTCCTTATACATTTCTTCCCTAACATAAGGAATATAAAGCCCGATTATTGCAATATCTTCATTGTCCATTCTGATATGCGAAAGCTTTGGAAGTCTTTCAAGCTCAGTCTTTATATTACTGCATGTCTGTATACATCTGTTCTCAAAGTTATCCTTGATACGTTCCATATCCTCTATTCCCTTGTGAACACGCTCTTTCTCAAGTTCGATAAATGAATTCGTATCCTCTATTGATTTAACAAGCTGTTCTGTCTTTGCGGCATTAACAGGAAGCACAACCGATACATTAACCTCAACGGCAAGTTCAGCACCATTATAGTTCTTAAGTTCATCTATTAGCTTTGTTTTATATTTGTTGAACTCATCAGCTTTCTTGTATTCAAGCTTTAATATAGATGAATACTCTTTTGCTGTCTGCTCGTATTCTTTCGCAACACTTTCAAAATCTTTAATCTCAATGTCCGATTCTGACAATTCTGCATAATTCTCAATATCAATTCCTGCATTATATGTTATTCTTTCAAGGTCTTTTCTTATAAGCTGTATCTCTTTGAGTTCATCTGACATATGCTTTCTTAACTGTGCATACTTTTCTATATTCTTCTCTAATTCTGCTACTGCCACAGACATATCATCTGCGAACTTTTCAGGATTGTCACACTCAAATTCTTCATATCGTCCATATTTTTCCTCAATCTGGCTCTTAGCGTGTGCAATACTTCCCTCAAGTCTGTTAAGAAGTGCTTCTTTAGCTTCTGTCTCCCTGCTTCCTTCATCATATTCCTTCTGATACTCGTGCAGTTCATTGTTAAGCCCCATAAGCTTTGTCCTGTCACTTACAGATATTGTTCCAGTCTCATACATTCCCTTAAGTTCTTCTAATGTATGACCTCTGTACTCAATAGCTTCAATACATTTATCAACAGAAGCTTTCAGGTGCTTTCTAAGATTTTCCTTATCAGAAACATCTGAATTCTTATTAGCCAAAATGTCTTTAAGACCTGTTATCTTAGCGGTAAGTTCGTCAGGGTTAATCTTATCCGCTCCATCATTATTATAATCAATGCCCTCATTGTAAAAATGCGACACTGTATTTTCCCAGACGCTTACAAGCTCTGAATACTGATTATCAACATTAGTCTTATACTCATCTGCCTTAATATAGTCTTCTCTTATTTTATCAAGATAATCTGCACATTCTATAATCTGTGCTTCGGCAGCCTTAAGCTTTTCAGTAAGCTGTTTTAATGTCACATATCCCGCCGTTACCCTCTCATTTACAACTGCAATTTCTTCATATCTGCTTATGTTTAATTCAACAGACTTCTTGGACTTTCTGACATTTTCAAGTTCTGCCATATCCTGTGACTTCTTATCATTATATCGTCCAAGCTCTGCTCTGTATGTAGCGATATTCTCTTTGATATCATTTTTTCTCTTAAGAAGCTCCTCAGGTGCATCAAGCTTTTCCGCTGATGTATCACCAGCATTAACCGAAAGCACATAATCTTCAAGAACTGTCTGCTTTCTGCTGTTAAGCTTTGTTATGGTATCGTTAAGATTATCAAGTTCTTCCCTTAAAATGCGTACCTTTACATCACGTCTTTTATCGTCTGTAAGATAGCTTATGTCATTAACTGCAAATATAACTTTATCGCTGTTTATATTAACATTTTCATCTTTAAGTGCCTCTGCACTTATTACCGGATATACAGCACTATCCTGTGTTTCAGTTTCCAGTTCCGCTTCCTTTAACCTGTCAAAACCACTGTCAATTACAAAGCTGTACTGGATAAATGGTATTCTTTTAACAATATCTTTTCTCTGCTGTTCGCTTGCATTTTCAAGATACTTATAACCTTCTGTTACAGCTTCACCGCACACTGATTTAAGATATTCCCTGAACTTATTGTAAGAAGGATTGTCTATATAATAAGAACCTGCACTTACTGCTTCTATAAGTTTTCCAAGCTTAACTGCCTTCTGGCTGTCTTCATTATATTTGTCATTCATTCTTAAGAATTCTTTGAAAATGCCTTCTTTTAATCTGTCAGCTCCTGCAATTCCATATATTCTCTGCAAATCCTTAAGCTTGCTCTCATTCTCCTGCCTGCTTATAATCTGTGATTGAAGTTGGTCAATTCTTTCATCTAACATCGCAATATTAGACTCAGCAATATTAATCTTTTCCTCTGTCTTGTATACCGACTTGGTTGTTTCTTTAATGCTTTCCTCTAAAAGAGCCTCCTCCTTAAGAATACCATTATGCTGTACCCTTAATTCTTCTATCTTGGATATAATATCATCAACAATCAGTATTCCATAAGCGTCAGCAAGCCTTTTAAGCTCTTTCTCGTCCTTTTCAATATGCAGTTTTACAGTACTCTCCTGCCCATGTATAACAGCACAGTTATTCTTTGCTTCCTGATGTTTATCGTCTGCCTTTTTAAGTTCATCTCTTAAATTCTTCTCATCTATAGCCGCTCTGGCAGTCTTGTCTGAAAGTTCTTTTTCTGCCTTGTCATAATACTGCTTATATATAGCTGCAAGCCTGTTTAATTCTGACGCTATGTCCTCATCCTCTATCATACGGCTGTCAATTGCAGTATTAACTTTAACAAGTTCTTTTTCGTAATTGATATAGTCACAATAATTATTAGCTGCCTCTAAAAGCATAAGCTTTTCCCTTGCAGTCTTTATCTGATTCTCTTTCTTATTTCTATCTGAAAGTGCTTCCTTGACAAGCTTATCAAGCTCATTTAATGACTTCTTTTCCTTTAATACATCAGCCACTGCAATCTTGTATTTCTTATCATAAAGTTCATTATAAAGTTCCTGCTCTTTTTCATTATGTCCTGAAAGCTCTGCTTCTTTCCTGCCCTCAGCATTAATCACTGATAAGAGCATATTGGCAAGCCTGTTCTCAATATCTCTTTTATTGGAATAGAATTCCTTATATGTGGCGATATAATCTTTAAAATATGTTAAAGCTTCTATCTGGTTATCATAATCATTAATCTGGCTGTTCTTCTTGGAAAGTTCTATAAGCTTATCCTTAATATCAAGTAGTGTCTTTGCCATCATAGAGTCATCATTATCAACTGAAAGCCTGTTATTGTAAGACTTCTGTATAATCTCCTCTATAAGAAGGTCCTCAACAACCTTTCTGCTTGTCCTGTAATTAGTCTCAAAATAAGTTCTTACATGTCCCTCTGTCTTATTGATGCCTCTTACTATCTCCCACGCACTTTCATATATTCCGTAACGTGATATAAAGCTCTGATAGTCACCTTTTCTGTCAAAAATGTATACTTTAATGTTATAATCTGACTTCTCCGCTTCTCTTAAATATGCCTTTAAGCCATTATAAGTAACCCTCTCACCATTAACAGCAAGCGGCAGGTTCTTTATGTCATTTTCCCCGAACTTTCTATAGAAAATACAGTAATTGAAATATTCTACACTTGTATTATCAGATGATGAAGCCTGTGCCTGTGTTAATATATCTGTGCCGTCAGTAACATTTTCTTCATCCTTCGCATCTCTTGCCTTTCTTGCACAAAAGCCTGTTGTCATATATCTGAAACCATCTTTAACTGCATTGTTATCAAGCTTCCACTCAACAAGCGAATGTATGCAGGTGTTGTCACTCCCTTTTCTGAAAAGCTTCTCTATAGGCTGTTTCTCATCAAGTGTACAATTAGGAATCATATTCTGCATAAGAAGAAGCATTAAAAGACTCTTTCCACCACCATTAGCAAGGTCATATATTGTATTTTTGCAATTAAAACGCATTAGAAAATCGTCATAGAACTGCGTTCCAAAATTATATTTAACATTATTAACTCTTATTCTATTAATCTGTGGCATATCTACCTCTTTCCTGCACTACATAGTACATTCTTAAGCTGTTAAATCAAAGACTGCATAATCTCTGCCATACGTCCCTTATATTCATCAAAATAATTCTCGATAAGTGCTTTAAATCTGTCTGTTGGATAATATCTTGACTGTGCTTCCATTAAAAGCCCCTGTGACACACAGAAGTTAAGTACCATTTTCACAAAACCTGTCTTAGAATTTCTTGCGGCTCTTACATCTGCCGTATCTTCAACTGTTATAACCGGAAGCTCGTCCCAGCTTAAAGCTATCTGTTTAAAGCTGTTCTCCTCTATGTCATCAATAATCATTCCCAACTTCTTATCAATAATTGCTGACACTGAATAATCAACATTTTTAACAATATCCTCAACCTTTACGAACTCCACATAAGTCGTATTAGATGATGCCGTATAGAATTCTGTTATAATATTGTATATAACAAAATATGCCATATATAAATCTTTATTCACCTTAATGCCAAGTTCTTTACGCAGTTCTTCATTCGTATAGCCAAACACCCTGTTGTTCTCTCCTGCACTGACATATAGTCCATTATTATACTCATATATTGAAAGGTTAAGCTTCTTAAGTGACACATGTACTATGTCATAGATTTCTGCATTGTTGTTATATTCCTGATATAAAGAACTATTGTCACCACGCTCAGTAAGTTCTTCACCTGTTATAAGCTTCGATACTATATCCAATGCTTTTTCAAGATTTCTATTTTCCATCGTCTGCCTCTTTTCTGAATGTAATATTCATTACCTGCACATTGGTGTAATCTATTATTTCATCTGTTCCCTTTTCCATAATTATATGTACAGGCTCACTTCCTTCAAAACCCTCCTTTAATATGTCATCAAGAAATGTTTCTGACTGCATATTATCTCCACCGATAACATAGCTGTCCTTCTGGCACAGATTAACAAAGAAAGAATAATAATCAGCATTATTAAGAATTTCCTCTCCATAAGCTTCTGACATTATATTATTGAATTCTCCAAGCGTTAAAATGTCCGATTTATTCATACATTTCCTGTTAATACACTCCTTAAGATTATTCATTATAAAGATGTAATTATGTCTTATTCTTTCATCTTCTATCTCATCTTCATATACTATATCTTCTGGTGTGTCCTCTGTTACATATTCCTTCTTATCATATCTTGCCGGCTTTACAAGAAGTGCTTCATCTATTGTCTTTATGTCAAATGTCTTCTTTATATTAAGCTTTAACAGCGGCTCTATTATAAATGACAGTAACGAAGCATCATCTGTCCTAATCATATCTGAGAGTGTAGCTGTGAAATCCATATGTGGACGAAGCCTTGAAAGCTTTGCTTTCTTTACTGCCTCATCTGTCTTATTCTGCATATCAGTACAGTCACGAAGAAGTTCCGCGTGCTTGTTCATTGCTATTTTAAGCTGGTCCTCAAGATAATGGATTTCTTTTAATGTCCTGTAATAGCTTTCTGTCGCTGATGAATTACTCTCAAGCCTTTCTATTGCCTTGTCAATAAGTTCCTTGTTCTTCTTAAAAAGCTTCTCCTCATCAACGAACCATTTCATTCCTGTATTGACAAAATCCTCATAATGTTCAAGTCCTGTCTTTACATCTTTGGAAAGCATATCCATAACTTCATTCTTCTTAACCTTAAGCCTTCCAACTTCCTCATTAATTCTTTCTATAACCTCTACTCCGCCTTTAAAGTTATTGGAATTAATCATTTTCTCCAAAAGGAGCTGTGACACGCTTATACGGCTTTCGTCCTTAATCTCTTTCGTATCAAGATAAAACTCGACCGCATCAGCACTTATACTGTACCACACAGTATTATCTTTTATTGTACTTTCTATAAGCTTAACCCTTGATACTCTCTTCTTCTTCTCCACAGGGTCATAATACGCATACTCAAATGGCTTTCCCTCATTCTTCATCTTATCAAAGACATAATCTGCCACTTCCCTGCTTTCTTCCTCAGTAAGCTTCATATCAAAGTCGTGCCTTATTATGTTATTAAAGAACTCCTGATACTCCTTGTATGTAACTTCCTTTTCCTTGAAGTTATTTTCCTCAATAAAAAAACGCAGAACAGCCATCACGATATATCCCATATCAAGTGCTTCATATCTGCCCTCCTTAAACTGGGAAAATGAAGTATCAATAAGCCTGAAAAAAGGATAATATTTCTTAAGATTAAGCATTCTTTCCCTGTGCTCTGTTATTATCTCTCCAATCATATTCTCCGCCATATGTATACCTCTTCATATCATTATGCCATTCTGCATATGTCCGATTTATTCAATATTAATATGTAACTTTTATATCTTTTCAATACACCTAATTAAGTTGCAATTATACAGAACTTCAACTCCATATATTAAATGGTTATAATTCTGTCCTGCCTTCAAGTGCTCTTAAGAGTGTAACCTCATCTATATATTCAAGGTCACCGCCTACAGGCACTCCACTGGCTATTCTTGTAACCTTTATGCCTGCCTGCTTTATCATCTTACTTATATACATAGCTGTTGTTTCTCCCTCAAGATTAGAGTTCGTAGCGATTATTACCTCGTCTACATCTTTCTGAAGACGCTTCATAAGTTCTGCCAGCTTAATATCTGATGGGCCTATTCCAAGCATTGGACTTATAGCCCCGTGAAGTACATGATACACGCCCTCATACTTTCCTGTCTTTTCGTATGCTGCCATATCCCTTGTCTGTTCAACGACCATAATCTGCTTGTGATTTCTGTTAGGATCTTTGCATATAGGACAAAGTTCCTCATCAGTAAGCGTATAACATTCTTTACAGTAATGTATATGCTCTTTAGCACTAATCATTGCATTGGCTATGCCCTCAACTTCTTCTTTAGGCATATTTATAATGTGAAATGCCAGGCGCTGGGCACTCTTAGCCCCAACCCCTGGTAATCTTGACAACTGCTCTATTAACTTATTAATATGACCGCTGTATATGTCCATTAGAAAAGGCCTCCTCCAAGTCCTGAAAGACCACCTGTTATCTTAGACATAGAAGCCTGTGATTCTTCTTCGCATTTACGAAGTGCTTCGTTAGTTGCAGCAACTATTAAATCCTCTAACATTTCTACATCATCTGGATCAACTGCTTCTGGATCAATCTTAACCTTAGTCACTTCTCTTTTACCTGTTACAGTAACTTCAACAACTCCGCCACCTGCTGTAGCTGTGAATTCTTTAGACTCAAGAGCTGCCTGCTGTTCCTCCATCTGTCTTTGCATTCTCTGTGCCTGCTTCATAAGATTGTTCATATTGCCAGGCATTCCTCCTGGAAATCCACCTCTTTTAGCCATTATATAAATTCCTCCTTATCATCTATTTCGATATCCATTCCAACAAGCTCCTCTAATGCTATATAACGCCTGTTAAAATCCTCATCTTCATCAATTCTTGTGCATACCACTCTTACTGATATACCTGTTCTTTCTTCGATAAGCTCTTCTATCTTAGCGATTGTTTCTTCCCTGCTTATCACGTTATAACCACTAATAGATTTTACCATAATCTCAAGGCTATTACCATCCTCTGTTACAGTAACATCAGCCTGCTTTAACAAATTCATAAGCAGTGCATCATCCATTGAAGCTACTATCTGACTCCACTGTCCTGCTATCTGCTTTATATCATCTGTGACTGCATCATAATTTCTTCTAAGAACAGGCTTTTCTTCCTGTACTGCATCATTCCTGCTGCCAGTGCCTAAAGCACCAGCACCACCTGACTGTAATGACATATTATCAAGCATATCCTTAGTTATATATGCACCTGACTGTAATTTACTAAGAGCTTCACTTAACTGGTTCTCAAGATCATTTACCCTGCCTGCAAGCTCCTGCATATCCTTAGGACTTTCCATAGCCGGCTTCATAAGCTTAATAAATGCTACCTCTGCCTTAACTCTCTTCTGCGTTGCATATTTCATCTCATTGGAAAGCTCTGACAGAACTCTTATATGACGCATTATACTGTCAACATCTACGTCCCTGGCATCTTCTATCATATCCTTAATATTATCCTTGGATACCTCGATAACATCTTCTATCTTATCTATATCATCTGTTGTCTTAATCAGCAGAAGATTTCTTAAATACCACACAAAATCTGTCACAAACTGAGACAAATCCCTGCCCTGCATAATTATGTCTTCCATAAGATTCATACAGCCTGCAACATCTGATGTCTTTATTGTCTTATACATCTTGCTGAACACTTCTGTATCAACTGCACCAAGCACATCAAGTACATTTTCATACTTAAGCTCTTTGCCAAGATAAAATGCTATGCACTGGTCTAACAGACTGAGTGCATCTCGCATAGAACCATCAGCCGCTTTGGCTACATATTTTATTGCCCTATCCTCAACGCTTATATTCTCTGCTTTCATAAGCTGAGTGAGCCTGTCTGCTATTGTTTCTATTGATATTCTGTGAAAATCATATCTTTGACAGCGCGACATAATAGTTATCGGTATCTTAGCCGCCTCTGTTGTTGCAAGTATAAATATTACATATGCAGGTGGTTCTTCAAGTGTCTTTAACAGTGCATTGAACGCTCCTATAGACAGCATATGAACCTCATCTATTATATATACTTTGTACTTTCCCTCTGTTGGAGAGTATTGTACTTCTTCTCTTATCTCTCTTATATTATCGACACCATTATTAGATGCCGCATCAATCTCTATTACATTCATAGACGTTCCTGCTGCAATTGCCTTACATGCAGGACATTCGCCACATGGACTTCCATTAACCGGGTGTTCGCAGTTAACTGCCCTGGCAAATATCTTTGCAACACTCGTCTTGCCAGTTCCCCTGGTACCACAGAAAAGGTATGCGTGTCCTATTCTGTCTGCCAATATCTGATTTTTTAATGTTGTAACTATATGATCCTGACCTTTAACATCTTCAAAGGTGTCAGGACGCCACTTTCTGTATAGGGCCTGATATGACATACTTAGAGGACTTCCTTTCTGAAGAGGTGTTTCGCTCATCGCGTATTACAATACGTTACACTTCGCTTAACTCGTAACGATGGCGTTCCAGAAGCTTCGCTTCTGTCACTGTCGCGGTGCTCCTCGAATTGATTGTAATAAGGCCTTTTTCCTGCTAGCAGGAAACGTCCTTCTTTCAATCCATTCTCATCGTTACTCGCGCAAAAATACCGTGCGTTCAGCTTCGAATGATCATCCACAGACGTTACCGATACAGTTAGCTCGATCCAGGCTGCCTTTCGGCACACAGAAGGTTTCACTTAATGCTGCTTCATTCCTGACCTGACATGGTTCATGAATTCCTGTTGCGAAAGACCCAAATGTCATCACCACTTATATCGGGCGGCTCCATAAAATCTCGCCCTCTGCCGAACATCACCCCTGCTATAGCGGATTGCAGGTACAAGGTGCCGCTAACTCCCCGGCTGCACGGTTCCTTTATTATAAATGTTATATACCAACTCTGTCAAGTAAAGTTAATCACTTATCTTACTCCTGTAAGCTGCGATACGGCGTTTGAGCTGTTGTGGCTCAATTGGTGCAAATAATATGTCTTTAACACAATCATAGCCTGCTGCAAGACGTATCTGCTCCATACTTCCCTCTTTACATATAATGGCAATTGGCATATTCTTTATTATTAAATTGTCTGTATTAGTTATATCCTCAAGTACCCTATATCCCTGTCTCTTATACACATCTGACGCTGCCGACGAACTCTAGGGTGTAGA
>ENA-OYWI01000385-OYWI01000385.1-human-gut-metagenome-genome-assembly--contig:-NODE-385-length-14612-cov-6.628220_pt1 | contig 14612 bp, 10 predicted proteins | sample MGYA00244167_ERZ653391 | MGnify/ENA primary metagenome ERZ653391 (study PRJEB26926, sample SAMN06165005) | human gut metagenome | biome: ENVO:00009003; feature: ENVO:2100002; material: ENVO:00002003...
CCGATATGGCAGCGGTCAATGTGCAGAACCGTGTATCGAAGGCAACCGGACAGTTACCGGCAGAAGTAACGCAGGTGGGTGTGACTACCTCAAAGCGGCAGACCAGTATTTTGCAGATGTTCTCACTATATAGTCCGGATGATTCGTATGATGAGAAATTCTTGTCCAACTATATCAGTATTAACTTGAAACCTGCTATTCTTCGTATCCAGGGTGTGGGTGATATGATGATTATGGGGGGTGACTATAGTATGCGTATCTGGATGAAGCCTGACGTGATGGCCCAGTATAAATTGATTCCATCGGATGTGACCCAAGTGTTGGCTGAACAGAATATTGAATCGGCTACCGGTTCATTCGGAGAAAACTCTGATGAAACTTATCAATATACAATGAAGTATAAAGGGCGTCTGATTACTCCGGAAGAGTTTGGGGAAATTGTGATCCGGTCTTCGGATAATGGCGAAGTGTTGAAGCTGAAAGAAATTGCCGATATAGAGATGGGCGAGGAAAGCTATGCCTATCATGGGGCTATGAATGGTCATCCTGGTATTTCCTGTATGATTTTTCAGACGGCAGGATCGAATGCGACAGAAGTAAACAATAATATTGATGCCTTTTTGGAAGAAGCAAGGAAGGATCTGCCCAAAGGGGTGGAGATGGTTCAGGTCATGAGCTCCAATGACTTTTTGTATGCATCTATCCATGAGGTGATAAAAACCTTGTTCGAGGCCATTTTTTTGGTAATCTTAATTGTATATGTATTTTTGCAGGATATCCGTTCTACTATTATTCCGTTGGTGGGGATCATCGTGTCCTTGATTGGTACATTTGCTTTTATGTCCATAGCAGGATTCAGTATCAACCTGATTACCCTGTTTGCTTTGGTGTTGGTGATCGGTACGGTGGTGGATGATGCCATTGTTGTCGTCGAGGCGGTGCAGGCGCGTTTTGATGTGGGATATCGTTCTTCTTATATGGCTAGTATTGATGCGATGAAGGGGATTAGCAATGCGGTCATCTCTTCTTCGTTGGTATTTATGGCTGTGTTTATTCCGGTTTCGTTTATGAGTGGAACTTCGGGTACTTTCTATACTCAGTTTGGTTTGACTATGGCGGTTGCCGTAGGTATCTCTGCCGTCAATGCACTGACTTTGAGTCCGGCGCTGTGTGCTTTGTTCTTGAAACCGTATATCAATGAGGATGGAACGGAAAAAAACAATTTTGCAGCACGTTTCCGTAAAGCGTTCAATGCTGCTTTCGATGCAATGATTGAACGATATAAGAAAGGGGTATTGTTCTTTATCAAACGCAAATGGATGGTATGGACACTTCTTGCGGCCTCGGTAGTACTATTGGCTTTCTTGATGAATACAACTAAAACCAGTTTGGTGCCTGATGAAGACCAGGGGGTTGTATTTGTGAATGTCAGCACGGCGGCAGGTAGTTCATTGAAAACGACTAATGACGTAATGATGCGTATTGAAAAGCGCATGATGGATATTCCTCAGGTGCTGCATGTGCAGCGTGTGGCAGGTTATGGTCTGCTAGCCGGACAGGGTAACTCTTTTGGTATGTTGATTCTGAAACTGAAACCTTGGGATGAGCGTGAAGGAAAGGAAAATGATGTTCAGGCAGTAATCGGACAGGTATATGGCCGTACAGCAGACATCAAGGATGCCAGTATATTTGCTATTTCTCCGGGTATGATTCCGGGGTATGGTATGGGTAATGCGTTGGAACTCCATATGCAGGATAAACAAGGTGGTGATGTGGGCACTTTCTTCAATACCACTCAACAATATCTGGGTGCTCTGAACCAACGTCCCGAGATCGCGATGGCATACTCTACTTTTGATATCCGTTATCCGCAATGGACGGTAGAAGTGGATGCGTCCAAATGTAAGCGTGCCGGTATCACTCCGGATGCTGTGCTAAGCACATTGTCTGGCTATTATGGTGGGCAGTATGTTTCAAATTTTAATCGTTTCTCTAAAGTATATAAGGTTATGATTCAGGCAGATCCGAAGTATCGTGTGGATGAAAGCTCGTTGAATAATATCTTTGTGCGTATGTCTAATGGCGAGATGGCTCCTCTCAGCCAGTTTGTGACATTGACCCGCAGTTATGGGGCAGAATCGCTGAGCCGTTTCAATATGTTCAATTCTATTGCTGTAAATGCAATGCCTGCCGAAGGGTATAGTACCGGTGATGCCATCCGTGCCGTTCAGGAAACTGCCGTACAGGCACTTCCCAAAGGTTTTGGGTACGACTTTGGTGGTATTACCCGTGAAGAGACCGACCAGGGAGGTACTACCATTATCATCTTTGCTATCTGTTTCTTGATGATTTATCTGATTTTAAGTGCACTTTATGAAAGTTTCCTCATTCCGTTTGCGGTGTTGTTGTCTGTTCCGTTTGGGCTGATGGGTAGCTTCCTGTTTGCGAAGATGATGGGACTGGAGAACAATATTTATTTGCAGACCGGTTTGATTATGTTGATAGGTTTGCTTGCTAAGACTGCCATTTTGCTGACCGAGTACGCTACCGAGCGTCGTAAGGCAGGTATGAGCCTGACTTCCGCTGCACTTTCTGCCGCCAAAGCCCGCTTGCGTCCTATCCTGATGACGGCACTGACTATGATTTTCGGTCTGTTCCCGTTGATGGTTGCCAGTGGAGTAGGTGCTAATGGAAACAGTTCGCTGGGAACAGGTACTGTGGGTGGAATGGTGATCGGTACGCTGGCGTTGCTGTTTATTGTACCTTCTTTGTTTATCGTATTCCAATATTTACAGGAAAAGGTACGTCCTATTCAGTTTCAGCCGGCGGCCGATTGGCAGATTCAAGAGGAATGTGTAGAAGCAAAAGAAGAGAGACAACACCACATCGAAAGCAAAAACGAAGAGAAAAAATGAAAAAACAGATCATCACTCTGACTGTCGCAGCGCTCACACTGAGTAGCTGCGGCATATATACCCAATATAAACCTGCAACCGAAGTGCCCGATAATTTGTATGGGGAAGAGGTGGCAGTTGCTGATACCGTGGATAATATCGGCAATCTGAGCTGGCAGGAGATTTTTACAGATCCGCGGCTTCAGGAATTGATAGAGCAAGGCTTGCGGAACAATACGGATTTGCAGTCAGCACAATGGCGTGTGAAAGAGGCGGAAGCTGCTATGCTGTCAGCCAAATTGGCTTATCTGCCTTCTTTCGCTCTGTCACCTCAGGGGACAGCAAGTAGTTTTGACAAAGGAAAAGCTGTACAAACTTATACTTTACCGGTGGCGGCAAGTTGGGAAATTGATATTTTCGGCCGCATCCGTAATGCGAAACGCCAGGCGAAAGCATTGCTGGAACAGAGCCGTGACTATAAACAGGCTGTCCGGACACAGCTGATAGCCGGTATAGCTAATACTTACTATACCTTGCTGATGCTGGACAATCAGCTGGCCATTTCTGTCCGGACTGAAAAGTCCTGGAAAGAAACCGTAGATGCAACCCGTGCTCTGATGGAAGCCGGATTGGCAAATGAAGCTGCCGTTTCACAAATGGAAGCTACATATTATACTATATGTACTTCAGTTCTTGATCTGAAAGAACAAATTAACCAGGTAGAAAACAGTTTGTCGTTGTTGTTGGCTGAATCTCCTCATGCTATTGAGAGAACGGGCACATGGGACAGTTCTTATATGATGAAGGAACATTTCCCGGTAGGCATCCCTGTGCAAATGCTTGCCAACCGTCCCGATGTACGCAGTGCGGAGCGTGCGTTGGAAGCAGCTTTCTATGCCACAAATCAGGCTCGTTCCGCCTTTTATCCTTCTATTGTTTTAAGTGGAAGTGCGGGATGGACTAATTCAGCAGGAAGTATGATTGTCAATCCGGGTAAGTTCATTGCAACGGCTGTAGCTTCGTTGACCCAGCCACTGTTTAATAAAGGTGCGAACATAGCACAGCTAAAGATAGCTAAAGCTCAGCAAGAAGAAGCCAAACTGAGTTTTCAACAGGCTTTGTTGAATGCAGGAAGTGAAGTGAACGAGGCTTTGGTGAAATATCAGACGGCCCGTGATAAATCAGTTTATTATGATAAACAAATAAATTCATTAAATAAAGCTTTGGAAAGTACCTCTTTGCTGATGCAACATGGGAATACAACTTATCTGGAAGTTTTGACGGCTCAGCAGACTTTGCTTAATGCGGAGTTAACTCAGGTTGCTAACCGTTTTACTGAAATGCAAGGCGTAATCAATCTCTATCAGGCATTGGGTGGAGGTCGTGACTAATTTAGCATACTGTTATCTTCAACGTGTTGAAGAAAGAGAACGCTGCTCTCCGTGAGGAAAGCAGCGTTCTTTTATGGTTGTCAAGGTTCCACTATAACACAAACCGGATTGGATTCTTCATTGATTTCCTGTAAAAAGCTTAGCTTTCCTTCTTGGACAATTCCCGGATTCTTATCCATCCATTCGTCTATTTTCCCTATCTCCAATAAAGCGGCATACTCTCCTTCTTCTGTACAAGTGATGGGATAGAAAGGCATGAAATGCGTCAGGTCATCTGTCAGCCCCACATTGGCATCATTCATATAAGTAATATGTTTTTCTTTGTCGTAAATACCGTAGAAGGGTTTTCTCTTGTCGTATAATCCCTGTAGAGATATAAAGAAGAGATGTTTGGGAGTTTCCAGAATACCGGTTATAACGATGTAGTTGTCTGTATCCTCTTTTTGTCCCATTTTTTCAGCCGGGAAATGCCATTGCCCGGTATGAAAAGTGGTATGGACAGTAGCTTCGTGTCCTTTAATGTCGTAGATTGTGTCATTGAACGCTTTTCTGAAACGTATGCTGCCGTTGCTCAGCCAAAGTGAAGGCTGGTCTATAGGAAGAACAGTCATTGTTCCATCCTGATAATTTATATATATTAACCCTCCTATGTTGGCGTTGCCGGGTAATTGCTTGAATACGTTGATGCTGGATATCTGGTCCATGCCCATAGGATCACCCGGATTGGCAAATTCCGGCAATGAGTCTTTTATTTCTCCCTGTTCGTTGAAGTAAAGTAACGCACTTGCTTGCGGTTGTCCTATTCCTTCTCCATAATGAGCAAGAATAAGGGAGTCGGAAAAAGTAAAGTAAAGGGATGGGGAAATCTTTTGTGGTAGGTGTACTTGCCCTAGATAGTTACCTTTTGTATCGTATTTTACCAACTTGTCGGGTTGGCGATAAAAGTAGAGATTGTTGGTATGGGGGTGAATAAAGCAGTTGGCATTGCTGTAGCCTTGTGGATCTTCTCCTTTGTGCCCGATGCTGCCAAGATATTTTCCGGTTTGCTTGTTGAATGACAGGCATCGTCCGTTGGTAGAGACAAAGATATGGTCTTTAGATAACTTGATGGAATAGGAGTTGCCAATCAGGGATGAGTCTGTTGTTTCCAAAGGGATATAACGGATTTGTTTTCCCAATTGGGAGGTCTTTAATTCTGTGAGGTGTTCCAGACTTACGGCAATGTCAATTGCATTCGGGTCATTCGCTTTCTTTTGGGGAGTACAGGAGCCTAATAATAGGAGTAGGCCGCCCAGCATGATTTGCTTCTTCATAGTAGTATTGTTATGGAAGAAAAGAAGTTGTTTGCATGGGCAACTTCTTTTCTTTGTGTTTAAATGATGTTGTGTTTATTATCTTGCAGCAAAAAACAAGGAGTTTCCTGTAGCTATTCTTGCGGTAGCAATACCTTGTGCATCAGGAGTGACAGTCATGGAGGTTCCGTTTTGCAGGCTCAAAACAGCCGTTCCGTCTTCGTTCATTTTCACAAGTTCGAAGCTCTGTCCGTCGGCTACGGCATTCCATGTATTGTTTTCTTTGTTATAGACCAAATCTACAGATTTGTCTTCTCCTTTTTTGGTAATGGTATAACCGTTTTCGTTGGTTTTTACCAAGTATTCGCCATTTTCTCCTTGCACTGTTTTTACTTCACCGATAGAAGCTGTAGGGTTGGAACCGCTCCAGAATTCGATGGAATTTAAAACCAATGCGTCTGCCAGATAAGCAATTTCATAAACAGGGACAATATGGAAAGCGAGAAAGATAAGTTCGTTGACAAACTTGTTGCTTACCCCCTGGTTCCAGTCTTTCAAACTATTCCATAATCCGAAAGAACCGATGCATGATGAAAATAAGACGCTGCCACTCAACATGGCGCAAACAAGAAATGTTTTGCTTTTTTTCATGATCAATAAAGTTAAGTTTATAAAAAGTAATTTTATGACGATTTCCTACAATAAAACGATTTAATCGTCACGCAAAGATAGAACTTTTTTATGGAAAGAGGCTTCTCTACCTAAAAAACTGTATCTTTGTAAACTGAACATGAAAAACTATTAATCAAAAATCTTATAAAAGAATGAAAGAACAAATTCAAAAAAAGCTCAATGACTCCAAGGTTCTTCGGTGGAGTGTGTTGGCGTTGGTGGCTTTCACCATGCTATGCGGTTATTTTTTGACCGATGTAATGTCCCCCTTAAAACCGATGCTTGAAAAGGAGCTGCTGTGGGATAGTCTGGATTATGGTATTTTTACCAGTGCATACGGTTGGTTCAATGTCTTTGCCTTTATGCTTATTATCGGTGGTATCATTTTGGATAAGATGGGAGTGCGCTTTACTGGTATGGGAGCATGCCTTTTGATGGTGTTGGGCTGTGGGTTAAAATATTATGCTATTTCTACTACATTTGCTGAGGGAAGCACTTTGCTTGGAATGAAAACCCAGGTAGGACTGGCTGCGTTGGGATATGCTATATTTGGTGTCGGTGTAGAGATTGCAGGCATCACGGTCTCAAAAATTATTGTGAAGTGGTTTAAAGGAAAAGAAATGGCTCTGGCCATGGGTATGGAGATGGCGACAGCCCGTTTAGGCACTATGCTGGCTTTGGCTGTTACGGTTCCTATCGCTACTTTCTTTGGTATTACTGATGATGAGGGTGTGTTCCATCCTAATATCCCTGCTCCATTGTTGCTGTGCCTTACTATGCTTTGTATTGGTACGGTAGCATTTTTTATTTATACTTTCTATGATAAGAAACTGGATGCTTCTTTAGAAGAAGAAGGGGCGGAACCTGAAGAGCCTTTCCGTATGAAAGATATTTGGTTGATTGTAACCAATAAAGGATTTTGGCTGATTGCGTTGCTGTGTGTGTTGTTTTATTCTGCCGTATTCCCTTTCTTGAAATATGCCACAGACCTGATGGTGCAGAAATATAATGTAGATCCGGAATTGGCGGGTACTATTCCTAGCCTGTTACCATTGGGAACTTTGTTCCTTACTCCGCTTTTCGGTAATGTGTACGATCGGATAGGCAAGGGAGCTACGCTGATGATTATCGGTTCTGTGCTGTTGATTTTTGTTCATACAATGTTTGCGTTACCTGTCTTGAATGTATGGTGGTTTGCCACTATCATTATGATTATATTGGGGATTGGCTTTTCTTTGGTGCCATCGGCTATGTGGCCCTCTGTTCCTAAAATTATTCCGGAAAAGCAGTTGGGTACAGCTTACGCTTTGATCTTCTGGGTACAAAACTGGGGGTTGATGGGTGTACCTGCTTTGATTGGTTTTGTCTTGAATGAGTATTGCAAAGGACCGGTAGTAGATGGAATGCAGACTTATGATTATACACTTCCCATGTGGATATTTGCAGGCTTTGGTGTGGCTGCATTGTTCTTTGCTTTGTGGCTGAAAGGTGAGAATAAGAAAAAGGGGTATGGATTGGAGGAACCAAATATTAAAAAATAATTGATTGTCTTTTAGTGAAAATGAGGGTGTCCAGTGTATTATGGATACCCTCATTTTGCTATGTAGGGGTGAGATGGAGCTTTAGTCTTTATCAATCTTCACAATTCCTCCGGTATTAGGATTAAAGATCACTCGTGTATTTACTTTTTTATTAAAAAGGTTATCTATCAGACATTCCGTTGTTCCAAATTGTGTAACAGGTAGTTCTCCGTCAAAATAACGTTTGTTTGGAGTGAATACGGTAACCTGAGCTTTTCCCGGAATATTGTAAATAACACCATCCGTCTTCTTTTTTTCTTTGCCTTTCGGATCCATCGGTGGCAATGTTTCTTGGTTGACGATGGAAATATAATAAGGTTCACCGGATAAATTATCGGCATCCAGCATCCCTAGTTTCTTTGAGAAACGGAAAGCTACTTTTTCTTTCATGTCCGCTTCTGGTTTTATGCGGATGGTAAATGATTTTTCTATGCGGTCTGTTGTGCCGGCAAACATTTGCATCATGGCTTGTTCCTGTTCATCCAGATTGTCCAGCATGAGTTTTAAAGCGGCTCCGTCTTTGGGCATATAATCTGCTTGCCCGCGAGTCAGGCTGTTTTTGCTTTCTCGTATATTGTAGATTTCTTTCGCCACCAATTCAGCCATTTTAGCGGTAGAACCGGCTATCAGAATCTCTTCGGTCATAAAACTGCGTGGGTCAATACGTTTTTTGGCCGTATCGGCAACCTTTGTCACAGGTGCTTTCTCTATAGGAGAGGTGGTGTTGATAGCCTTTATGATTCCTTCAGGAGTCAATTCTACCTGTGAGGCCGCACTTTTGTCTTTCAGTTTTACAGCGTATGCATTGTCCGGGTCAGGAATGCCTATGGAATTTACCTTGATACTGTTTATTTCCCAATGTTCTTCCGGTTGGGATGATATGCCTGTAAGGCGCAGATAGCGGTCGGCGTATTGGCAGAATTCTCCGGGCGTGTAGACAACTTTGGTTGCGGTGACTTGCAATTCTATTTCGGTCTTAGGCAAATAATAAACCACTCCTTCTCCCATGGTTCCGGGAGTATATGTACTGACATCTTGTGCGGTGCCGCTCAATGAAACCAGTAACCCTGCTGCGATTAATCCTTTTTTCATATTTCTATATTCTATCATATATTTCATTCCTGTGCTTCCAATCATTTTCAGACAAAGTGTACTTTCATGTCTGATAATGATGTCCACTCTTTTTGCTGACGTTGCATTCACATATATTTTGATCAGGTTCTTTTCTGTCATCTATAATCTCCTCCTGTTTCTCGTAAATCGCTTTCGTTTACTCTTCTTTACAAGAATTATTGTAGATAAACACGGAGTAAAAATCGTTCCCCAAACAATAGACAAAAAGTATATTCTGAATAGACTTTTTTCAATGAATCAAAATATTTATAAACGGAACACTAATTTTAATCTTAATTGATTATATTGAAATTTTGTCCCGAATAATATATAATATTCAGGACAAAAGGAGGTTTTCTATGGCAAATGGTTATTCAAAACAAATTCAGCTGCGAATTCATGAATCACCTGAAGGAAGCATTTTTGTAAATTCTGATTTTGCTGATATTGCAGATACAGAAACTATCAGACGTAATCTTAATCGCCTGACAAAAGTTGGTATTCTTCGCAGAATTATAAATGGAATTTATGAAAAACCAAAATACAGTAAATTACTCGATGAATATGTAGCTGCTGATCCTGCTTCCGTTGCACAGGCATTAGCCCGCAGTTATCATTGGACCATCGCTCCATGTGGAAACACTGCCCTTAATTTACTTGGACTTTCCACTCAGGTAACAGCTGTTTGGTCCTATATTAGTGACGGACCTTATAAAACCTATGAATGGAATTCTACAAAACTTGAATTCAAACACCGAACCAATAAAGAAGTTACCGGTCTGTCCTATATGACAAGTCTGACAATTCAGGCATTGAAAACCTTAGGGAAAAATAATGTAACCCCGGAAGTTATCCAGACTCTTTCAACAAAACTCTCTTTCTCAGAAAAACAGGCTTGTCTGAAAGAAGCAACGGAATCCACCGACTGGGTTTATGATACAATACGACAAATATGCGGAGGCAATACACTATGAGAAAAATTGCATGTCTGCCAGATGATGACCGGAGAGAACTCTTCCGAAATACCGCTGATAAAATGGGCTTAAATGATGCTATTGTAGAAAAAGACTTCTGGGTATGCTTTACCCTGGATTATTTGTTTCACCGCTGTCCTTGGAAGGACTCCATCACCTTTAAAGGTGGAACAAGCCTTTCAAAAGCGTTTAATCTGATCAGCCGTTTTTCAGAAGACATTGATTTAATCCTTGACTGGCGCGTACTGGGCTATGGAAAACTGGAACCCTGGGAAAAACGATCCAATACAAAACAGGATGCATTTAATAAAGAAGCTAATAACCGGGCTGAGATTTTTCTTGCAGAACAGTTCTGTCCTACCATAAAAAAGGAACTGTCATTAGAACTGAGGTGTGACGCTAATATTTACATAGATGAGAATGACAAACAGACTGTTATTTTCGCTTATCCAAATCTGTTCACAAATCCTTCTACCCTATAGGTAATCCGCCTGAAAATCGGTGCATTAGCAGCCTGGACACCTGCTAAAATTGCAAGCATTGAACCGTATACAGCTGTATACTACCCAAAAATCTTTGAGCAGAAAAATACTGAAATTCATGCCACAACGATATTCCAGACATTACTATGATCTTTATAGAATGGCCCAGACCCCTGTAAAAGATGTTGCTTTCTCTCACATAGATCTTCTGAAAACAGTAGTTGATTTCAAAATGAAATTTTATCCAAGAGCATGGGCTAAATATCCGGAAGCAATTCCCGGCACCTTAAAGCTGATTCCACCGAAATACCGCTTTCCAGCCCTCATCAATGATTATGAAGCTATGAAAGATATGTTATATGGCGATATTCCAAGCTTCAATACTATTATGGAATCAGTTCACCAATTAGAGAACGAGATCAATTCTCTTTACATAATTACTTTTTATTCCTAACAAGCTTCTTGCTATCTGTGAACTGCTGAATATCCACAATATTTATACAGAATTTATTGGGAAAAATTCTGATAATCCGCAATGATGCCCAGCTTTATTTTCATTTTCAAAATACGCAGAACCGATTCGTTGAGGCGTTCCTCGGTAATCTCACCGGTTTCGACCGCCTTGATGACTGCGGGTACCTGTACTTCAAAATCGGTGCAGCACAGCATATCGTTTCCCGCCTGTACCGCCCTTACGGCAATCTCCGCATCCCCGGCGAACTGCCGTACTCCTTCCATGACCAGATCATCGGTAATGATCACACCGTCAAACCCTAATTCATTACGCAAAATATTATGTACCGGCAGAGATATGGAGGCCGGCTCCTGATCATCCATGCAGGAAACCACATTGTGGGATACCAGTACCATATCGGCTCCGGCATCGATTCCTGCCTGAAACGGCAGAAAGTCAGAATTTACAAATGTTTCATAAGGACGTTCATCATAAGCAACACCGGTGTGCGTATCGGAGTTGTTGCCATATCCCGGAAAATGTTTTAATACACTCCCCATGTGCTCTTCGGACATGACACCGACCACCGTTTGCACATAGACCGCCGTCTGTTCTGCATCCTGTCCGAAACTGCGGGCATATATAAAATCATTTGTATCCTGTGAAACATCGCATACCGGAGCAAAATTCAGATTAATCCCCAGGCTCTGCAGTAATTGACATTTTTCCTGTGTGTCACTCCGAATAAGGTCCCATCCTCCCTGAGCATACAGTTCCTGAGGAGAGGCAAAAGGCGTTTCCCTCAGGTTCGTATTTTTGCTGACACGATTTACCGTGCCGCCTTCCTCATCCACACCGATCAGCAGAGGTATTTCCGCAGCATTCTGATAGCTTTGAATGGATGCCGTTACTTCCTCTTTTGTTTTACCGGTGAAATCCCGTGCAAATAAGATATATCCGCCGAGATGATACTGTGTCACCTTGGAGGCTGCATCCGTCTCCGGACAACGGGCGATGAACATCTGTCCGACTTTTTCCTCTAAGGTCATTCCTGCCAGAAGTTCTTCTGCCTCCTGCTCTACAAGATCCACCGGTTCCGCCGGTTCACTTTCTTCCGTCTCCGGCAATTCCGTAGGATCTCCACTGTTCTCTGCGCTGTTGCCGCTCACATCAGAATCCGATACACTCTGTTCCGACATAGGCTCCGGCTGAACTTCCGGTATTATTTCCTGTGCAGACTCCTCTGTACTTCTTAAATTCCACAACAAAAAAACCAGAATTCCAACACATATGACAGATAACACGATCACTGCGATATTCCGTACCTTTTTCATTTCCATTTCTCCATAATATTATTAAGATGCCAGGATCAAAAGGCCCCACTCTTCGGCTGATACTTCATACTCGATACATTATATACGGTAATAAACGCCTTGGGGTCCAGTTCATTGATGAATTTCATTAATTTCTGGTACTCGCTTTTGTCCACAATGGTGATGATCTCGTTGTGTTTTTCAAAATGATAGGCACCGATGGCTTCATAGATCGTGGCACCGCTGTGCAGATCTCTTGTAATAAACTGGCGCAGTTCTTCGTCTTTCTTCGTAATAATGCAGACACGTCGCTTGATATTATTGTCAAAAATAAAATGATCCAGAATGATTCCGTTGAAATAGGTACCCAGGATACTTAGCACCACAGTCTTCTTATCATATACCAGTGCTGCGGACAGCGCCACACACATACCGGAGAGAGACATAGCCTTACCCAGTTCCATGTGGAGATATTTGTTCATGATCTTTGCTACAATATCCAGTCCTCCGGAAGATGCATTCCGGTTGAACAAAATGCTGAGTCCCACGCTGACCACCAGAATATAGCACAGTACATCCAGTTCCTGACTGTCCGTCATGGAACCGAAATTCGGAAACAGCATCTCGAAAAGCCCTAAGAATACCGGCAACATCACACTGGTGTACACCGTCTTTACCCCGAATTCTTTCCCGCAGGTGGCAAAGCCGATGAGCAGAAGCACCACATTCAGGATCATCGTAATGACCGACAGTGGAAGTGGTATAAAGTTAGACAGCACAATGCCGAGACCGGAAATACTGCTGACCGACGCGTGACTCGGCACCAGGAAAAAGTAGACTGCTGCCGCGATGATGGCTACCGCCACAGTCAGGATCCCTGTTTCCTTCATAATTTCTGTATAATTTATTTTTTTCTTCATAATAACATTTTCTCCAGCGATATATTTTAATTTGTTTCTATACTTTTCTCATCTTATTATTCTTAGAGTACTATTACAGCTGCATCAAGTCCCTCTATTTTTCCATCAAAAGGATTCTCTCTAAGTAAATCATATTTTTGCGCATACTCATTAAACATTCTTGCGCTGCTGCTGCAGTTGAAGATCAAAGCGAGTGTCTCTTCTCCATTTTTTCTGGTCAGGACGATCGTCTCTTCCTCGTCCCTTGCAGCTATTTCAATTGGTTCACCCTCTACGATACATGCATGGTTTTTTCGCACCTTCAGCAGCTGCTTATACCATTCAAACATCTCTTTATCCTGGTATTCTTCATCCCAGTACATCCCACGTCTGCAATCCGGATCATTTGCTCCGGGCATCGCAAATTCATCTCCGTAATAAATCATAGGCATTCCCGGTAATAACAATTGAAAAGCTGCTGCCAAATGCTGCTTTTTCTTATTATCATTACATAGATGTAGAAATCTTGCTGTATCATGGCTGTCGATCAGATTCCACATTAGAGGATAGCATTTTTTGTTTAAGCGCCCCTTCAAATATCCAAGATTCTGTATAAACTGACTGACATTGATTTTTTCATCTGCAAGCAGATCTATGAGATTCAGGTAAAATGGATAATTCATGACCGTATCCCATTCATCTCCCTCAAGAAAATCTCCTGCATAATGCCAGATTTCTCCAATGATCAGCAGATCCTTCTTTACTGCCTTAACAGCCTTTCTAAATCGCTTCCAGAAGAAATGACTGATTTCGTCACCTACATCCATTCTCCATCCATCGATATCACATTCCTTAATCCAATAACATGCAACATCTGTAACGAATTTTTCAACCTCCGGATTTTTCAGATTTAACTTTGGCATTCCATCATAATAACCAAAACATTTGAAGTTAGGAGCTTCTCCTTTTTCAGCCTTCAGCGGAAATCTCTCGATAAAATACCAGTCCAGATATCTGGATTTTTCTTCTTTTTCTATGATATCCTTAAATGCAAAAAAATCTCTTCCTGTATGGTTGAATACCGCATCCATCACTACTTTCATTCCACACTCATGCGCTTTTTGCACCAGCTCCTTAAGATCCTCTGTTGTTCCGAAGGAAGGATCAATCTGGTAATAATCAGTGGTATCATATTTATGGCAGGAATCCGATTTAAAAATAGGTGTTAAATACACAACATCTATTCCCAACTTCTGAATATGATCCAAATGATCAATAATTCCTCTGAGATCACCATGCAGATTATCCTTAGATGTAATGGGTGCTTTATACCACAGTTCCTTGTCTATTGGCTGTGATGCTGCAAAGCGAGATGGAAAAATCTGATACACAACCTTGTTTGCTGCCCACTCCGGCACCTCAAACATTTCTTCCTCACGAAGGTTTTGCGGACAATCGAACATTCTGTCCCTGTTTGTAATGCATTCCCTGCTAAACTCATAGTTGCCGTAATATACCTTTTCTCCCTGCATATCCGTAAATTCAAAA
>ENA-OYWI01000394-OYWI01000394.1-human-gut-metagenome-genome-assembly--contig:-NODE-394-length-14343-cov-6.105473_pt1 | contig 14343 bp, 8 predicted proteins | sample MGYA00244167_ERZ653391 | MGnify/ENA primary metagenome ERZ653391 (study PRJEB26926, sample SAMN06165005) | human gut metagenome | biome: ENVO:00009003; feature: ENVO:2100002; material: ENVO:00002003...
TTTCATATCTTTATAAATATGAGCACGGCACAATTCTTTGTATTTTGCAATATTCTCGGGAGTACGTTCCGGCATTTGTGCATTTAGCATAAACGGGAAACAACAAATTGTTAAAAAGATCAGTAATTGTTTTTTCATAGGTATTATCTCATTTTGCTGACAGGGCAAAAATACAAATTAAAACGAAAAGAAAAAGAGATTAAAACAAAAAATATTTCGAAACTAATCAAAATATAACTAGAAAAGGCTGCCCGCAGGCAGCCCTCTATAATAAAAATATATTTCCCTTATAAGGTCTTAGTCGCGACGTCCCATATAAATCATTATATAGTAAATCAGTGTAGCCAACGAACTAAGTGCCGCAACCACATACGTATAAGCAGCTGAACGCAGCGCATCCTCTGCCGCATGATGGTTATATGAATTTGTAATTCCGGCCTTGCTCAACCATACCAACGCACGCTGGCTGGCATTGATCTCAACAGGCAACGTAATAAAGCTGAAAAGAGTAGTCATGGCAAAAAGACAAATTCCTGCCAACAATAACTGCGGGAAAGTATTCACCATCAAAATACCTGCCAGTAACACCCAAGTCATAATAGAAGATGAGAACTGCACCACAGGCACCAAAGCCGAGCGCATCTTTAGCGGAGCGTATGCACGCGCATGTTGCACGGCGTGTCCGCATTCATGGGCGGCAACTGCCGCAGCAGCCACACTGTTGCTTCCATATACCCCTTCACTAAGGTTCACCGTTTTGTTTGCCGGATTATAATGATCGGTCAGCATACCCGGAGTGCTGGTTACACGCACGTCATAGATACCGTTATCATGCAACATTTTTTCAGCCACATCCTTTCCTGTCATACCGCTGGCCAAAGGCATCTTCGAGTATTTCTTAAACTTGCTTTGCAGACTATTCTGTACAATATAGCTGATTACCGCGATTCCAATAAATAAGATCCAATACATTGACATAGTTTTGTTCTTTATAATTCTGTTGTTAAATATACACGTTATTATGTACAAATAGTTTGCCAGCATCCCCCTTTTAAATAGAATTAAGAATTCCTGCCATCACACGCCTCCGAATTCACATCCGTCAATTTCAATTAAAAAATGATATTATGAGAAAAAAAGAGTGGATTATTGACTTTTGATTTATACATTTGAGGCAAAATTAAGAAATATGGAACATGAAATAGGAAATATATCCATAGCCCGTATCCGACAGATGAATCCCAGTCTAAAAGGGATTAACAATGATTTCGTAATGGATAGAAGCGAACATTACATCCCCGAGAATATGAACCCCATCTTTAAATACCCATTACGGCTGGATGGAATCATTATCTCTATCCGTGAAAAAGGCTCTGCCAAAGTCAATATCAATTTACGGGAATACGACATTGAGCAAAACGATCTGATTATTTGCGCTCCCGGCGATATTCTACAGTCCATGTTATCACCGGGCATTCATTTGTCACAAATGTTTTTAATATCATCTGATTTCTTAAAAGAGATGTATATCAACCTGAACAGTTTCATGCCATTTTTCATCTCATTGAAAGAGAATCCCAAATTTCATTTGATGGAAGAAGAGGTACAGGAACTGAAATCATTCTATGAACTGATAGAAGAAACCGTAAGCCGGAACGATAACTTCAGGACAGAAATCGTACGCAGACTAATGGGGGCCTATTTATATAAGATAGGTTCCATCCTTCATAGAAAACAACCGGAATTCCTTTCCGAGAATCCGAAATCACTGAAAAGGGAAGAGGTATTGTTCAACCAGTTCATCAACTTGCTGACCGAACATCACCGTAAAGAAAGACGCGTAGATTTTTATGCGGAGCAATTATTCCTGAGTCCCAAACATTTCTCCACCGTAGTAAAGAAAGTAAGCGGAAAAACTGCCGGAGAGTGGATTGACGAATATGTGATACTGGAAGCCAAAGCGCTGTTGAAATATTCCGTCATGTCTATTCAGGAAGTAGCTTATTTTATGAATTTCCCGAACCCTTCCTTTTTTGGCAAATACTTCAAGCACCATACCGGGTTATCTCCCAGCGAATACAAGATGCAATAATGAAAACAGAAGATAAAAAATAGTAATCCAACGGGGGCTGTCCGAAAAAAAACGGACAGCCCCCGAAAGTAAATTATATAAGTGTGACTACACTACCTCTCATCTTAAAATAATTTTGCAGGATATTCACCGGCATCCACCAATGCCTGTATCTTGTCAACCACACTCTGACGGTCTTCAGGATAAGTTACTCCAAACCATTTGCTGGTAGTATCCAATACCTCAACGGTAGCAGTACCGTCATTAATCAGCTTGTCCACCATCAGCGGAATAAAGAATTCGCTCTTCAAGTTTTCCATATTTTTAGGATCGCTCAAGAATGCTTTAAAGAATTCCTTGCTGTAAGCAAAGTAATCAGGAGTAAAGCCCCAGAAGTTCATGCTCACCGGAGTTGTGTCAGGGGTAGCTGTCCATTCGCCATTGTCGTCAATATACTTCACTTCTCCGTCTATGCGCTGAATTTTGGTACGTTCTACCACGGAAGTCAACAAATGATCCGCATTGGTTCCACAGATGCCGCGGGATACCGTTCCACTCTCGCTCAATGTATTTCCTACACGGAAGCCCACCATAGCATACGTGTTTTTAGCACCTTCGGGCAGTGCAGAAAGGAACTTGCCCATTACCTGGAACGAGTCACGGCCATAGAAGTCATCGCAATTGATCACCGCAAACGGTTCCTGTATCACATCAGCTCCCATCATGACAGCATGGTTAGTTCCCCAAGGTTTTGTACGCTCCGCAGGACAAGTAAAACCCTCCGGCAGATTGTCTAAAGCCTGGAATACCAGTTCGCAAGGAATATGACCTTCATATTTAGAAATAATCTTTTCACGAAAATCTTGTTCAAAATCTTTACGGATAACAAAGACCAGTTTTCCAAAGCCGGCGTTGATAGCGTCATAAATAGAATAATCCATAATAGTTTCGCCGTTAGGACCCAGACCATCCAATTGCTTCAATCCTCCGTAACGGCTGCCCATACCAGCCGCCAATAAAAATAAAGTTGGTTTCATAGTTTATTTATTTAAAATTGAATATTTGATGGTACAAAGCTACAAAATAATACGGAGGAAAAAAGCTACATTCCATTCAAATTCGAGCATAAATCAATCATTTCCCTCCTTTTGACGCAAATCAAGCCCTATTTCTAGAAAGGATAGCCGATGGCAAAGTGCAATCCCAGTCCATCCTTAAACTTAGGAATATTATAATATCCTTTCTTGCCGGTATCATACGGATCATGAAGAGCAATACCCAGATCCAGGCGGATCACCAGGAAAGTAAGGTCATAACGCAATCCCACCCCAGTACCCAAAGCTATACTTTTAGCAAAATTACGAAGAGTAAGCAAACCGCCGGGACGTATATTCTCACCTTCCTCATTCTTTTGTTCACGCAGCAGCCACACATTTCCCGCGTCCAGAAAAGCTGCCCCGTACAAATCACCCAGGATAGGGAAACGGTATTCCACATTCGCTTCCAGCTTCACATCTCCGGTTTCATCCAGATAACCATACTGTTTATCTTCGGGACGATAAGAACCGGGGCCGATAGAGCGCACTGTAAACGCACGGATACTGTTAGCTCCCCCAATATAGAACTGCTCGCTGTAAGGCGCTACAGTCTGGTTCCCATATGCATACAAAATTCCCCCCATCAAACGAGTGGCTATATGCTGTTTCTCTCCGACTTTAAACAAACAACGCACTTCGGATGTCATTTTCAGGAATTGCGCATAAGGACTGTTTAATAACTTCTTATCTGTTTCCTTGAATCCCTTCCCAAAAGCAGCATACACCAACGAAGTCAGATTACCTGCCGAAGTAAAGGAAGTTTCCCACCATAAATTATTGCGTTTCTTCAACGGGGCGTTATCATACGTAAACGTATAACTCATAGCTGGAATAAACTGATTTCCCAAACTGATTTTCAAGCTCCGGTTCTTGTCCACTATCGTATCAAAACGTGTAGTAGTATGCTGCAACGTATTAAATGCCAGTCTGAAAGGAGTCACAGTATGTTTCCATACCCGCGAAGGCTGGAAATCGTATGACACCGTTCCACCGAAAGAAAGCATTTTAAAGAAGCGGGCACGGTTCAACTGACTGGCATACAACTTGAATGAGGTATGCTGCGGAAATCGCGAGCTCATCATTTTTTTACTCATCCACGGCAACACCAGGCGAGGATACTCCAATGAAAAAGAAGTCCCCAACTCGTATGAGTTCAATTTAGAACTGTTCCCGTCCGCCGTAGAATTGGTCTGCCATTCGTATGACCCTTTCAACTGGAAAGAAAGCGTGGCAGCTGTACGCATGAAATTCTTCCGCGAGAGGCTGAAAATCGCTCCGGGACCAGTCTGATCCGTACTTTTGGTAGTCACATTGAATTCCAGTTCTCCGTCATACGGCAAATCGAATGTAGCATTCATCCGCACATTCAGCGTATCACACCCCGGCAATGTATCTTGCGGGGCATAGCGGAACTCGGCAAATTTGAAAATGCCCAGACGCGCCAAGGCTTCCTGCGTGAAATTCTGACGGGCCTGAGAATAAAGCTGCCCTTTCTGGTAAAAGAAACGCTTAGCCAATACTCCGGGGCGGATACCGGGTTTCTTACCGCTATAGTGTAAAGTCATTCCCGGAAAGACGATGGAATCAGTAGGTTCCTCTCCTTTATATCCGGTAAGATAAACAGAAGTATTCCCTATATAATAAGGTCTTTTCGCATCGGCAGGCACTCCAGCTTTCGGGACAACCTGCAAACTGACCATTCCCGGTTTGCGCAAGGTATCCGCACGGAAAGTAATGAATTCGGGACGGAAATAATAATAACCATTGTTACGGAAAAGGGTACTCAGCCGCTGGCGCTCCTCCTCCAGTTTCAACACACTGAAATTATCTCCTTTATGCAATACCCTCTGGTCATAAGCAGCCCTGATCAGACTATCGGCGCGAGGAGGATATTTCAGATACATGACAGAGTCCAGATAATAAGGGTTCGCCATATCAATCTTATAACTTAACTTGGCTTTCCGAGGATTCTTCAACGAGTCTACAGAATAAGTCACAGCACCATTGAAAAAGCCATAATCATGCAACAGATTGGTGGCCACCTTCACACGGGTTTCCGGATTCACCGTAGACAAATACACCGGAGTAGACCCCAGCTTGTTGAAGATCCAATGCCCCACCCCCTTTTTATCCTGGTATTTCACAAAATCATTGTATATCCACAAACCGAAAGGAATGGGAAAACGCAAGGAGTTGCTTCCCAAAATGGCATTATTGGGAGGATAAGACAAAGCAGCCTCCACCTCTTCCAAGGTCTGGACACCGGCAGGGGTCTTGTCTTCATTCAGAATCTCCATATTTTTCACACCGACATATAGCGTTTCGTCTTCCGGCAAATTCCTGGTAGTAGAGCAGGCAGCTGTCACCAGCAACAATACCGATAATAGAAGCAGGTTTATGTTATGTTTTCTCTCCATATCTCCAACAATCATTTTTTCTTCTTAGACTTGAAAATAAACAGTTCGCCCAGGTGACTCATCTTCTTGCGAAGCACAATACCCACACCGGTCTCTATGATCTCACCTTCCAGCACACTCTCATAGTTCTTGTCGTGGAAGAGCTTGACATACCGGGTACCGCTGTTGTCCAAGCGGTATTCTATGGATACATTATCAATAAAGGTTTCATCCTGCTGTACCGTACTTCCGGTAGACACTTTACCGCCTACTACTATACGGAAGCGGTTATTCCAGAAACGTTTGGCGAACTGGAAATTATAATCCGTGCGTTTCCCGCCGCTATCGGCATCATCCACCGTTTCCATGCCCACATTGATATCAAGTGCTTTCCCGGCAATATTCGAGATTTCGCTCTGCAGGAATGAGTTCAAGGCATTATTCACATTAAATCCTCCCGTAGAGTTTCCTTCAGCCATATACATTCCGGTCACCAGCATGGTGACAGCCAGTTTTCCCCGTTCCTCCACCGACATGGCATTCAGCTGGTCTTGCACAGACGCATCCTCGGGAGCCGAAAGGGTAAACGCCAGCCCCAGATTCTCCAGACTCTGGCTCAAAGCGATCCCTACATCAAACCCGACGATACGCGAAGTCTTTCCATCCTCGCCCACCGAAGCACGGACCCTTTCGGTCGCGGTAATGTTCAGTTGCGGATTCATGATATTTCCCGTCCACTCCACATAACTGCCATTTTGAATATTAAAAGTCTTCAGCGGAATAATCGGAATCTGGTATTTCATCTCCCCGCTCATCAAGGAATAACGCCCGGTCAGCAACATATCCCCCTGAGGAGTGTACTGGAATGACAAGTCTCCGCCTCCTTCCAGCAACATATAGTTGGAGCCGTCCGGCACCAGATCCACACGTGCCTGCACCGCCTGGTCTATATGCATAGTCATGGCCACATCCATCCCTCCCAAAGAGATTTGCTGGACAGAGGACTCCTCTACCGAAGTTGTGTCGTTGAAATTGACAAAAGTTACCATATCCCCCAAACGGTCGTTCACCGTCAAGGGAGAGTCTTTCAGGACATAGGTCACATTGGTCTTCCCCAATATGTTCATGTTCCCCCGCATCACCAGTTCCTCCACAGGACCGCGCAGCGTTGCGTTAAAATCCACATACATCTTGCCGTAAACCATAGCCCGCTTGGTACGGGGAGCATTCAGCAACTCATAATTCTCGGCATGCATTTTAAGGTTCACCGCCGTCCGTTCCAAATCCGAGAAGTCCACCTCGCCGTTAATGGTAAAAGGAGTCTTGCCTTTGGTGAATATATCGAACTCCTTGAACATCATCTTACTGTTCACCACCTGCACCGGTTCATTATCAAAACGGAACATTGCAGACATCTCCGGCATGAAGAAAGTCACGGAATCCAATGCCAGTTCCCCATTCAGCAAGGGTTTGGCCGGATCACCTTTCATGGACAATGTTCCATCAATATCCCCGTCCAGTTCCACCATGCGGTCGGGCACAAACGGATTGGCGACATTCAGCGGAAAATGTTCGAAGGCTATATCCGCGCTCAGGCTTCCCGTTCCTTCCTCCGCGGGCAGATAGATACCTCCCAAATGAGCTATCTCCTCACCATCATGGCGTATATAGGCATCCAGATGATGATCCTTTGCCTCACCGGGCAGATACCCACCACCCAGTTCCCAATTTCCCAACGCACTGCCTTCATATTTGAATTCATCTATACGCAAATCACTGCTCACCATCATATACGGACCGGAATCTATATAATGCGCTTCTGCTCCGATCCATCCTTCCATATCAGGCATATAGGGAAGGATACGCCGGAATTCTTTCAGATTGATGCGTGAAAGCTCCACCGTCATATCCTGTTTGGCTATGGTATCTTCCCGATTGGTATAGAAACTGAGTCCGGTCCCCTGCTCGTCATGCAAATCCAGATTTGCATGAATCCGCCCGTTGTCAGCCAGATAAATATAGTTATTTTTATTCACGGTAAAAGGACGGTATACCAACGTGGGATGCTCCGGAAAAACCTTCATGCGTATGCCGTGGCGGCGCAGGTCGGCCATCACTCCCATATATACTCCCTGTTCTTTACGGGCATTCAGGTATTGAACCAACAACTGGGCGCTGTTGTTTCCCACATTTCCCTCCAGCGTCACATCAAACGCCTCCTGTCCCGGTTTGGGTCCGTTCACCACTCCGCTCAACATATTTATGCCATTCAGGTCCTGCTGTACATCCAGATAAATGGTATCCAAAGTCAGGCTGTCTGTACGCAATCCATATAAATAAGCCTCCCCGTTCAATCCCTCTGCCGGAGATGAATCCACATCCATAAACAGACGAGTGTATGACAACCCCATCATTGACAGATAATTGGCTATCGGATTATCGGGACCGGAAGATATTTTCAGACATAGTCCCGGAAGAAATTCCCGAAGCTCCTCCTGTTCAATATGTTTGCTTTCCCATTGTTCCGCCAGTTTCTTCATCAGCAAATCCGCCCTGCCGGAAATGTATTCCATGTGCCCTGCTCCTTCCAGACTCAAATCAAGATCCCCCGCACGCAGATAAGCAAAAGTGGAATCTCTGGAAGTGCTGAATCCGGCAAACAGGTCCTTGGAATGGGAAGTGCGTTTGGCAGTGACAATCGTAGCATTCGTCATCTCGGCCTCTACGACATACCTTTTTCTGAGGTCACTGCTGAAACGGACACCCAGGTGCTGGGAGGTCTGAAAACGGGTATCCATCAGATGAAGCGCCTGCCAATCCAAATGAGCCACATCCATTTTCAAGTCGCCCGAAACATCATGAGGTTTCAAGATACCATCCAAATGCGCCTTAATATCCATGGTCCAGTTTTTCACTGCCAGTGAAGCATGCACCTTCGATTTCTCCAGTCCGGCAGCCAATGAAATTCCTGTCAGATGATAACTGCCATAATGGAAACGGTCTATGCCGCCCTCCGCATTGAAATAAGTACGGGGAGAGAAAAAGTCAAAACCTTCCCCCTCCACTTTCAGACGGGTGGACAAGGTGTACAAAGAATCGGCAGGCATAAACTGGTGCAGGTCAAAATGATTGACAGCCAAGTCTGCCTCATACCTGTCACGCGACAAGTCGTATTTGGCAAACAGACGGGCTGCCCGTTCCATCTTGAAATCATCCGCTACGGAGATGCTGTCATTATAAACCGTTATAGGAATAGTATCGGCCGCAACCACCGCCTGGGCTTCGGGCTGCATCAGCAGCAGGTCCGTGCCCATTTTAGTGCCCGCCATCGTAAATTTGCCTTCCAAGCGCGTTCCGTATGGAATTTCTATTCCTTCAGCCAACGTGGAAACAAACTTCAAATCCTTGGTTTCAGCTTCCAAAGTGATATCCCCCCCGCGCAGCAGACTGTCTGTCAGATGGGTTAGCTCCCCCCGGGCGAACAATCCCAATGCACCGGGCAGCTCGGCAGTCAGCGTAGTCAGTTTCAGCTTGTTCAAATCACCGTCGATCCCTGTACGGATGCGCAAGGGTTCGGAAGGATACTGCCGGATAAACTTTTCATCCATACTTCCCATGAATCTCATCACATCCGGCTTTCCTATATCAGCCATCAGCCGTGCGGACACCAAGCCTTCATCCTTAAAATCCAAGGCATTCCAATCCATCGCAGCGTTCAGTTCCAGATAAGAATCCCGGGTTTCCAGTTTCAATGAAGGCACACGCAGCACCTTGTCATTGGAAACCATCCGCCCTGTGACAGAAACGATTTCCACTCCCGAACGCTCTTTCAGCACAAACTGGCTGATTATGGCTTTCATATTCCTACCTTCGTAATATAGGGAATCCAGTTTCACACCGATATCCGTCAGTGCAATATGGGAGGGGTCCAGTCCGGAGGACAGGCTGTCGGCAGCCAGCGGCTTCCCGCTGTCGTAGCGCACACGTCCGTTCTTTATCCGGAACGTTTGCAGCGAATAGGCCGATTTATGCAAGTCTATCAGCCCGTCGCGCAGTATGGCATTATCCAGCGAAGCCGCCAATGACAAGCTGTCCAAAGGCATATCCAGCGCAAAGGATACATTCTGTAAATCAATATCCTGCAATATTATTTTCCAATAGGTGGTGTCGCTTGCAGCCGTATCGGCCGCAGCGGTGTCATTCAGGCAAAGAGATAAATCCGTATCTTTCAACAAGACTTTGTTAACGATGGCAGTTTCGGGGTCCAGCGCCACTCCATGACTGGAAATGAACAATTCCCCCAAAGTACCGTTCAACTTCATGCCATGTATCAAGTCATTAGAATTCACTGTGGCTCCTTGCAGGGATATGCCATCCACTTCCACCTGCTTTTTCAGCAGTGGCAGCAACTGCACATTCACTTGCAGGCGGCGTACACTGAGCAACGTATCATTATGCGGGGAAGCGGCATCTACATCGGTCACCACCAGATTCAACGGAAAAGACAAAGAGATACGTCCCACGGAGATATTCATACCCGTAGCTTCCGAGGCATATACAGCAGCTTTGTCCACCAGAAAATTCTGAATAGGTGGCAAATAAATCAATATACATAAAATGACGAACAGAATGAACGGAGATGCTATCGTCCACAATGTCCAACGAACATATTTTTTCTTCATCGAGTGTCTGTACAAGTATTCCTGCAAATTTAAACAATTTTATCGGCATAATGGTTGAAAGAACGCAGCTTTTATCTTTTGTTTCCCATAATTTATTAAAAAAGAACTTACGGACTACCTGTTGCCACTAGGAAAGATCTATAATCTTACCCCCGCAAAATTTAAATCTTTCAGCTCTCCCGTCTGTTCCCATAACATGAACAATACGGACAAGCCGACAGATTTCCAAGAAGACGGAAGCTACTTCCAACGTAGACGCAGTTCCTTTTTCTCACACACGTGCGCGCATATTACAATATGATATAAATCCGGCATCCTTCATCAAAGACTTCCCTCTGAAACGATGGATGCCATACTACTATTCAATGCGAATTTCAAGACTTATGCAAACCATGTTATTCAGAAACTTTTTTAATTTCCTTTTTTCCAAGTCTTATCATCCCCTTCCGGTTTTGCCGCCGGTCTTTTTATCTTTTTTCCTTCGTCTTTTCTCTTTCCGGTGCTTCTCTTCTCCTCACTCTGCCCCATTTATTTTTCTTCTCTACAAATTATTAAGAACACGCACGTTTGTGAGAAAAAAAGACCTGGTTCTGCCGCGTCTGCGTCTGAAGTATTCCTCCGCTCTCTCCCTTTTTTTATCCTTCCTTTCTTCGCTTTTCCGCTCTTACTCTCAATTTTATTTCCTATCTTTGTCCGATAAATAAAAAATAGCTCATGACTTCAAACAAAATTTTACTAATATGCCTGGCCTTCATTGCATTGACTGCATGCAACGCCGGCTCGAAAAGACAAACAAATCATCATATGGAAAATGAAAAGCGTACCTTGGTAAAACTGGAAACCACCATGGGAAATATCACAGTGGCCCTGTATAATGAAACGACGAAACATCGTGATAACTTTATCAAACTGGTAAAAGAAGGAGTATATGACAGTACATTGTTCCACCGGGTTATCAAACAATTCATGATCCAAGCTGGCGATCCGGACAGCAAAAACGCATCGGATACTGCCATGCTGGGCAGCGGTGATGTGGGTTACACCATTCCCGCTGAGTTCAATCCGAAATTCTTCCACAAGAAAGGAGTATTGGCGGCAGCACGCCAGGGTGATGATGTGAACCCCGAAAAGGCTTCATCGGGTTGCCAGTTCTATATTGTTACCGGACGCAAGTTCACCGAACCGCAATTGCTGGGCATGGAGAACAAAATAAACGAACAGCGTGAAGAGGCTCTGTTCGACAGTCTGGCACGCCAGCACATGAAGGAAATATACAAGATGCGCAAGGCAGGAGACAATGCCGGGTTACTGGAATTACAGGACACCTTGGAAGCCCAAGCCCGTGAGCTGGCGGACAAAGAAGAGAAATTCCGCTTCACCCCCGAACAGATCAAAGCATACAGCACCATAGGCGGCGCTCCCCACCTGGACGGTTCTTATACCGTATTCGGTGAAGTAACCGAAGGTATGGAAGTAGTGGACAATATTGAAATAGCAAAAACGAACCGCGCAGACCGCCCTATAGAGAATATCCGGATTCTCAAGGCAAGTATTCAGTAATTTGCAACTCAGATGATTAACATTAACCGATACACCTTGTCCAACGGGCTGCGTGTGATACACAATGAGGACAATACGACTCAGATGGTGGCATTGAACCTACTGTACGATGTGGGCGCACGCGATGAAGATCCTGATCATACCGGATTCGCCCATCTGTTTGAGCACCTGATGTTCGGAGGCTCCGTCCATGTGCCCGACTATGACACTCCGGTACAAAATGCCGGAGGCGAAAACAACGCATGGACAAATAATGACATAACCAATTATTACATCACCCTCCCTCGTCAGAATGTGGAAACCGGATTCTGGTTGGAGAGTGACCGTATGTTGTCCCTCGACTTTAACCCGCGCAGTCTGGAAGTGCAACGGCAAGTGGTAATCGAAGAGTTCAAACAGCGGAACCTGAACCAGCCATACGGAGACGCCTCACATCTGCTACGCGCCCTAGCTTATAAGGTGCATCCGTACCAGTGGCCTACCATCGGCAAAGAAATCAGCCACATAGCCAATGCCACCCTTGAAGAGGTGAAAGCCTTTTTCTTTAAATATTATGCACCGGACAACGCCATTCTGGCTGTAACGGGACATATTACTTTTGAAGAGACAGTGACATTGGCTGAAAAGTGGTTCGGCCCTATCCCGCGCCGCAACGTAGCCCCCCGCTCACTGCCGGCAGAACCCCGGCAAACGGAGGAACGCCGACTGACAGTAGAGCGGAACGTGCCTGTAGACGCGCTCTTTATGGCATTCCATATCTGTGAACGACGCCATCCCGACTACTATGCTTTTGATATGCTAAGCGACTTGCTGAGCAGCGGACGTTCCTGCCGTCTGGTGCAGCATCTGGTACAAGAGAAACAGGTATTCAACAGTATCGACGCCTATATATCGGGCAGCATTGACGAGGGATTGTTCCATATCACCGGCAAACCCGCCCCAGGCGTCACGCTGGAAGCTGCCGAAGCTGCCGTATGGCAGGAACTGAAGGCATTGACAGAAGAAAGTGTGGATGAAGACGAGCTGGAAAAAGTAAAGAACCGCTATGAAAGCGAACAGATATTCAATAACCTGAATTACCTGAATGTGGCTACCAATCTGGCTTATTTTGAACTGACCGGCAAAGCGGAAGATATTAACAATGAAGTAAACAAATATCGCTCGGTCACTGCCGGCCAGATAAAAGAAGCTGCACAAAAAACATTTGTGCGAGAAAATTGTTCCACACTCTACTATAAAAGTAATTTGCCGACCTGATAATATGCTAATTTGCCAACTGGCTGCGCCATGCGGAACACAGCACAGCCAGTTGGCAAATTAGCATATTGGCACATTAGCAATTTATTAACCATGCAACATTACAAAGCACTTTTCACTTTAGGTATCCCTATCGTTATCGGCCAGATAGGTGTCATCATTTTGGGTTTTGCCGATACATTGATGATAGGCCATCACAGCACGAATGAATTAGCCGCCGCCAGTTTTGTCAACAATATGTTTACTTTGGCCATTATTTTCGCTACCGGATTCTCATACGGGCTGACTCCTATCGTAGGGAGTCTGTTCGGACGGGGAGAAACCCATGTAGTGGGACGAATGCTGAAGAACAGCCTGTTTGCCAACACACTGCTGGCCGTATTGCTCACACTCATCATGTGGATACTTTATCTGAATATCCACCGACTGGGGCAACCCGAAGAACTGCTGCCTTTAATGCGTCCCTACTTCATCGTTTTGCTGATATCCTTGTTGTTTGTACTGCTTTTCAACGGTTTCAAGCAATTTGCCGACGGCATAACCGATACCCGCGTTTCCATGTGGATCTTATTGACAGGAAATGTAATGAACATTATCGGCAACTACATTCTGATTTACGGTAAACTGGGAATGCCCGAAATGGGATTGCTGGGAGCGGGAATTTCCACATTGGCCTCCCGTATCATGATGGTGGTCGTGTTCGCCGTCATTTTTTTCTGTACCCGACGTTATCATATTTATAAAGAAGGATTTCTACACAATACGCTCAACCGGGCAGACTTCCTGCACCTGAACAAACTGGGATGGCCCATTGCCATGCAGATGGGAATGGAAACTGCTTCGTTCAGTCTCAGTGCCATTATGGTGGGATGGATCGGGACTACTGCTCTGGCGGCCCACCAAGTGATGCTCGCCATTTCCCAAATCTGCTTTATGATGTATTATGGCATGGGAGCAGCCGTTGCCGTGCGGGTTAGCAACTTCCGCGGACAGAATGACCGGATGAACGTCAGGCGCTCTGCATACGCCGGATTCCATATCATGCTGCTCATCGCACTGATAGGCGCCCTGCCCATCTTCCTGCTGCGTAACGAACTGGGAGGATGGTTCAGCGACAGTCCGGCGGTCAGCGTAATGGTAGCACAACTTATCATTCCGTTCATCATCTACCAGTTTGGTGATGGATTACAGATAAATTTCGCCAATGCCCTTCGTGGAATCGCAGATGTGAAACCCATGATGTATATCGCATTCATCGCCTATTTCCTTATCTCCCTGCC
>ENA-OYWI01000443-OYWI01000443.1-human-gut-metagenome-genome-assembly--contig:-NODE-443-length-13604-cov-5.038305_pt1 | contig 13604 bp, 9 predicted proteins | sample MGYA00244167_ERZ653391 | MGnify/ENA primary metagenome ERZ653391 (study PRJEB26926, sample SAMN06165005) | human gut metagenome | biome: ENVO:00009003; feature: ENVO:2100002; material: ENVO:00002003...
ACCTTATTCGGGCATCTGATGCAATCTTTTTATCTAACTATCTTCTCGAATTGACTGCGGTGGCACACCGCCAACCGAAATTTTCAATTTTCAATTAAAAACAAGACTGCCGTTTATTCTACAGTAACCGACTTAGCAAGGTTCTTTGGCTTATCGGGATCAATACCTCTGTTGATTGATGTATAATAAGCAAGAATCTGAAGCGGAACAACCGCTGTAATCGGCATAAGAAGCTCGTCTGTATGCGGAATTTCGATAACATAATCCGCAACACCGTCCTTGAGTTCTCTTGCACAGGCGTCTGTACAAACAAGAATAACATTTGCACCTCTTGACTTAACCTCAACAACATTGCTGATTGTCTTGGGGATAATACCTGTCTGAGTTGCAACGGCGATAACGGGAACATCCTCGTCAATAAGCGAAATTGTGCCGTGCTTTAACTCGCCTGCGGCGTAGCTTTCTGAGTGAATGTACGAAACCTCTTTGAGCTTGAGTGAACCCTCCATTGAAAGGGCATAGTCAAGACCTCTGCCTATGTAAAGCAAACTGTCGGTTGCAACAAGCTTTGTGGCAACGAACTTGCAGATATCCTCGCAGTTGTCGATTACATACTGAACTGCCTCGGGCATTTTTGTAAGAGCCGAAACAAGTCGCTTGCACTCGGCTGTGCTGATTGTTTCCTTTGCAAGAGCAAGCTCAAAGGCAAAGAGATACATAACGGAAAGCTGTGTGATGTATGCCTTTGTTGACGGAACGGAAATTTCGGGACCTGCGAGTGTGTAGATGAGCATATCCGCCTCACGAGCAATTGAACTGCCCTTTGCGTTTACGATTGCAAGAGTTTTTGCACCCTTCTGCTTTGCAAGACGCATTGCGGCAAGGCTGTCGGCTGTTTCGCCCGACTGTGAAATGATAATTACAAGGTCGCCCTCGCCTACAATCGGATTTCTGTAACGGAACTCGGACGCAATGTCAACATTTACGGGAACTCTTGCGAGATCCTCAATAACATACTTGCCAACCATACCTGCGTGCATAGCAGTACCGCAGGCAACGATTGTGATATTTTTGAAATTCTTGATTGTTTCCGTTGTGATGCCGCATTCCTCAAGGAACGGAAGTCCCTCTTTGATTCTCGGCATAATCGTTGTTCTGATAGCCTCGGGCTGTTCGTTGATTTCCTTAATCATAAAGTGCGGATAACCGCCCTTTTCGGCAGCCTCCATATCCCAGTCGGCTGTCTGAAGTTCCTTTTCAATCGGATCAAGGTGTTCGTCAACGAACGAAACACCGTCAGGTGAAAGTGTTACGATTTCATCATGGTCAAGAAGATAATAATCCCTTGTGTACTGAAGAATTGCAGGAACATCGGACGCAATAAAGCACTCGCCTTCTGCAACGCCTACGATAAGAGGACTTTCACGGCGAACCGCAAAAACTCTGTCGGGGAAATCCTTGAACATAATTCCGAGTGCAAACGAACCCTTAAGCTCAGCCATTACACTGTCAATTGTTTCAAGAGGATTTCCGTTGTATTTATAGTCGAGGAGCTGAGCAACAACCTCTGTATCTGTGTCGCTTAAAAAAGTTCTTCCCTTTGAGATAAGGAAGTCTTTAAGCTCCATATAGTTTTCAATAATACCGTTGTGAACGATTGTAACCCTTGCACCGCTGTGTGGATGTGAGTTTACATCCGAAGGCTCGCCGTGGGTTGCCCAACGGGTGTGACCTATGCCGACATGACCTTTCGGAGTGCCGACCTCTGCAAGCTTATCCTTTAAGTCCTGAAGCTTACCCTTGGTCTTTACGGTCTTGATTTCCCCGTTATCAAAAACCGCAATACCTGCCGAGTCATAGCCTCTGTATTCAAGCTTTGTGAGAGCATTAACAAGCACTTCACTGCAATCCTTAGGTCCTACATAACCTACAATACCGCACATAAAATTTCTCCTTTTTGGTTAATCATTGACCTTGTGGCAAAAAGTAGGTACAAGTTCTGCCAAAAGTTCAACTGTCTTTTCACTGTCATTGTTTTCTGCGGTCTTTTTGAGAACCTCAAGCTTTGACAGCATATCTGTTTCGTCTATTTTAATTTGATTTCCTATGAAAATTTTCTTGTTCTGTGTTGACTTAAGACCTTCTTCGTCCATAAGAAGCTCCTCAAAAAGCTTTTCACCCGGACGAAGTCCCGTGAAAATAATCGGAACATCTTTGTACGGAACCTTACCGTACATTCTGATAAGATTCTCGGCAAGGGTTGTAATCTTGACGGGAGCACCCATATCAAGAACAAAAATCTCACCGCCCTTTGCCATTGCACCTGCCTCAAGAACAAGCGAAACAGCCTCGGGAATAGTCATAAAATATCTGATAATATCGGGATGTGTTACGGTAACGGGCGCACCGTTTTCAATCTGACGGCGAAACAGCGGAATAACCGAGCCGTTTGAGCCAAGAACATTACCGAATCTTGTTGTTACAAATTCGGTATCGGTGCTGTGCTGCGCCTTGTACTGAATAATCATCTCGCACGCACGCTTTGTTGCGCCCATAACATTTGTCGGATTAACAGCCTTGTCGGTTGAAATCATAACAAACTTCTTTGCCTTGTACTTTTCTGCAAGGGTTGCAACATTGAATGTGCCGAAGATGTTGTTCTTTACAGCCTCCTCGGGAACGGTTTCCATAAGCGGAACATGCTTGTGAGCGGCAGCGTGGAATACGAGTTCGGGGCGATATGTCTTGAAGATAAGCTCCATTTTGTCGTAATCACGAACCGATGAAATAAGCGTTACAAGGTTAAGCTTTGTGCCGTATTCAAGCACAAGCTCCTGCTGAATGTCATATGCGTTGTTTTCGTAGATATCAACAATGATGATTTGTTTTGGATCATTCTTTGCAATCTGTCTTACAAGCTCACTTCCGATTGAACCGCCGCCGCCTGTAACAAGACAAACCTTTCCGTTGATAAGGTCATGAATCTCCTTTCGGTCAAACTCAATGGGTTTTCTGCCGAGAAGGTCCTCAATCTTGATTTCCTTTGCCTGTGAAATAAGCTGTGTATGCCCGTCATCAAACAAAAGCTCGCCGAGATAAGGGATAATCTTGATTTTGCACTCTGTTGCGGAACAGTAGTCAAGAATCTTCCTCTTCTCATCTTCCTCACATGACGGAAGTGCAACAATAATATTGTCTATGCGGTATTCATCACATATTTTAACAATTTCGGGACAGGTTCCGACAACGGGGATTCCTTCGATTTTCTGATTCAGCTTTTTCAAATCATCATCGACAAAGCATACCGGAATGATGCTTTTTGAAGGATTATTAACATCACCCTGCTCTTTCGCATTGTGAATTTCACGAACAATCATTCTGCCGGCATTGCCTGCGCCCACAATAAGGGTGCGCTCTCCGCCCTCTGCCCTTCCTGCCTCGGTAAGGTCAAGAAAAGCCCTTCTGAAAACAAAACGGAATACAAGAATTCCGACAAGGGCTATTGCGAAATGTACTATACAAAAAATCTTTCTCTGTGGAATCTGCAAAAACAACGAGATTACAAAGCCGAGCGTAAACCCCGAAAAGACGGCAATTCCGCACACCATATAGTCCTTTGCGTTAAAGTATCGCCACAATTTTGAATATGTTCCGCTTATATAAAGCGTAAACAGACACATGACAAGATCAATAACAATATAGCTCAACAAGCCTTTGCTTGAAGCAGCACCTATGTAGCCGACAAGCAAGAGAATATAATTTGCAAGAATACCGCTGACAACGATAATAAACACATCTGCGAGAGCCAGCAACATCTTACGCAAATTAATCTTCTTCATAACCCATACCTCTTCTGTTTAACTTTGTGTAAATTTCCCGAGTAACATATAAATACAATTATGATTTATTATACAACAGTGCAAAAGGAATGTCAAACAAAGCAATTTCTAAATCAACTTAAAATCCGACAATCAAAGCACAAGGAACAGTAATAATCAGACTTGTTCGACACACATTTGTTGACAACCGCACAAAACGAGCCTAAAATAATACCATACTTAATATGGGCGGTAAATTGAATGAAAAATTTTTCGATAATTCTCGGAGCAATAATACTTGCGCTGTTTGTGACTCTCGTAATATGGGGCGTTTACTGTGACAACACAATTGCAATCACAAATTACTGTGTAAACAATACTAAGAACGACGCAAAGCTGAAATTTGTTGTCATCACGGATTTGCACAACAAGGAATACGGAGAAAAGAACGCAGACCTTGCAGAACTTGTAAAGGAACAAAATCCCGATTTTATTGCAGTTTGCGGAGATATGGTCAACCGTGGCGATCCCGACACAACAAAGATGAAAGATGTGCTTGAAAAGCTTTCAAAAATTGCACCCACATACTGCTGTCTCGGCAACCATGAGCGTGACAATGCCGCCAAATTCGGAACGGATTTTAAAAGCGAAACAAATTCAACAGGCGCTGTATTGCTTGATAATGAATACATAAAATTCACCAAAAACGGCAAGAGTGTGCTTATCGGCGGAATGAGCGACTACCCTTATTATGAGTTCTACACTCCCGATGACGATGTTCCGTCAAGAACGCTGTGGGAAGAATTTGCCGAAAAAGCAAAGAACAATTTCACAATTCTTCTGCACCACCAGCCCGAATACATTGCCGAGGACGCAAAGAAAACCGACATAGACTTAATCGTCTGCGGTCACACTCACGGAGGACAGATTCAATTGCCGTTCATCGGCGGAGTAATCGCTCCGAATCAGGGACTTTTTCCGAAATATGACAAAGGCGAATTTGACCTTGACGGCACAAAAATGATTGTCTGCGCAGGTCTGAGCAACCCCGTATTCATCCCCAGAATCAATAATCAAGTTGAAATAGGTGTTGTGACGGTTGTATAACATCGGTTCTCCCCTACAAGTATACATTTACTTTCATATAAAGCAAAAATTGCATCAATGCCGTATTCGGGCATCTGATGCAATTCCTTTATCCGAGTATCTTCTCGAATAGATTGCGGTGGCACACCGCCGACCGCAATTTTCCATTTTCAATTTAAAAAGCTTTCGCCTTGAAGCGACTGTCTTCACGAGCCGAGAACGGTGGCTCGCCGTCAGTTCTTCTCGCTGTAATTCCTAAGTTCCGCAGGAGTTCTGCCGTATTCGGACTTGCAGAACAGGATAAACGAATTTACATTCGGAAAACCGTTTTCAATCGCCGCCTGTCTGACGGTGATTTTTTTGTTTCTCAAATCATCAATAGCGTGTTCAAGGCGAACACGGCGAAGATACTTTGAAAATGTTTCTTCTGTTTTATCCTTAAAATATTTTGAAAAATGAGCAGGCGTCATGCCTACATAATTGGCGATTTCATTGAGCGTGATTTCGTGTTTGTAATTATCGTGCATATATCTGATAGCACTTTTGGCGCAGTCAAAATCATCAGCCTGAGAACCGTGAACATATTGTATATCGTTGTCAATGCAATCACGGATGAGATAGTACGCAACGCTGTACATCACCGCTCTCACCTTCATGCTGATAAGCTTGCTCTCGTATTCTTCATATCCGTGGAATATGTCCATTGCTTTTCTGATAAACTCAAGAGCTTCGCCCTCGGGTTGTTTGAAACTCGGCACAATATGCGGATCGTCAACATACGGTGCAATTGCCTTTGGAATGATATTGAGCATAACAGCCTGAGTATCCTCACCGATGTCCTCATAGGAATGAACCTCCTGACTGTTAAGAACATAGACATCGCCCGCATTGAGAATAATTTCACAATCAAGCTTGTTAAGCCTTACCTTACCTTTTTTTATATAGGAAATTTCATATGAACCATGCCACCTGAGTCCAGATTCAAAGGCAACTTTTCTGTCCGGATATCTTGTAACCCTGCCGCTGTAATACGGCTCGGGCGGTAACAACACCTTCTTGTACTTCATGGTTTCACCCTTAACTCAATTAAAATCAATCAATTGTTAATAACATAGTCAGCGCAAAAATAAATATATCTAAGATCCGCAATTACCGCAGAATGGTCTGTTTTTACTACAACTGTTCTGCGTTCTTTTTTGCTGATTTCCTCAACACAGCGTGCAACATTGCACTTTGAAGGCTCGTAGCCGTACTTTTCAAAAAATTCTTCCGCAGTCATAACAAGCGAGCCGTAGCCCTCAAACATATGCAAAAGAGAATATTCAATCAGCTTGTATTCATCTTCAATAAGGCTGATTCCGATATCGCAGTTTGTGACTGAACCGATATAATACGGTGCGTCATTGAGGAACAAGCCTGTCTTGAACGAACCGATTGAAACGGTAAGATCCGAGTTTACCGCAGTACTGCACACACCCGTGTCACCGTTGATTCCGCTGTTGATGTCTGCACTTATAACATAGGCATTTGTCATATTAATCTGCTCAACCGCTTCAAGCATTTCACCCTTTAATTCACCTGAAAAGCCTGTTCCGAGCAGACAGTCAACTACAATGTCAAATCCCGTGAAAGCCGCCGCCTGTGACATCGGCATCTCCTCGGCACCGAGCGACATTGCGGTTTTATAATAGTAAAGGCCGTCCTTTGAAAAGCCGTCGCTTGCTCTGAAAATGGTCGGTGTAAAGCCGTTTTTGCATAAAATACAGGCGAGCGCATAACCGTCGCCGCCGTTGTTGCCCTTACCGCAAACTATGGCAACCCTGCCCACAAACTTTGCCGAATTAAAAATCCCCTGTGCGGCTCTGTACATAAGCTCCGCCGAAGGAGTATGCTCCGCAATCGTCCTTGCGTCGCTTTTTCTCATATTTTCAACCGAAACGACCTGAACAAATTCCATCTTATATTCCTCCGCTTTCTGAAATTTCCATAGCCTTATCCGCCGTTTGCGGCATTGTAAGCCGTCATAACAGCACTTTCATCCATATTACAACCGAGCAAAAACAACGGTGTTTCCTTAAAGAACTCATCAAGCAATTCAAGCAGCTTTTCCATTCTGCTCCGCTCAACATCAATAACCGTTGCCTCAAGCAACTGTTTCATAACCTGCGACGGCAACACCCTGACCGCCGTGTTCTCTTCTGCTCTCTGAAGAATGTACACCGCCTTAACGGGTGCTTTTGTATTTGTTCCTATGTCAGCTTTCCCCATCCACGGAGTTCCGTAAGCATAAAATTTTCCGTCACATTTTCGTATAACCGGCTTGTCATCGTTAATCATCGTCACCCTGTTGCCAAAATGTCTTCGCCACAGAGCCGTGTGGGTAGACTTGCCCGTTCCGCTGACTGCCGAAAAAACATAGCCCTCGCCGTCAAGCTCAAGACAGGACGAATGAAAAAAGAATCCGTCAAATCCGTCAAGCACGGCGTTGCAGAATTTTGAGAGTATCAGAACATCCTCCGCACCTTGTTCGCTGAGGTTGTCGGAAAGCCTGAGACGCTCACGGATTTCGTCATCCGAAACCGATATCGCAATGTCGGTCTTTCCCGATTCATTCGACTTAACGGCATAGCTTTCAAGCCGTTTCCTGCATATTTTAAATTTTGGATTAACTTCAACATTCAAATCAGCTATTCTGTATATCGGCATATCTGCTCCGCTAAATACTATAATGAAATATTGTAACACAAATTAATATTTTTTGCTACGGCGAAATGAATAAATATTATTTTACCTTTTAGTGCAAGTTGTTCAGTCGCACAGCTTTAAAGGCAAATATTGCACAATACAAGCCGTGTTATTTTGTAACAATGCACATACAGCTTATTTTTTATTCATTTTAAAGCCTGTAAAAAAAGCATTATTTTACGACTTTTTCAATTTTGTGTACTTTACTTGTCCGACTGCTTTTTTGCATACTCTTCAAGGTATGCTCTTTCATAAATTCAAATATCCTGTGCGTAACCGTTCCTATAAGAATCGGAATGAATATTCCTGCGGCAAGGTAGATTATGCAGTAAAAATTTAAGCCGTTCGGACGATAAATGTACCAGATTGTTGACTTAAGTTTTAAAATATCGAAATCTTTGAACAGCGGTGTAATTACGCTCAATCCCCGGAACGCCCATTTTACAATCATAAAGGCAAAAATGTGATGAATCATAATGCTGTAGGTATTGTCAGAAATCATTCTGACAAGCTTTTTGTTCTTGATAATCGGAGTAATCAGCTTTGCAACCCTCAGCCAGAACGCAATGCCCGTGATTGCGGTTACATAAGGAATGACGCAGCCGTTGTCAAATTTCACGCACTTTGACGGAGTGTATTCAAGATTTTCACAGAATGTGAGGAGAAGAAGCTGAACTCCGAGAACGATTGCAAAATATGCAACGCTGTTGAGATTATCGTGTTTTTCAAGCTTTTCGTGATAAAATCTGCCAAACTCAAAACACGGCAGAAAAAACATTGACCTGAACAACAACAGCAACGCACCCTTTGGGGCAGGACTCCAAATGCAGTATTGCACACCGAAAATTCCGATTGCAAGGTACACGGCAAGAATGACATACTCGTTGCCCCTGTGAACCTTTTTGAGCAATTTGCGGAACAGTATGTTAAAAACATAAACACAGAACAGCGGATATACAAACCACGAACCGAGGTTGTAGGCAAAACTTTCGCCGTCAATAAACGGCATAACAAAAAGGTTGTACAGATCAAATTTGCCCTGAGCAATCGTATAGCCGACCTGAGTAAGTGCGAATGCAATTATTCCGTAAACAATGTTCCATAGATACGCCGGAATCAACAAGCGTTTTGTCCGTCCCCATATATATTTGAAAATATGTTCCTCGTGTTTTTCCTTGTAAAAATAGCCCGAAATGAAAACGAACAAGGCAAGATTGTACGAATACTTCGGAAACCAATCGTACATCAGCGACACGCCGCCGTTGTAGCAATGCCCCGAAACTATGATAATAATGCCGATTGCCGACAAAATTTTAAAAGTAAAATTAATGTTTCCGTCATCGCCGAGCCTTTTGTTTTCAGCTGTGACACTGTTTTGTTTAAATGCAGATTTACTGCGTGTTTTGTTCTTTCCCATAATTCCCTCTCATCTGTATTTGTCGCAATTTAAAAATTCCGCAAATTCACACGGTAATTGTACCACAAAAGCAATCCGCAATCAATATATCAAATTCGCCGTGCTAAACACATATAAATCATTATTTTGCACAATCTCACTTTTGTTTTAACAGGTATTTAAATCTTTTATTTGCATCTGTTCCGCCATACAATTGTGTACATACCCTTAAAAAGCCTAAGATTAAAATGTAAATAAATTCAGTCAAAAAAGCCGGGCAAAGCATAAAATAAAAAAATATGCAAAAAACTATTGACACAACCTTTACATAGTGCTATAATAATAAAGCTGTAAAAAACAGCAGAGTTGTATATCGCGGGATAGAGCAGCTCGGTAGCTCGTCGGGCTCATAACCCGAAGGTCGTCGGTTCAAATCCGGCTCCCGCAACCACTAAGAAACGGCTTAACCACTAAGGTTTTGCCGTTTTTCTTTTTGCCTAAATATCTAAGTTTTGCAGATTTCCCCCGAATTTCCCTCCGATGATGTTTATTTTTGAAATTTTATTCTTATATCCATATAAAAACAGTCTGAGTATCAATCACAAATACTCAGACTGTTTTTTATTTTAATTCATGATTATATCAACTAGTTTAGAAATAATATTTTCATTGTATTCTTCATACATAGTATTATTGAACACATTGTTTCTGTACATTTCGGAAGACACCGTAATATTGATAGATTCACTAAACTCTTCTTTCCATTTTACTTTGACGCCGTAGCCCAATCTATCGTGATTTTTACAGTTATCGGTTACAATCCCTACTGCTTTTACACACAATTGCTTTTGATTAGGAGTAAAAGATTTTATATAAATAATATCTCCTATTTTAACTGACTTTATCATCTGATATAGGGCAGGAGCATCATTTTCGCTCCAACCAATACAAGCAAATCCTTGGTTTATAAAGTCTTGTGTTTTATCAGTGCCGTTATCACCTTTGTAATATGCACCAATTCCCCAAACTGCCACTTCGAATCTCTCCTTTTATTTTATTTAGCTGCGTGACCACGCATATTTGTACATAGAAACTGTACGATAATTAAGAGTTCTATACACATAATATGAAGTCGAATAATCACCACTTAGAATTTGCGCCATATCGCTTTTTCGAGAAAAATACCCCCATTCGTAATCAGTATAATAATAGGATACTCCAGAAGAATTATAATCCCAATTGCTAAAACTAAACAGAAGAATAGCTCCCTTTTGTTTTTTACTTGAATCATATGTAGTTGTCCAACCATTAGTTTCTTCAAAAGTTGCATTGCTTAATGAACTATTATAAAAAGCATATTCTCCAATATATGTAGTTGCACTTGGTATTGTGATTTCAGTTATTGAAGTACACCCAGAGAAAGCATACTTTTGAATCGATTGCAAACTACTTGGTAATATAATATTCGAAAGTAATGTACAATCATAAAACGCATATTCTCCAATTTTTGTGATACTGTCAGGAATTGTGATTTTAGTTAAATTTGATAAATTCATAAAAGCCTTATCAGCAATTTGTGTTACTGCTTTGCCATTGTAAGTAGAAGGAATTTCAATGCTGTCAACATTTTTTGCACCATTACCAGCAGAGACACTATATGTATCATCTGCCAACAAGGTGAATTTTAATATTTCTTCATCCTCTTCGGGGACTCCTCCGCCAATACTTCCTAAATTATCACTTGTTCCGTCTGTATATGTGATAATCAATTCTCCGTTGACAAGTTCCGTTTTGGCTATACCTCTACCATCTTTACCATTCTTGCCGTCAGCACCTTTATCGCCTTTATCTCCCTTATCTCCTTTTTCGCCTTTGATATTTCCAAGATTACATACAGTATTATCAGTCAAAAGAATACTAAGATTTCCGTCTGATGAAAGAGTAACTGATTTAATACCTGTTCCGTCTTTACCGTTAGTACCATTTGAACCGTTCACACCCACAACAACACCAAGATTTTCCGTATTACCGTTTGTGTATGTAAGTATCAGCTCACCATTTGAATTTATTTCAGATTTTGTTATTCCGATTCCATCAGTACCTTTGATATTACCAAGATTAAGAATTGTTCCGTTTGAGAGTTCAACACTTAAAGCTCCCTCCGAAGATACAACTACATTAGCAATACTTGTGCCATCTTTTCCATCAGTACCGTTTCTGCCGTCTACACCATCCGTACCTTTAACAATTCCAAGGTTGGTTGACTGACCATTTGTATATGTAAGTATTAACTCGCCATTTGTGTTTATTTCAGATTTTGTAATACCGAGTCCATCAGCACCTTTGATGTTACCTAATTCAAGATTCACACCGCTCGTAAGTTCAACTGTAAGAATTCCTGTATCAGATATTAAAACATTCGATATTCCTACACCATCCTTGCCGTCAATACCATTTGTGCCATCCTTACCTACTACACAACCAAGATTAATACTTGATAAATCAGAAAAAGTAAGTTCAAGTTCACCTGACGTATTAATTGTTACATCTGAGATACCTATACCATCTTTTCCGTCAACACCATTTGTACCGTTAATTCCATCTTTACCGTCTACACCATCTGTACCATTGATACCATCTTTGCCGTTAATTCCGTCCTTACCGTTTTGACCTACAACAACACCAAGGTTGATGAAAGTGTTATCCGAATAAGTAATTACCAGTTCACCTTTTGAATTTATTTCGGATTTTGCTACACCTATACCATCTTTACCGTCAACACCATCTTTTCCGTTTGTACCATCCTTACCATCAATACCATTTGTGCCGTTGACACCATCTTTTCCATCAGTACCATTCTTACCGTCTGTTCCGTCCTTGCCTACTACAGTTCCAAGATTAACAGTTGTACCGTCAGTATAAGTTAAAACGAGTTCACCGTTATCATTGATTGAGGTGTCTTTAACTCCGTTTCCGTCTTTACCGTCAACACCGTTTGTACCATCTTTACCATCAATACCATTTGTGCCGTTGACGCCATCTTTTCCATCAGTACCGTTCTTACCGTCTGTTCCATCTTTTCCGACTACAACACCTAATGTTTTTGATGTTCCGTCAGTATATTTGATTACAAGTTGACCGTTGTTATCAATTGAAGTCTCAGCTACTCCAATACCGTCTTGACCGTCTGTACCATTTAAACCGTCAGAGCCTTTAATATTTCCAAGATTAAGTTCAGTGTTATTTGTAAGAACTATGCAAAGTTCATTCGAGGAATTTATCGCAATGCTCTCTATACCAACTCCGTCTTCACCGTTAAGACCATTTTCTCCATTCGTTCCATTAACACCGTCTTTACCATCAATTCCGTTTTTACCGTCAACTCCATCTCTGCCATCTTTTCCGTCCTTACCGTTTGTACCGACAATTACACCGAGATTTTCAACAAAGTTATTTGAATATGTAAGAACAAGTTCACCCTTAAGATTTATTTCAGATTTTGCAATACTTATTCCATCTTTTCCATCAAGACCATTTGTACCATCTTTACCATTAGTTCCGTTTATGCCATCTTTGCCGTTCTGACCGTCTTTACCATCTGTTCCATTCCTGCCGTCAATACCATCCTTACCGTTCGCACCTATTACATTTCCAAGATTTGAACGTTGTCCGTTTGAGTATGCTATAACAAGTTGACCATCAGAATTTATTTCGGCACTTGAAACACTTATACCATCTTTTCCGTCAAGACCATTTGTTCCGTCTTTACCGTCAGAACCATCTTTACCGTTTTGACCATCCGAACCTACAACTATACCGAGATTCTCTATCCTATTATCGGAATATGTTAATACAAGTTCGCCAAGAGAATTAATTTCGGATTTTGCTACACTAATACCGTTGCTTCCGTTTTTACCATCTATACCATTTTTACCGTCAATACCATCTTTTCCGTTTGCACCTATTACATTTCCAAGATTTGAACGCTGTCCGTTTGAATATGTCAATACAAGCTCACCATCTGAATTGATTTCTGAGTTTGTTACACTAACACCGTCTTTACCATTCATTCCTGTTACTTTGTCAAGATTTACAGTTTTACCATCTGAAAAAGCAATAACAAGTTGACCGTCAGAATTTATACTTGCATTAGAAATTCCTATACCATCAGCACCATTTTTACCGTCAGTGCCGTTTATACCATCTCTACCATTAGTTCCATTTAAGCCATCATTTCCGTTCTGACCGTTTGTACCGTTCTTTCCGTCTATTCCATTTTTACCATCCGTACCATTTTTACCATTAGAACCATTCATACCATCTTTACCGACAGCTTTTCCTAGATTGATTTCTGAATCATCTGACAATACTATAAGCAAATCGCCATTTGAAGAAAACTTTGCCGTTTTAACACTAACAACCTCATTGGATGAAGCTTTTAATGATTCTATCCATTCTTTTTCTGTTCCTTTGTAACCATTATCAACTGCAATTTCATAAGCAGATTTACCCTGTCTCTTATACACATCTGACGCTGCCGACGAACTCTAGGGTGTAGA
>ENA-OYWI01000462-OYWI01000462.1-human-gut-metagenome-genome-assembly--contig:-NODE-462-length-13176-cov-7.663974_pt1 | contig 13176 bp, 13 predicted proteins | sample MGYA00244167_ERZ653391 | MGnify/ENA primary metagenome ERZ653391 (study PRJEB26926, sample SAMN06165005) | human gut metagenome | biome: ENVO:00009003; feature: ENVO:2100002; material: ENVO:00002003...
CGAGATCGCTCAGTGTCTCGTGGGCTCGGAGATGTGTATAAGAGACAGATTATTTTTTACCCACTCTGCCACTTCTTCCAAGGACTTACCCTGGTCTCTTAAGGTAACTGCCTTATGCACTAACAGTCCCTCTCCCAAAGAAGCACACAGGCTGTCAATGACAATGATCCTGCAATCCGGCTGTTCCTCCATAATCTCTTCCGCTGCTACGCGCATACTGTTATATGTACCGCTCAATCCAGAAGAAAAGGCGATACACAGGATCTCTTTGTTCTCCTTTAAATATTTCAGGAAATGATTCTTTGCTTCCTCCGGATTCACCTGGGAAGTGGTGGGCATTTTGCCGTTTCTCATCAGTGCATAGAACTCTTTCTCGGGAAGTTCCTGTCCCTGCCCATAAGTCACACCATCCATAATATAACTGAGATTTATACATCCAAGGTCATGTTCTTGCAGATATTCTGCGGGGAGATCTGCTGTACTGTCTGTAACGATTTTAAACATTGATTGCCTCCTGATATTATAAATTTTATGGCTCTTCTTTTGCGCCATTATATCATTGACAAGCAACCTTTTCAATTTTGCCGGCAAAAGTGATACATTTTGTCACATTTAGTATCCTCATAACTAAGTTCCATCCGTCCATCGACATACTGCATGTTCTGTGGCATAAAAAGTCCCCCTTTGGGTACATATCACAACTTCATCATGTCCCATTCGGGGGATTTTACTCTTATGAATTATTTTGTAGTACTTCCGAAGCCACCGTTGCGAATGCCTTCCGCATCATCGTCCTCTGTGATACCGTACTGCATGAAAATTCCCTGGGCAAATCCGGTTCCTGCAGGGATCTCCACTGTCTTGCCCTCGTTAGAATCATTGGTGATCTTCATGAAAATATGACCTTCATTGTCCGAAAAGAAATAATCGCTGTCAATGATGCCAACCGTATTGTTCATCTGCAGTCTGTATTTAAAGCCCAGTCCGCTTCTGGGGTAGATCTGCAGTACCCAGTCTTCCTGCATCTCCGCCCGGATACCGGTCGGGATCTTAATAGTCTCTCCGGGTGTCAGTTTAAAAGTAAACGGGGCAAAGAAATCATATCCGGCGCTTCCTTTCGTAGCTCTCTTCGGAAGCTTCAGAGCCTCGTACATTTCCTTGATCTGTTCCTCCGTATACTGCGGATATTCCTCCTGCATGGCAGTCATAAACTGTGCAGGACTCACAAAATGAAATTTAGCAATTCTATGCATGGTTAATCTTTCCTTTACTTATAATCTCCGCAGTGCAGTACTGCATCTTCCGGATGTTCTCCGGCAAGTGTCTTCTTCACATCGATCACCCTCTGGTTCTTACTGCCCTTCCACAGAAGCTTTACATCTTTTTCTTCTACATGGAACTCTCCGTCCACCACGACATCCACATATTGCATGATCGGCAGATCGTAGATGTCCTCCCAGCTGTCTCCGGTATACATCCAGATTGTCTTCGTGGGGTATTTTTCTCTGATCTCCTGCATCAGTTCTCTCACATCAGCGCGGTTCACGGGATGCATGGGATCTCCGCCGGAAAATGTGATTCCGGAAATATATGGCTTCTCCAGCTGCTCAAAAATCTCCTGTTTCGCAGCCTCATCAAATAAAAGCCCTCCGTCGGGATCCCACGTAATGGGATTCTGACATTCTCTGCAGCAATGGTTACATCCTGCTACCCACAGTACGACCCGCAGACCATCGCCGTTCAGCATATCGTCCCTGGTTATATTATGATATCTCATTTATCTGTCCATCCTGTCTCTACATATCTACATACTCTTACGCTCTGCGATCTCCGCCATCTTGGCATCATTCAGTCTCGTATCTCCGTGTACTCTGGAGTAAGACAGATAGCCATTCATACGGTCGATCTTGGTCAGATTGCGGCTGCCGCAGACAGGACATACATCCATTTCCAGTTCCTGATGTCCGCAGTCATCGCAATATGCCAGCGACAGATTAACGCCTTCATAGAAGCCCATGTCCATAGCTCTGTGGATCAGTGTCTTGATTGCCTCGGTATTATAATCAATCGGATATTTTACATACTGGATCTTGCCGCCGTTGCTCAGATCCCAGAAACGGTTCTCCAGATCCTGTTTCTGAATAGGGGTAATATCCTCTGTCACATGGCAGTGGAAGCTGTTGCTGACATATTCTCTGTCGGATACGCCCTCAATAATACCATACTTTTTACGGAACTGCTTTACCTGCAGACCGCACAGATTCTCTGCGGGAGTTCCGTAGATGGCGTACAGGTTGCCGTCCTCTTCCTTATATTCTGAAATTTTCTGATTGATATGCTCCAGTACTTCCACAGCAAAGGCCCCATCCTCTACCAGGGACTTGCCGTTGTAGAGTTCCTGCAGTTCATTCAGCGCTGTAATACCAAAACTTGCCGTTGCAGATTTCAGTAACGGTTTGATCTTGTCTGTCAGCTTCAGATGTCCGCCCAGGAAACCGCCCTCACAATATGCCAGCGGGTTGGTGGATGCACGCATCTCACCCAGATAAGCATAGGTACGGATATGGAGCTGACGGATCAGTTCCAGATAGTAATCCAGCACTTCGTAGAAGTCTCTGCTCTCTTTTCTCGCTTTTGCCAGGATCATGGGCAGATGCAGGGATACCGCACCGATATTGAATCTGCCCACGAATACCGGCTGATCCTTATCGTCTGCGGGATGCATGCCGCCTCTCTCATACCAGGGAGACAGAAAAGCTCTGCATCCCATGGGAGATACGATCTTTCCATACTGTTTGTACATGCTTGCCACATAGCCTTTACCGGTCAGACTCAGCCAGTCGGGATACATGGTCTTGGCAGAGCATTCCACGCCGGCTTCAAATACATCTTCCAGCGGCTTACCGGGACCGTGTAGATTCTCATCATATAAAAATACGATCTTCGGGAACAGAACGGGCTTTTTATGATCCTTTTTGCCCTGTCCCTTTCTGCGGACTTCCAGCATGGTAATCGTAGCCATTTTTGCAAATTTACCGGTGCCGGTTCCAGCAGTCACGGTAATAAAAGGATAATCGCCACGGCTGCTTGCCACGGTGTTAAACTTATATTCCCATCCCTGGAAGCCCTGTTCGAATTCTTTCTTCACATCCGCAAGTGCTTCTCTCTCCGCCACATCTGCGGCTACTCCCAGTCTCTCGTATTTTGCCAGGGCTCTATTATAGGATTTCTCGGCGTAAGGCTCTAAGATCAGATCCACGCTGGGTACGGTGAATCCGCCGTACTGCTGGCTGGCAGCGCTTAAGACGATATCGCCGATAACATCAAATGCCACATCCAGAGTCTTCGGCTCGTTATACCAGATGTTGCCCATCTCAAAGCCGCCCGTCAGGACATTCTGCACATCAAACAGGCAGCAATTCATGGTATCTCTTCTGGCAGACATATCATGCACATAAATATAGCCGTCGCGACATGCCTGGATTTCTTCCGTGGTCAGGAAGAATTTCTGATACAGTTCCTTATTCAGCTGATTAAAGATCAGACTACGCTTGGTAGATACCAGAGCGGAATCCGTGTTGGCATTTTCCTTATCTCCGATGTACATGATGGACTGACTCTTTTTATAGACATCATCCAGCATCCGTACGAAATCCTGCTTATAGTTACGATAATCGCGATAGCTTTTTGCGACGATAGGCTTCACCTGCTCTAAGGCACTTTCCACAATATTGTGCATAATGGGAATGGGAACTTCATCCACTTCCAGTTCGTTTACCTTGTCTACCACATACTGGCAGATCTGCTCTTTTTCTTCTTTGGTGAATTTCGTCAGGGCGCGGTATGCACTTTTGCCTACTGCACTGATTACCTTCTGTACATTAAAAAGCTCCTTGCTCCCGTCCTTTTTTACGACATAGATCTCCCTGTCCGGTCTGAACTGTTTGCCATAATCTTCATTTTCTTCATGGTCATGTTCAAAATTGCTGCTCATTTTTCTCTTCCCTTCATACGATAATGTCCGGAAAACGCCCGGATTCTGCTGTATTCCCCTTACTTACGATAGCGTTTACAAATACCATATATGGTGTTTGTCCGTATCAGATAGCAATATATTGTGGGTGCTATCTATCAGTATAAAAAAGAATCCCTGCCTTGTCAACGAGGGATCCTTTAGAAAACTATACAAAAAAGGGGGTGAAATTTTGGATAAATTTTTAATCTGCAGTTCCCGACTGTTCCCGCAAAATATCCGAAAGCCACTGTACATAACGCTTCTGTACTGCTTCCGGCGCTGCGATCCTGGCATCCGGTCCGATTCCCGCAAGCCATCCGAAGAACTGTCCGCTGACGGCCACCTTCGCACGCACCCGGAAAACGGTATCGGACATAGGGCGGATATCCACCTCTCTGCCGAACCGGTCCAGTACCACACCGATGAGGCGCTTCGGGAACTCCATGGTGACCACACTCTCCTCCCCTGCAAACATGCCGAAGGTCTGGTTCGTATAGGAGGTCACATCGATCTGTGAGAACTGTTTTACCCCTTCTCTGGGACTTACCGTCACTTCCACCTGTCCCATTTTGTCCACCCGGTAATGCTTGATAACTTTGGCCTCACTGTCATAGGCTGCCAGATAATAATTTTCATCCCGCCAGATCAGGGCCCAGGGGCTGACGCACTTATCCCCACCGGGTCTGGGCACCAGTTCCTTTTGCAGGTTCCAGTCCAGATACACGAAGGTGATCTGCCTGTTCTCCTGAATGGCACGATGAATGGCATCGATATTATAATAGATGCTCTCATTCTCCGTCTTGATCCTGCCTGCAACATAGACCTGACGCTGTAGCTTGCCGGCATCGTTTTTCCCGGCGATCTGCTCCAGCTTCCGGATCAGATCTCTGGATTTTTTCGTGGTAATGAAGCGGGAGGACTGTACGGCGTCCACCAACAGCTTTAATTCCGGGAGTTCAAACTCTCTACTGCCGAGGTAATAACCGCCTCCCAGCCTGCTCTGCACCTGTACCACATCGTAACCGAAGTCCGCAAGACTCTCCATGTCACTGTAAATGCTCTTCCGTTCCGCATGGATTCCCTGATTCTCCAGGTATTTTATAATATCCGGAGTACTCATTGGATGATTCTCGTCCGTGTTCTCCTGCAGCATTTTTATCAGATATAAAAGCTTTAATTTCTGTCCTGACGATTTTGCCATAACCCTTATTCTCCGTCAGCGGACTCCTTTGCCTGTTGCATTCCCTCTTTTTTATTTTTCTTCTTGCGAAGAGTAATTCCAAGGGTAATAGCAACAGCGCCTACTGCCGCGATCACTATCAATACTACCAGATAAGATAAAAATGAATTCAAAAAGCTGACTGCCATATTTTCTCTCCTTTATGCCTTATTATGCTTTCCTAATGTCTTTTCGTGAGGTTCTATTAAATGAAGTATACCAACGATATGGCGCAAACGTCAAGTATTCCCCAAAAGAGTCTGCACCGACCATTTTCCTGTCTGTATAAAGTCTTCCGCCTGCGTCGCAGCTCTCTCCGTGATCTCTTTATCGTATCCCATGAGAGCCAGCAACCGGATCGCATTTCTAGTGCCTGCCCTCCCAGGTAACAGTTCATAAGGGAAACTGATGTCGCCGTCCCGGATCACTTCCTCAAAATGATAATTGTCATAACAGTCTTTCAATAGTTCCGTCATTTCGATATCGTGGGTCGCAGTAAAACAAAGCACTCCGCTTTCAGACAAATGTATCAATATCTGCGTAGCTGCGGCAATACGTTCCACGGTATTGGTTCCCCGCAGAACCTCATCCACGAAACTAAGCACCGGAGCCGTCTCTGTCTGTGCTGCATCCAGGATCCTTTTAAGGGATCTGATCTCCACAATATAGTAGCTCTCGCCGTTCTGTATACTATCCCGCAGCGCCATGGAAGAAAAGATCCGAAATACCGGAGCGTGATAGCTTTCCGCTGTACAGGTATGAATTGTCTGTGCCAGAACGGCATTTACTGCCACCATTTTTAAAAATGTGGATTTTCCGGAGGCATTAGAACCAGTAAGCAGCACACCTCTGTCTGCCCGGATACTGTTTTTCACAGGATGCGTAAGCAGCGGATGCCATCCGCCTTCCATATGCAGATACACCTTATTCGCATTTTCTTCCAGCTGTGGAATACAGTAACCCTCTAAGGACCTGCGGAAGCCTCCCACCGAGATTGCCATATCCAGATAGCCGGTGATCCCTAACAATCTGTCCACCTCATTGGTCTTTAGTCTTAATTTCCGAAGCATGAGATTAAACTGCCAGATATCCAGATGCAATATCATCCGCAGATAATCCGCTATAATATCTAACGGATTCCCGCCGATCTTCCCCTGATTTCCTGCCATTACCCAAAAGGAACCCCGTTTTAATTCCCGCAGGCTTTTCAGCGCCTCGTTTAAATCCTCCAATTCTTTTTTATACACCGGGATCTTCTGTCTGCCCAGTTCCTCACAGACATCGATCATGCGAAGCACATAGGCGAAGCTTGTAATATACGGTTCGATCACTTTTTTCTCACGAAAGTATGTCAATATATGTCCCAGCATACACACCACGATCCCAAGGATCCCTACCGCCGGCTGCACGAATAAAAGTGAGGCAAACAGCAGATACAGAAGATTTAAAAGCAATATCTTCCGATTGTTACGCTCTCCCAGATAGTCGAGATTATCCAGATAATCATAGAGAGAGTATTTCCCGAGATGCCCCAATTTTTTCAGTAACAGTTGTACCCGGATCCTGGTATCATCCTGCTCCAAAAACCACCCGGTCACTTCCTCCAAATGGTCCAGCTTTTCCTTCCCGCAGAAGATATTCCGGAGGGTAAAATACAGGTATTCCTCTCCTGCCGCTGACAATGTCCGGTCGATCCGGCAGAATACCTCATCCATTCCCAGATCGTTCCATGTGATATCATCTAACTGTTTCTCTTCCTTATGTCGTTCCAGATAACTGTCAAGCCTTGCAAATCTCTCCAGCGAATATTCCTTCGGCGGTTCTTTTCCGTAATTTTCCAAAAGAGAGTTCCGAAACATTTTTTCCTCTTTTTTTGCCTGCATAAGTTCCTGTACGATCATGAATAAAAATATAAAAAGCAATACACCTGTAAATACAACAAACTCCATATTATTTCTCACTTTTCCGGATATAAGAAAGCAGGCACCACCCGTGCAGTGCCCGCCCCATATTCTGACCTTTTTTCTATTTCTTATTATATCAAAATTCTTTATGCGACAATAAAGAACTTTAACAGGAAGATCAGTGATAATACATAGGTAAGTACAGAAACATCCTTTGCCTTACCAGTAAATACCTTGATCACAGTATAGGTGATCAGCCCAAGACCGATGGCATGTCCGATGGATCCGGAGATCGGCATGGCGATCATCATCAGAGCCACGGGAAGTGACTGGCAGATGTCATCGAAATCTACATTCTTAAGACCTGCTACCATAAGTACACCCACATAGATCAGTGCGGAAGAGGTAGCTGCCGCAGGAATGATTCCGGCGATGGGTGCAATAAAGATACATGCCAGGAACATGATACCGGTAGTCAGTGCAGTCAGGCCGGTACGACCGCCTGCTTCTACACCGGATGCAGACTCTACAAAGGTGGTAACTGTGGAAGTACCGGTTAAGGAACCTGCTACTGTACCTACTGCATCAGATAAAAGTGCCTGCTTCATATTCGGCATTTTGCCATTTTTATCCAACATTCCCGCACGGCTTGCGGTTCCTACCAGAGTACCGATGGTATCGAACATATCAATGATACAGAAGGTAATGATCAGAGTGATGGCGGTAAACCAGCCAATCTCTGCAAATCCCTGGAAGTCAAACTTAAACAGTGTGGTGGAAGCCATATCTCCGAAAGCAGGTACGAAGGATGCGGTTGCCAGAGAAGCAAAGGGATTGGTTCCCAGGAAGATAGCCTCTCCTGCCCAGTAAATGATGCTGGAGATCAGCATTCCCAGTAATACAGCACCCTTAACACCTCTCTGTGCCAGAACAACAATAGCAAACAGACCTACGAACATGGTGACAACGGACAGAACCATTGCGGAATAGCCAGAACCCATATTTGTCTTAGCCAGTGAAGGTGTCAGTGCACCGAAGAAGTCTCTCATAGCATAGAAAGGTCCGCCGTTCTCGGAATAGACACCTGCATTGGAGCCTACACCGATGTTTAACAGCATCAGACCGATGGCAGGTGCAATACCGAGGCGCACGCCCAGAGGAATGGCATCCACGATCTTCTCACGAATGTTCAGTACGGAGAGAACCAGGAACACGATACCTTCGATCAGTACAATGCACAGAGCCGACTGGAAGGATGCTACATAGGTCATTCCGGTCAGGGCTACGATATTGGTTACTACGACTGCGAAAAAACTGTTCAGTCCCATTCCGGGTGCCATGGCAAACGGCTTATTTGCCAGAAATGCCATTACGATGGTACCGATTGCGGATGCAATACAGGTTGCCAGGAAAACACCGTTCCAAAGTTCCGGCATGGTATCCTTGCCAAAACCAGTCAGCAGGTTCGGATTCAGGGCTATAATATAAGCCATGGTCATGAATGTGGTCAGTCCGGCAATGATCTCTGTTTTTGCCGTGGTGTTGTTTTCCTTCAGTTTGAAGATTTTTTCTAACATCTTTTCCCTCCTAAGTATTCTGGGAGCCGCACGGGGAACTCCGTTTCTATGTCTTCTGAGTGGTTTGCTTACTCAGTCAACAGTCTTTTTACGATTTTTTCGCACTTGGCGTAAATGCGCTCCGGATCCTCTCCTACGTTGAACTCTCCGTTACGGTACAGGATCTTACCGCCAATCATGGTCATGCAGACATTAGATTTGCTGCCGCTGTAGACCAGATTCTTTGGAATATTATGGATGGGCTGCATGTTAGGCTGATGCAGATCGATCATGATAAGGTCTGCGTATTTGCCCTTCGCCAGAACATCTGCCCGGTTCAGTCGCATTGCCTTAGCACCGTTCACCGTTGCCATCTTCAATACTTCCATGGCATCCATGCTGGCAGCATCCTTCTCTAACAGCTTGCTTAAGCCGGTAACTAAGAACATCTCACGGAACATATCCAGACAGTTGTTGCTGGCAGGTCCGTCGGTTCCGATCGCCACTGGGATCTTATGACGCACATAATCGGCAATAGGTGCAATACCACTGGCTAACTTCGTATTGGATCCTGGGTTCGTGATCACATACATACGATGTCTGCGGAAGACATCCAGATCCTGATCCGTCACATGGACACAATGGAAACCGCCTCCGCCGTAGTCGAACATTCCCAGAGAGTCTAAGAACATGGGCGGTGTCATGCCGTAGCGTGCCTTACACTCTTCCACTTCCTTCTCTGTCTCGGAGATATGGGCATATACCGGTGTCCGGTAATGATGTGCCATTTCCGACACTTTCCAGAGCAGTTCTTTGGAACAGGTATATTCCGCGTGGAAACCAAGCTGGTAGCTGATCAGGGAATTCTTCTTATTCCATTTTAAGAACTCTTCTTCTACCTGCTTCGGGGAAGAGCTGAAATTGTTCAGTCCCGATACCAGTACACAGCGCATGCCCGTATCCAGGCAGGCTTCCGCAATGGTATCCGGAGTCAGATACATATCAAAAATAGATGTCACACCGGAAGTCAGATATTCCAATACCGCCAGTCTGGTCAGGTCATAGATATCCTCTCCGGTCAGTTTTGCCTCTAATGGGAATACCTGCTTGTTCAGCCACTGGTCTAAGGGCATGTCATCCGCCATGGAACGTAAGAATGTCATGCCGGAATGGGTGTGCGCATTTTTAAATCCCGGCATCAGAAGATTTCCCTTGCAGTCCAGTTCAATATCCCAGGCAATTCTCGGGAACTGGGATCTGTCCCATTCCTCCGCTAATTCTTTTTGTTCCGCCACATAGGCTATCTTGTCATTTTTAACCCATATTTCACCATAGAAGACTTCTCTGCCGGGCTCCATGGTGAGAATTCGTGCATTGTATAATCTGATATTCATCTGATCGCATCTCCTCCAAATCCATAGGGAAGTAATTCTTTTAATGTGTAGCTTTGATAATCCTGTTCGTTTTTTACCACATAGATCACAAAATCATCCGTGCAAAATTCCTGCATCACCTGTCTGCAGATACCACAGGGATAGGCATATTCCACGGGATCCTCTCCTACGGTTCCACCGGCAATGGCGATAGCGGTAAACGTCCGCTCTCCTTCACTGACAGCCTTGAAAAAGGCAGTGCGCTCCGCACAGTTGGTGGCTCCGTAGGAAGCATTTTCAATATTGCCGCCCAGATATCTGTGTCCGTCCACAGCAAGCAGTGCTGCTCCCACCGTATAGCCGGAATAAGGAGCATAAGCCAGCTTTCTGGCTTCTAATGCCAGTCTCACCAGTTCTGTTTCTTCTGTCTCTGAGATCAAGTTCATCCTTATCTCCTTTTGCCTGTCTATACAAATCTCTTCACGGATTCCGTTACCAGCTTCTTGAATCTGGGTGCCGCCATATCCGCAGCTTCCTGCACTTCTTCATGGTTCAGGGGCTGATCCGTCATTCCGGCCGCCAGATTGCTGATACAGGAAATGCCGCAGATACGCATTCCCATGTGATTGGCTGCAATCGCCTCCACTACAGTACTCATACCTACCGCATCACATCCAAGTGTCCGGAGCATGCGGATCTCTGCCGGAGATTCAAAAGAAGGTCCGGTCAACTGGGTGTAAATACCCTCCTGCAGATAGATGTCGTTCTCTTTCGCGGTCTCGCGGATGATCTGCTGTAAATCCTTGTCATAGACATGGCTCATATCCGGAAAACGCAGTCCCAGCTCGTCGATATTGGCACCGATCAGGGGATTGGGTGCAAATAAGGAAATGTGATCTCTGATCAGCATCAGATCACCGGCATGAAAAGAAGTGTTCACGCCGCCTGCCGCATTGGTCAGGAACAGGATCTTGGCACCTAATAGCTTCATCAGCCTGGTGGGAAGTACCACATCCGTCACATCATAACCTTCGTAATAATGCACTCTTCCCTTCATACATACCACTGGGATCTCATCGAGATAACCAAAGATAAATTTACCGGCATGTCCCGGTACGGTGGAGACGGGGAATCCCTCGATCTTGGCATAAGGGATCTCCGTCACCACACGGATCTGCTCCGCATAATCACCTAAGCCCGAGCCTAAGACGATTGCCACCTTAGGTACGAAATCTGTCTGTTTTCTCACACATTCATAGCAGTTTTGTAATTTTGTATATACCTGATTCATCTATGTCCTCCGTTTTACTGTATTTTCATGCAATTTAGCAAATATTCTTCCTGTTTTTCCGAAAAATAAAGCAAAGTCAACAAAGGTATTATACAAAATGAATGGGAAAAAAGCAATGGAAACTATTCCGCTCAGCCCATCATCTGTCAATCATTCAAATTCATGCAAGCATGATTTGTCTGATATGCAGATGATGTCTGAACTATTAGATAATAATACAAACCATTCCACCATTACTGTCGTTTACGATCTTCTGCATGGTATCCTGAAGCTTTAACTGGCTCTCTTCGCCAATAGAAGCAACTTTCGTGGTAATGCCGTCATCCACCAGTTGTTCCACCGTCTTACCGAAGATGTTGGTCTCCCAGATGCCCTGTTCCGCTTCCGCCTGATCGATAAAACGGATCAGATCCTGTGCCTGCTGTTCAGTGCCTACAATGGGAGCAATCTCCGTCTCAATATTGGCGCGGATCATATGTATGGATGGGCTGCTTGCCTTGATCCTGACACCGAATTTATTGCCGTGGCGGATCAGTTCCGGCTTTTCCAGCGCAATGTCTTCTCTGTCCGGAGTCACCACACCATAGCCCTTGATCTTCACCATGGTCAATGCATCCTGCACCTTGGTATATTCTTTTTTCATCCCTGCCAGCTCTTTTAATTTATGTAACAACTGGTACTCATCTTCCACATCTTCCTCCAGCATTCCGGACAACATTTCGTAATAATATCTGTCATCGATTCCTACCTGTATCTGAACGATCCCGCTCCACAGCTGGATTGGATCCATTTTACAGCTTCTTACATAATCCCCCTGCAGCTGCACCGGCTGTTCCGCCACATCCCGGATTTTGTCATAATGATTCATCAACTCCCGAATCTGCTTTAACAGGTCCTGTTTTACAGCATGGTCTATGGGAAGCATATCCATCCATTTGGGAAAATAGAACTCCACCGCTGTCAGCGGGAATTCATATAAAATTTTCTCCAAGATCCGGTGTATATCTTCTTTTTTTAACTGTTCGCAGTTCACCGGCATTACAGAAACATCGTATTTGCTGCCGATCTCTTCCGCTACCTTTCTGGTCTCCTCTGAATAAGGTTTCTGACTGTTAACCAGCACTAAGAATGGCTTTCCGGACTTTTTCAGTGCCAGGATCGTCTTCTCTTCCGCTCCGAGATAATTGCTTCTTGGGAGTTCTCCGATACTTCCGTCCGTAGTGATCACCAGACCAATTGTGGAGTGATCCCGCATGACCTTATCCGTGCCGATCTCCGCCGCCTGGGTAAATGGAATCTCTTCTTCCGACCAGGGCGTCTTCACCATGCGCTCCGCATCTTCTTCCATATGTCCCGCCGCACCATCGATCATATACCCCACACAGTCAATCAGCCGTACTGACACCTCGATATCATCATTTAATCTCACCTTTGCCGCCTCGCTGGGAATGAACTTCGGTTCCGTAGTTGTAATAGTCTTTCCTCCGGCACTCTGGGGAAGTTCATCCTGTGCCCGCATTCTGGCATGTTCATCCTCCATATAGGGCAGCACCATTTCATCCATAAAGCGTTTGATGAACGTGGATTTTCCCGTCCGCACCGGTCCCAATACCCCTATGTAGATCTCTCCTCCCGTTCTTTGTTGTATATCCCGATACAGATCGTATGTATTCACTGCATAGTCCATAAAAATACCTCCTGCCATTGGTGTTATATGTATATGCAGGAGGCACGCAATTATGAATTAACTTGAGAGTTAGTTAAATACATTGGCAAAATCCACGAACTCCCGGAGCATGCGATACACATGTCTCGATG
>ENA-OYWI01000504-OYWI01000504.1-human-gut-metagenome-genome-assembly--contig:-NODE-504-length-12441-cov-4.126675_pt1 | contig 12441 bp, 14 predicted proteins | sample MGYA00244167_ERZ653391 | MGnify/ENA primary metagenome ERZ653391 (study PRJEB26926, sample SAMN06165005) | human gut metagenome | biome: ENVO:00009003; feature: ENVO:2100002; material: ENVO:00002003...
CTCTGGTATTCATTGCACCCAGGGCTTTTCTCTGCGTGTCAGGAAGTGCATAGTAAGCTCGCAGGGCATCATCAAAGGAACTGTATTCCTTTCCTCGCCCTTATCATCACGGTCAATGATGATATAGAAGTAGTTTCCGTTTTTGGTTACAGCGGTAATGAACTGCTTTCCGCTTTTCGTAGGCGAGCCAGCGTCATCAACCAAAGTCAGATTGCCGTCGGGAGTAAGCGGTAGCATCGGCTCCTCCGGCTCTGTTTCGGGAACTTTTTCTTCGACCGCAGGTTCTTCAGTCGCTACGCTTTCATCTACATAGGCAAATGCCGTTGTAGAAAACACGCCAAAACACATTGCACACGCCAGCAATGCGGCTCCAATTTTCTTAAATCTCATTCTGCGTTTCCTCCTCATTCATAGTATTGATCGTATCAGGCTTCGGAGCCATATCCGCAGCAAACATACGGAGCAGCTCGGAAAGCTGTTCGGGATTCAGGTTCGCAGCATGAACCATCTCATGGATTTCGGAATTTTCCTCCTCACGGTATCTGCGTTCCAGGTCTTTCACCTTAGCATCCCATTCTGCCCGCTTCTTACGGGCTTTTTCAAGGTCTGCACCTATTCTGTCTAACTTGGCACTCAATCGCCATCCCTCCTTTAGTTTCTGATTCTGCCGAAGCAGTAAAAATGCTGTTGCCAGTAATTCGATTCGATAGAAGCGTAGGAAATGGGGTTTCCGCAGTGGATCATCATACCATTGCCAACATAGATACCAACGTGTGATGCACCGGAGGTATCATAAGTGCCTTGGAAGAAAATCAAATCTCCCGGTTTGGCAGAGCTTTTCGGGATAATGTCGCATACGCCCATCAAACCGTTTGCGGTCAAACGACCAACACTCCAACCGTTTCCGCAGTGATTGATTACATAGGAAACAAATCCGGAGCAGTCAAAGGAGGTAGACGGGCTGCTGCCGCCCCACACATACGGGTATCCCAGATATTTTTCAGCTTCCCGAATCATATTGGCAAATCTTGTGTCTGTCAGCGCTTCGCCCGGAATATCATAATCGGTGTACTCGCCGCCAGGGGTGGCGTAAATGTCATTTCCGAAAATATCCGGTCTGTTGCCCCTTGTCTGAAGCAAAATTCTATATCGCTCCATATCATCTTCCGACAAGCCGGAATTTGAAATCACACTGTTCAAGCCCTTATTTCTGAGCTTCACATTCAGAATATAATATTCGTAATCTTCTTCCTCTGTTGTTGTCTCTCCCGTTTCGGGATCAGTAGAAGATGTTGTTCGTGTACGAATCTCTACTACTTCCGTCAGGGTCAGCTCATATTGTTGCTCAAATAGCCATTGCAGGGTAGCCTGCACCTCATCTCTGGTGTAATCCTCAAACTTCACCGTCAAATACGCCGCCAGCTCATAAGGATTGTGGTTGATTTCATCAAGGTCATACCGGTACTCGTCATATCCGCTATGAGTACGCTCGATATTATTGATTTTATTGCGGAGCGCAGCTTCCAAAGCCTTGTAATCATTGTCCGCACCAATAATATCTTCCTCTTTTGCAGTAAAAGAAGTTCCCAGAATGATCTGTGTGCCGCCTTGGAACATAGCCGAACAAGACGAGAACATCCCTGAGAGTATCATAAAAAGCAGTCCGGCAATCAAAACAAACAGAATCGTTTTAGAGTGTGTGGTGCAGAACTCCGTTACTCTTTCTGTGATGTTCTTGGCTCCCTGAGCTGCTTTGCCCGTTGCCTTGCCTGCACCCTTAGATGCAGAAGCCGTTGTCGAAGCGGTATTCTTACCGGCTTTGGCGGCAGCATATTCTTTCTTGATTGCCCTTTTCTGTTGCCAACGGGAAAAGGGATTGGAACCGGCATCGGGGTTGTCCTTTTTGAACTTCTCATACAGGGCATTTACATTTGCTTTATCTGACTTCTCAACCAGCTTTTCCGCCTTGTCGTAGGCTTTCAGCTTGTGACTGTAAACGGCATGATCGACGGTATAGACAGTGGATTCAACAGCCTTGGTCGTTTCCTGCACAGCCTGAACGCCGATATTATCATCCTCATATTCTGACACCGCCCGATGTGCTTTGGATGTGAGCGTGACTGCGGCACCACGGCTTGCCATGTGCTTTGCCACAGATGGGCGCTCGATTTCCGTAAACTCCGCTTTTTCAAAACGGAGCTTTGCTTTACGGGAACCGGCTGCATCTGTTTCCAGCTTCAGCTTCGGCTTTGCCTTTTTGGAAGCCAATTTGTCTGCCGCTTTTTCAGCCCTATCAACCGCCTTATCTGCACGGTCGGCAGCTTTCTTCACATGAGAATCTGCAAGGTCATCTTCGGTAAAACGGAGTCGTGTAGGTCTTTTCGCCATACATTACGCCTCCTTTTCCTGTGCCACCTCGTTTAACTTCGTGGTCATAATGCGATACAGTTCCAGATCTGTCGGGAATCGGTCAATGAACGGCAGAATCACATTGCCATAGAACAGAAGTCCTTCGCCCTCACCGGAGTTGGTTACATAGGACAGCTGATGCGGCGAAATGTTCAACCGCTGTGCCAGAATACTTCGGTCATCGCTTGCCTGATTCAGCATATAGATGAAATCAGAGTTTTCGAGGATGTTGGCAATCTCCGGGGAACGAAGCAGGTCTTTGACATTCTGAGTAATACCGGTCGGCAAGCCGCCCCATTTACGGAATCGCTTCCAGATTTCTACGGAATAGGTTGCCGTCTGTTCTTCCTTCAGAAGCAGATGGAACTCGTCAATATAATATCTGGTCGATTTACCGGCAGAACGGTTGGCAGTTACACGCCCCCAGACCTGATCCTGAACGATCAGCATACCGATTTTTTTCAGCTGATTGCCCAGCTCCTTAATGTCGAAGCACACCAGACGATTCTGAATATCCACATTGGTTCTGTTGTTAAACAGTTTCAGAGAACCCTTAACATAGATTTCCAAGGCGGTCGCTACATGGTGGGCTTCCTTTTCGTCCTGCTTCAGAAGGGCATCATACAAATCCTCAAGGATCGGCATATTCTCAGGGGCAGGATTGTCGAAATATCTCTGGTAAATCTGATGCACACAACGGTCGATAACCGTCTTTTCGATAGGCTGCAAGCCATCCTTACTGCCCATAATCAACTCACAGAGGGACAGGATAAAATCAGCTTTCAGTGCTACCGGGTTGTCATCCTCAGAGTAGTTCAGGTTGATGTCCATAGGGTTGATATAGTTGGTACTGGAGGAGCTGATTTTTACCACCTGACCATTGAACTTGTGAACCAGAGCCGCATATTCCGCTTCGGGGTCGCAGATGATAATATCGTCATCCGTAACCAGGAACGCATTGGTGATTTCACGCTTTGCGGAAAAGGATTTACCGGAACCGGGAGTACCCAGAATCAGTCCGTTGGGGTTCTTGAGCTTCTTTCTGTCCACCATGATAAGGTTGTTCGACAGAGCATTCAGCCCGTAATAGAGCGTTTCTCCACCATTCTGGAACAGCTCCTGCGTGGTGAAAGGCACAAAAATAGCCGTGGAACTGGTAGTCAGGCCACGACGAATCTCAATCAGGTTTTGTGCCAAAGGCAGGCTGCTCATCAGTCCGGATTCCTGCTGAAAATCCAAACGACGCAGATTGCAGTTATGCTTCTGGGCGATGCTCTGTGCCTGGAACACATTGTTCTCCAGTTCCTGCTCGGTGCGCCCGGTGTTCAGCACCAGAAATGTCACCATGAACATTCGCTCATTCTGGCTCTGCAATTCTTTCAGAAGTGACTTCGCATCTTTACCATAGGTAGCAAGGTCAGATGGGATAATGTCCATGTCATAGCCAGAACGCACAGCCTTTTTCTGTTCCTCGATTTTGGAACGGTCAAGCTCGGTGATGATTCTCTTGATGGTCTTAATCGCCGCAGTCTGGTCAACCGACTGGATGTGCATGGTCACGATCTGCGTGGATTCCATATCCAGAAAATCCGCCAGCATACGATCAGACAGGTCTGATGCCGTAATTGCCAGATAAGACATCGAACCGAAGATACTGCCCATCTGGAAGGTGCGGTTGGTCTTAAAGGCAAACGCCGTCGGAGCAATGAAGTCCTTTACGGACAGTCCGGACTCCACAAGATACTTCCAATCGAAGAAGAACTTATCATTATCACCCATGTGGAACATGGAGTGCATCAGATGCAGCCGCTCTTTGCCGTTCATGGTAGTGGCAATGACACCCAAACGCCGAAAGTTATTGAGCAGATCGTTTTCGATATGGTTGAGTCTCGGCTTTGCCTGCCGCATGGATTCGGCTTCAATGCCGAATGTCAGGTACTTGGTTTTGGTCAAGCCGTTGTTGCCCTGCGCCAACTGCTTTTTCAGCATCTGGCTATACTCGGCACGGACGGGATTGAAGCTGTCCTTCTTGAACGGGATACGGATACTCTTTTCAAAGCTTTCAGCATCGGTACTCAGGTTCATAAAGGAAAGCTCAAAGTGAATGGAGCTGTCAAAGAAATTCAGGAAACTGCACCACTCATCGAAGATGGCAGTCTTATCTTCCTGCTGTGCCAGCTGATAGTTGATGTCCTGAAACTGAATGGTCTTGGTGTAATAACTGTCAGTGACACGGCAGATGCCATCCGGGAACATTCTCTGAAAGGGAATGGACTGCTGTGCAGTCTGCGGAATACCGTTGTCCTTCTTTGCCCGTTCCACAACAGCTTTAATTTCTCGCTGCTGCTTCCGATTCAGATTTGCAGGCATTTTGATGTTTCTTGCCTGTGGCTTCTTTTTGAAAAACAATTCGTTCAACCTCCTTTTCCAGTTTGTACTGACGCATCAAAGCGTCATAATAGTTGTCCGTCTGATAAGGGCGAACCTTGGGACGAACGAATTTGGTCTGAATGAAGTGTTCTACAACCACTTCCAACGGCTGACTATCCTTTTCATACATTGCCAGAAAGAACAACGGTAACATGACGATCATCATGGACAGTGCTGCAAGGCTCACATTTCCGGTTGCTTTGACCAGAAAGAAAATCGGCACTCCGATGAGCGCCGCCGCACCAAAGCAAAGTAACTGCCGTTTCGTCAGATTGAAGAACACTTTTGTTTTTACCCTCGTCAGGTCACGAGGTACGGGAATATACGCTGCCAAACAATTTCCTCCTTCCCTTAGTGAGCGCTGAATACACCCTTCGCAAGCGAACCAGTCTTAAACAGGGTGAAGCACAAAAGGACGGTGTAGCCCATAACACCCCAGATAGAACCGATGATGTCATCACTGAATGCGATAGACTGAATCAGCACCGCATAAATGCCCACGCAGATCATAATCAGGAATCCCTGGAATCCGATTGCAAACAGCGAACGCAGATAATTCTGTCCGATATTGCTTTGCTCTCTGTTTCCAAAGGTGGAAAGCGGAATCGGGGCAAGGCTGACCATCAGATAAATTTCAATCATTCGACCGTAGACGATCACAAAGATGATGATTGCCAAAGCGGACATCGTGACCTGCACGATAAAGGATTGCAGGAACAAGCCGAGCAAAGGACCCAAATCCATTGCCATCAGCGTTTCTTCCATTGTTTCCAATGCCGAAGCATCTATGGCAGTATTTCCGGATATGATACCGGCGCTTGCGTTTATAACGTGCTGTGTCACATCAAACACAGCCATCGTGATATTGAATGTGTTTGTGATTAACATGACCGCAACAAAAGTCTTGAACACCCATTTGAAGAAGATCCAGGTTTCAAAATTCGCCAGATTGTTGTGGTCAATAATCATCTGAATTAGCTCATAACAGGCAATGAAGGTCAGAATCAAGCCTGCGATTGGGATAATCACTGACTCGGAGATGTTTCGTACCATGGCAAAGACACCCGGCGAAAAATTCGCCGGGGTCATGCCAACGGAGGTTGCTATCTCGCCAACCTGGTTGTTGACGGACTCAAACATCCCCGACAGATTTCCCATAATAGCTGAAACGAGCATTTCTTTCAGCCAGTCTGTGATCTGTTGGAGTATGCTGTCCAAAGGCGATTACCTCCTTGTTTTGTGATTAACCGAACAGTCCGGAGAGCAGAGGTACAAGGGTGGTGCCGATGAGGGCAACACCGCCGCCAGCCATGAGCTGCTTCATGCCCTGGGACTTTGCGCCGGGGTTATCGTTGCCGTAGCCCTCAAGCAGATTGATTGCACCCCAGATGCCAAGACCTGCGCCCAGAGCGATAACGAGAGTCTGAAGAACGGTTACTGCGCTATTGAAAAATGCCATAATATTTTCCTCCTAAAATTTGAAATTGTTTTGAGAATAGAAAAAGCCCTCCGTACTACCGGCATCAAAACCGGACGGAAGGCTTAGTTTACGAGAATCTTTTCAAGGAACTCCTCGACGGTTATCACGCCAAGTTTCTGTTCCATTCTGCTTCTTGCATATTCAGTTTCACAATCATATATATCACCACCACCTTTCATAAGAAACAGCCAATACATTGACTGCAACAAATCTTCACGAGAAGCACAGATTGTCGGTGAAAAAACGACAGGTGAAACCTTCAGAACCTCTGCGAGTTTCGCTGTGGTTTCTGCATTAGGGGTTCGAGCGTTTTTCTCATACTGAGCAATACGGACATCCGCTGTTTTCTCGGAATACCCCATCAGGAGTCCAAGCTCTTTCTGGGTAAGGCGGCGAAATCGTCTAACGAACTTCAATCGCTGCCCAATAGAGGTATCCGTGATCCACCAAGTCATTTTTTTACACCTCGCTTTCTGCAAATTCTCGATATACAACCTCATTTTTTGCTCTGCGCTTGCCTACGGCTTCACTGGGAGCAAGGTCAGGGTAGGTTGCCTGCACTTTCTGTCTGCTTCTGCGGACAGTTTCAAACCCCGGAAAGCTGCGTCTATCCAGTTCCTTCAAAAACACAGGAACCGTCATGGCATGAATGTCGATGCCACGCAGACCGGAATAGTGTTCCAGTACCATCAGGTACAAATGATTGTCGGTATTTCTTGCCTTGTGGTCGTGTTCCAAGATGTTCTTAACCAGGGCAGATACCGTTTTCAGATTTTCCAAACAGAAACCTCCTTAATCCGCATCGACTACCACAAACTCATCACCTGCCTTGAGCTTCAACCTTCGACTCAGAAACTGCTCAATGTTGAACTCATTTCTCTTATCAAAGTCTGATGTGTACTTATAATTGGGGTGCTGCGTCAGATCGTACTTGTCAGAAAGAAACGGTCTGACACCACGCAACTGCAAAATACACTTGCTGCCATCCAGAACCGCAAGCTCATCTACGCTCGCAAGGTCTTTGCCTAACTTCTGATAATTCAAGCCGTAAGACGGGCTGTTACCTCTGGTGTTGGAGGTGTTGTAGGTGTCGATAGTTTCTTTTCCCAATGCCTGATTCAGTTCTTTGAGCGTGGTTGGCTCAGAACCACCCAGGAAAATTCGGGAATCCATGTTGCCGATGATGGTATCGGCATTGTCTTTATAAATGGCTTTCAGCTGTGATTGTGCCTGGAGAACAAGGCAAGCCGATATTTCACGGCTTCGGATTGTCGCTACCAGTTTTTCCAGATTGGGAATCTGACCGATGTTTGCCATCTCATCAATCAAGCAGCGCACATGAACCGGCAGTCTGCCGCCGTACACATCATCTGCTTTCTCGCACAACAAGTTGAACAGCTGTGTGTAAATCATGGAGATCAAAAAATTAAACGTCGCATCCGTATCTGACATAATCAGAAAGAGCGCCGTTTTCTTATCTCCGAGAGTATCCAACTGCAACTCGTCATAGGCAGTCACATCTCTGACCTCCTGAATATCAAAAGGAGCCAGACGAGCGCCGCAGGAAATCAAAATCGACTTAGCGGTCTTGCCGGCAGCCAGCTTGTATTTTTTATACTGACGGACTGCAAAGTGATTCGGCTTTTTCTTTTCCAGGGCTTCAAACATCAGATCCACCGGGTTCTGGAACTCCTCATCATCTTCCCGCACCTCCATTGCGTTCAGGAACTCAATCAGGGTGGAGAAATTCTGTTCCTCAACCGGAGCTTCATAGTGGATATATCCGATCAAGGCACAGTAGAGCAGCGTTTCCGCCTTCGTCCAGAACTCATCACCGGCTTTTCCATCACCCTTTGTGTTGGCAATCAGCGTTGTCACCAGTTTCAGAATGTCTTTTTCTGAATGGATATAGGCAAATGGGTTATAGTGCATCGACTTCTGAAAGTTGATGGTGTTGAAAATCTTGATGGTGTAGCCATGCTTCAAAAGGGCGTTGCCGCACTCAATCACGATGCTGCCTTTCGGGTCAGTGACCACATAGGAACTGTGCATCTGGAGAAGGTTTGGCTTCAACCAAAAGCGAGTTTTACCGGAACCCGAACCGCCGATAATCAGAACATTCTTATTTCGGGCATTGGCAGGATTCTTCGGGCGATTGCTCATCATCAGCCGCTCCGTTTTCGTCAGGATCACATTGTCCTCGAACTTTGGTGCAATAAACGGCTCAATATCTTTTGCCGTTCCCCAACGAGCAGAACCGTACTCAACATTGTGTCGGTACTTCTTTGCGTTTTTGCCTTTTAGATAGACAGCCAGCCGAAGTCCTGCGCCGCAGAGAATACCAATCAGCAAATCCAACGGGTGAAAGCTGGGAAACGGATTGTTCAGGGCTATCGGAAGGGCATGAAAAAAGCTGAGGATTTTCGCAGATGAATCTGCCCCCTCAGCCAATCTCCATGCTTCTCCTAAATTCGTAGCGAACAACCCTACCAGAAAATACGGTAAATTCAGAATCAGGAGCTTTTTCATTTTTCTCTTATCCATCACAGATCACGCTCCTGTTTCTTCTCTCGAACCTTCTTCGGAATCGCTGCGACAATTTCCTTGAACTTCTTCAGCTGCGCCAGAACGCTCGGCTTTTCATTCTTGGTTAATGCCCTTGCCTGATGTTCCTTGCAGATTGCATCCAAAGCATCTGCATCTTTAGAACGGACAAAAACAAGAAACCGGGGAGGATCAACGGACTTATCTTTTCTTACGGCAAAGTCCACGCCATACTTCTTGGCGAGCTTTTCAAAATCACGGATACTCTCTTTGTCGATCTCAACATTCGTAGCACCCTGATTCTGTCCCAAAAGCTGTTTCACGGATTGCTTTCCATGAACGGCAGGGTCTCGTGCCTTTTTCATCTTCACTTTTTCCCGGTGCTGCAAATACTTGCGGATACCGGCAATGATAGTGCGCCCCGTCAGCTTGGTTGTGCTGATCGCCAGGTTTACTGTTCTGTTTTCAACTTCTTCCTGCATGATTCATCACCTCCTGCAAGCAGTAGAGTGAACAGATTATCGTGCCATATCTCTGTGGTCGTAATACAGATTGCCCTTGGCAACTGCGGCATGGCTGATAATCTTGATATTGCCAGCTTTCTGGTTATCCAGAGCCTTCTGATAACCCACATCGCTCAAATACAGGCGATTTCTTTCGCCTTTCCAACCGACAGGCGATTCATCGGTCAGCACATCGAAAATAATCATGTGCTTGGTGGCGTCATCAAATCGTGCCAAGTCCATATAGGTATGTCCCTGGTACTCCTTGGCACCATCCTGAATCCGCTTTCGCTCCATCAGCTCTCCAATCGTCGAATTTCTTTGCATAAGAACCTCCTTACAGAACATCTCGGTCAGGGTTACTTTTGTGGGGAACCGAATCAGCTTTGACAGGTGCATCTTCTTTCTTCACCATGTCATCCGGCAGGGGAAGCGCCATAATGCTGCGCCCCATGCGTACAAAAGTCTCAGGCTGATGAAAGTGTTCCTCAAACTGCTTCATCAGTTCCGGGGACAGAGAACAAAAATCATCCTCGCCCAATCCCACAACCAGAAAATCACCGGCGATAATGTCATAAATATCGCCGTCATCATCACGCAGCGCACGGTTCAGTTCTTTGCCTACGAGTTTACCTTCGTCGTGCATCACCAGTGCAACCGGCTCATTGAACGGATAAGTTGCCTCAATATCGCCACCTACGGCTTTCTGCAAATCCTCCAGCTCACAGCCGATCTGCACAGCCTGCGGATACATGAACGGCTTTACCAGCAACACATTCATGGTATCTGCCTGTTCTTTCTGAACCTCCCGTTCCTCGGTCGTGCCGAACGCAACACCGGTAAAGTTTTCGGAGTCCAGAATGTACTCCGAATTGTAATAAGCGGCTCTAACCTGTTCCTCTGCCGCATCGTGAGATTCTGCTTGCACCGTAACCGTTTTCTCCAAGGTTTCGGTGATCTTCACATCGTATTCTTTCAAGTTTCGATACCTCCGTTTCTTTGGAAATAAGAAAAGCGACCATCCATGAACCTGTTACAGTTCATAAATAGTCGCATCCACATCGGCTAAAAGCTCGAACAAGCAAATATCGTCCAGTTCGCAAATCAGGGAACCCATGTCGAAGAAAATATCGTCCTCGCATTCCACCGTAGTAACCACGCTGCGGTGTTCGTTAAGACAAATGGCTTCTTCCTTGTCCATCGTGATCGTAGACATACAGGACACCACATAGAATGTCATATCTTCTGCTAACCACAGCTCCTTGCTCTGAATCGTGCGAACTTTTTCATCGCCGCTCATATCTTCTACATAGGACAGAAGCCGCACGGCTCTGCTGTTCAGAAGTACCTTTCCCTGATAGTCGATACCCTCACCAGCAGAGGACAATACTCGATACTCGCTAACCATCTCGGCATTTTTCTGAAACGACTTTGCCAGAAGCGCAGGAGAAATATCATCGAACTCCTCACTGTAGTTTACGAGCATATCTACCATATAATCAGGATCGCAAAGGTCGTAGAGTTCTTCCAAAGCGCCCTGAATGTTTTTGGGTGTAAACATTTTTTACCTTACCTTTCCATTGATTTTTCTCTTTTTTTCTGCCATTGCTCCAAAAGCTGAATGATTTTATCCTCCATCTGCTTGTTGGTATAGGACTTCGGGAAGTATTTTCGCAACGAATCCGTTTTGAAGGTTACTCTGTCCAGCTCTCCCTTCTTGATTTCATTCATAATCTCGCACATCGCATCCAGCGTACACTCGCCCTCCTGTGCGAGCTTTTTAATTCGCTGTGCTTGCGAAAGGGAAGGAGCTGCTTGAGCATAATCCATTGCAGAAAGAAAATCCTTCTGTTCTTCACTTGCCAGATAGGAAAGCTCCACCGCAGGATTGAATTTGATCTGACCCGTATCTACCATATCCAGCAGTTCCGGAATCAGTTCGGTCAGACGGATATAACGGCGAATGGTATCTTTACTTACACCCGCATCCTCTCCAACTTTCTCCACGGATAACTTCTGTGCAACTTGCGTAGAAGTTAAATCTGTCCTTTCGCCCTGATGTTTAATCGCATCCAACTTCATCTTGTAGGCAAAGGCACGCTCCGAGGGGAGAATATTTTCCCTCTGGATATTGCTGTCCACAAGGGTAATAATCGCCCTATCACGGTCTAAGGGCAAAACAAAAGCAGGGACGGTATCTATCCCTGCAAGCTCCGAAGCCCTCACACGCCGCTGTCCTGCGATGACCTCATAACCGTTCCCGTCCTCTTTGGGGCGGGTAATAATCGGCGTTACCATACCAAACTCTTTAATGCTTTCCGCAAGCTCCGTCAGCGTTTCATCTGCCGCCATGTGGAAAGGGTTATCGGGGAACGGGTGCAAATCTGCTATTTTTAATACGGTAAATTCCTGTTTCTTCATTCTGTTTCCTACCTTTCTCTTGACCTGTTTTTATTCTGTTTCTGCAATTCTTCAAGCACCTCTGGAGGGATTTTCTTCAATAACCGCTCCATCTGGCTGTTGGTACGCTGAAGCTCAAATATCTTTTTGTTGGCTTCCCGTACCTTTAATTCCTCCGAATATTTCTCATTCCTCATACGCTCTGCGTAGTCTGCTTCCTGTTCGATTTGCGATTTCAAGCTGTCGATATACGCACTCTGTTTCCCAATTTCCCTTGAAAACTTCTCCACATCGGGCAGCCAAGCGGAAAGTAATTCCAGAGCCTTGTCACGCTTTTTCCCTGCATTAAAGGCGTTGATGTCCGACAAAGCCTGCACGATTTCATCGTACTGCTTATCCAGTCTGCCGCCGAGCTTAAAGAGCCAAGTAGGGATATGCTTCCGCTTTGTTTCCATCGAGGATTGACCTCTTTCAAGCTCATTCCACCGTGAGGACATACGCTCATGGTAGGCGGTCTGCCACTCGGATAAAGATTTCTGGTTGCCTAAAAAGGCTTTTGCCGACAACTTTTTCTCTGGCGTTATCGGAACAAAGCAAAGGTGCATATGGGGCGTTTTCTCGTCCATATGCACTACGGCGGAGAGGATATTCTGTTTTCCCACACGCTCCGAGAGG
>ENA-OYWI01000511-OYWI01000511.1-human-gut-metagenome-genome-assembly--contig:-NODE-511-length-12300-cov-4.407350_pt1 | contig 12300 bp, 6 predicted proteins | sample MGYA00244167_ERZ653391 | MGnify/ENA primary metagenome ERZ653391 (study PRJEB26926, sample SAMN06165005) | human gut metagenome | biome: ENVO:00009003; feature: ENVO:2100002; material: ENVO:00002003...
GGAAGTATGCCAGCTTACCAACGAACGGGTCGGTAGCGATCTTGAAGGCCAGAGCGGCGAAGGGAGCGTCGTCGGAAGACGGACGGGTCTCCTGCTCTTCGGTCTCCGGGTTCACGCCCTTGATGTCCTCGACGTCGGTCGGGGCGGGCATATAGTCAACGATCGCATCCAGCAGCTTCTGAACGCCGCGGTTCTTGTAGGAGGAGCCGCAGACAACAGGCACGATCTCGTTGGAGATGGTAGCCTTACGCAGAGCAGCCTTGATTTCTTCCTTGGTCAGCTCTTCGCCTTCCAGGTACTTCATCATCAGCTCTTCGTCGGTCTCAGCAACAGCCTCGATCAGCTTGTCATGATATTCCTGAGCCTGTTCTTTCATGTCTTCAGGAATTTCCTCAACGCGCACATCATTGCCCATATCATCATAGTAGATATCGGCTTTCATGTCGATCAGATCGATGATGCCGCGGAAAGTGTCTTCCTGGCCGACAGGCAGCTGGATAGGCACACCGTTGGCATGCAGACGATCATGCATCATCTGTACGCAGCGGAAGAAGTCAGCACCCATGGTATCCATCTTGTTGACGTAAACCATGCGGGGAACCTTGTACTCGTCAGCCTGACGCCAAACGGTCTCAGACTGCGGCTCAACACCGCCCTTTGCAGCCAGAACGGTCACAGAACCGTCCAGCACGCGCAGGGAACGCTGGACCTCAACAGTGAAGTCCACGTGGCCCGGGGTGTCGATGATGTTGATGCGGTGACGGTTCTTCTTGAATGCAACCGGATCCTTCTGGGTCTCAGAGTGGCTCCAGTAGCAGGTGGTAGCAGCGGAAGTGATGGTGATACCACGCTCCTGCTCCTGAACCATCCAGTCCATGGTAGCGCCGCCGTCGTGAACCTCGCCGATCTTGTGGTTGATGCCGGTGTAGTACAGAATACGCTCGGTAGTGGTGGTCTTACCAGCATCGATGTGGGCCATAATGCCGATATTTCTCGTCATCTGAAGAGAAACTTCTCTGGGAGTAGCCATGAAATTAACCTCCTACAGAACAGATCAATAACGGAAATGAGCGAAAGCCTTGTTGGCCTCGGCCATCTTGTGGGTATCCTCGCGCTTCTTCACGGCGTTACCAGTGTTGTTGGCAGCATCCATGATCTCAGCAGCCAGACGCTGTGCCATGGTCTTCTCACCACGGCTGCGGCTGTAGGCAGTCAGCCAGCGCAGACCCAGGGTCTCGCGGCGAGCCGGGCTGACTTCCAGAGGAACCTGGTAGTTAGCACCGCCAACGCGGCGGGTCTTGCACTCGAGGCTGGGCATGATGTTCTCCATCGCCTTCTCGAAAGTCTCCAGAGGATCGTTGCCGGTCTTCTCCTGAATCATGGAGAAAGCTTCGTAAACGATCTTCTGAGCGACGCCCTTCTTGCCATCCAGCATAACGCTGTTGACCAGACGAGTGACCATCTTGGAATTGTAAATAGGATCAGCTAAGACATCGCGCTTAGCAATGTTACCTCTTCTAGGCATCTTTCTTCCCTCCTTCACAGAATGATATCATCGGTACTCGAAAGTAATAAAACTCCCGTTGTGTCACAAAGAGCTGACCTTACATAAACCGTTACCCTCCGCTTTTAAGCGGACTTGTTATTTATATAATGGAAAGCCGTTTATGGCGGTTCGTTCCTCAATTACTTCTTTGCAGCACCGGCCTTAGGACGCTTTGCGCCGTACTTGGAGCGGGCCTGGTTACGGCCTGCCACACCCTGAGTATCCAGGGTACCACGGATGATGTGGTAACGCACACCGGGCAGGTCCTTAACACGGCCGCCACGGATCAGCACGACGGAGTGCTCCTGCAGGTTATGGCCGATACCGGGAATGTAAGAGGTGACCTCGATACCATTCGTGAGGCGGACACGAGCAACCTTACGCAGAGCAGAGTTAGGCTTCTTGGGGGTCATGGTACGGACTGCAGTGCAGACGCCGCGCTTCTGGGGGCTGTTCAGATCAGAATACTGTTTCTTCTGAGAGTTGTAAGTCTTCAGCAGTGCGGGAGCAGTGCTCTTCGTAGCCAGGACCTGACGGCCTTTGCGTACAAGCTGGTTAAAAGTAGGCATTGGTTTTCTCCTTTCTTAATGATGAACATCGGATGTTTTCCGACTTTTTTGCCGCACTATCCCTGTGTGGGACGCGCAACAGTTATATAATACCCGTTTTCATCAGGAATGTCAACAGTTTTTCCAATATTTTTTTGTTTTATTCGCCGAAAGTTTTTTTGCTGTCTTTTAGGGCAAAAAATCGTTCTCTCAAGCCTCTTCCAAAGGGAGAGCCTTTCGTTCCTGCTTCCATAAAAAGAGCCGCCTTCGCGGATACTCTCCACAAAAGCGGCTCTCATATTTACTTTAAGAGAACTGTGACGGGAAGCTTACTGCCGTGCGGCAGCTGCCAGCTCAGCGGCGACCTCGGCGTCGCGCTCTTCCTCACGGCGCTTCAGGTCCTCACGCACCTCCGGGAGACCGGTACCTGCGGGGATGAGCTTACCGATGATGACGTTCTCCTTCAGACCGGCCAGCGGATCGACCTTGCCCTTGATGGCGGCCTCGGTCAGCACGCGGGTGGTCTCCTGGAAGGAGGCGGCAGACAGGAAGGACTCGTTTGCCAGAGCAGCCTTGGTGATGCCCAGCAGCACCTGCTGATACTCGACCAGCTTGATGCCCTGCTCACCGGCGTCGATGCGCTTCTGCAGCTCGGCGTTGATGTTCTCAACTTCCAGACGGTTTGCCAGAGCACCGCCGATGAGGTCGGAAGAACCGGAGTCGGTCACGCGGACCTTGCGGCACATCTGACGGACGATGACCTCGATATGCTTATCGTTGATCTCAACGCCCTGCAGACGGTAGACCTTCTGGACCTCGCTGATGAGGTAGTTCTGAACATCGCTCAGACCCTTGATGGCCAGGATGTCCTGAGGATACAGGACGCCTTCACGGGTGATGATGTCGCCCTTCTCCACGCGGTCGCCCGGCATCACGCGTGCGTGCTGGGTGAACGGGATGGAGTAGCTCTTGACGACCTCAGCGCCGTTCTCGTCCTTGCCAGTGACCTTGACGACGACGTTCTTCTTGGTATCGTCGTGAGAGACGACACCGGAGATCTCGCTCATGATGGCCATGCTCTTGGGACGGCGGCTCTCGAACAGCTCCTCAACACGGGGAAGACCCTGCGTAATATCTTCAGCAGATGCGATACCGCCGGTATGGAAGGTACGCATGGTCAGCTGAGTACCGGGCTCGCCGATGGACTCTGCAGCGATGACGCCGATGGACTCGCCCAGCTGGACGGGCTCACCGTTTGCCATATCGCTGCCGTAGCAGTGTGCGCAGACGCCGATCTTGGCGCGGCAGGTCAGCAGGCTGCGGATCTTCAGCTTGGTGATGCCTGCGGCCTCGATATCGTTTGCATCGTAGAGGTCGATCATCTTGCCTTCGGGAACGATGACCTTGCCGGTGACGGGGTCGAGGACATCGCCCACGGCATAACGGCCGATGATACGCTCACGGAAGCTCTCGATCTTCTCCTTGCCCTCGTGGATCTCGGAGACCCACAGGCCGTCGGTGGTGCCGCAGTCGATCTCGCGGACGATGACTTCCTGAGAGACATCGACCATGCGGCGGGTCAGGTAGCCGGAGTCAGCGGTACGCAGAGCGGTATCCGCCAGACCCTTACGAGCACCACGGGCAGAGACGAAATATTCCAGAATATTCAGACCCTCACGGTAGTTGGCACGAATGGGCATCTCGATGGTCTTACCGGCGGTGTTTGCCAGCAGGCCGCGCATGCCGGCCAGCTGCTTGATCTGGTTCATAGAACCACGAGCACCGGAGTCTGCCATCATGAAGATCTCGTTGTCCTCGGGCAGGTTTGCCGCCAGAGCCTTGGAGACCTTATCGGTGGTAGCCTGCCAGATGTTGATGGTCTGGGAGTAGCGCTCGTTCTCGGAGATCAGGCCGCGGTTGAACAGCTTGCTGACCTGAGAGACCTGCTTGTCGGCGTCGGCGATCAGCTCGTCCTTCTGGGGCGGGATGACAGCGTCACAGACAGCGACGGAGATAGCGGACAGCGTAGAGTACTTGTAGCCCTGTGCCTTGATGGCGTCCAGCATCTTTGCACACTTGCGGGTGCCGTTGCGGGTCATGCAGCGGGAGATGATGTCGGGCAGGGTCTTCTTGGTCACGCGGAAGCTGACCTCGTACTCCAGCCAGTGCTCGGGATCGGTACGATCCACATAGCCCAGATTCTGGGGAATAGGATTGTTAAAGATGATGCGGCCGGCGGTGGCATCCACCAGACCGGTGCGCTCCACGCCGTCAATGGTCATGGTGCGGCGCACCTTGATGGGTGCGTGCAGGGTGATGACGTGCTCGGCGTAAGCCATCAGAACCTCGTTCTCATCGCGGAACACCTTGCCTGCGCCCTCTTCGTTCTCACGAACGGTGGTCAGGTAGTAGCTGCCCAGGATCATATCCTGCGTAGGAACGGTAACAGGTGCGCCGTCAGAGGGCTTCAGCAGGTTGCCGGAAGCCAGCATCAGCATCTTGGCCTCGCGGCAGGCATCCTCGCCCAGGGGCAGATGGACTGCCATCTGGTCGCCGTCGAAGTCGGCGTTGAATGCGGTACAGGCCAGGGGGTGCAGCTTGATGGCACGGCCCTCGACCAGCACGGGGTTGAAGGCCTGAATGCCCAGACGGTGCAGGGTAGGTGCACGGTTCAGCAGAACGGGGTGGCCCTTGATCACGGTCTCCAGGCTGTCCCACACTTCGGGCTTAGCGCGCTCCACCATCTTGCGGGCGGACTTGATGTTGTTGGCAATGCCCTTCTCCACCAGATCCTTCATGACAAAGGGCTTGAACAGCTCCAGAGCCATTTCCTTGGGCAGACCGCACTGATCCATCTTCAGCTCAGGGCCGACGACGATAACGGAACGGCCGGAGTAGTCAACACGCTTGCCCAGCAGGTTCTGACGGAAGCGGCCCTGCTTGCCCTTCAGCAGATCGGACAGGCTCTTCAGGGCACGGTTGTTGGGGCCGGTGACCGGACGGCCGCGGCGGCCGTTGTCGATCAGGCTGTCCACAGCCTCCTGCAGCATCCGCTTCTCGTTGCGCACGATGATGTCGGGAGCACCCAGCTCCAGCAGGCGGCGCAGACGGTTGTTGCGGTTGATGACGCGGCGGTACAGGTCGTTCAGGTCGGAGGTGGCGAAGCGGCCGCCGTCCAGCTGGACCATGGGGCGCAGGTCAGGCGGCAGAACAGGCAGCACATCCATGACCATCCACTCGGGGCGGTTGCCGGAAACGCGGAAAGCCTCGACGACTTCCAGACGCTTCAGGATACGCACCTTCTTCTGGCCGGAGGACTTCTCCACCTCGGCAGTCAGCTCAGCGCTGAGCTGGTCGAGGTCGATCTCCTTCAGCAGGTCCTGAACGGCCTCAGCACCCATCGCAGCCTCGAACTCGTCGCCGTAGCGCTCGCGCATCTCGCGGTACTCTTTCTCGGTCAGCAGCTGCTTCTTTTCCAGCGGGGTCAGGCCGGGATCGGTGACGATATAGCTTGCAAAGTAGAGGACCTTCTCCAGCAGGCGGGGGCTGATGTCCAGCATCAGGCCGATGCGGCTGGGGATGCCCTTGAAGTACCAGATGTGGCTCACAGGAGCGGCCAGCTCGATGTGGCCCATACGCTCACGGCGGACCTTAGCCTTGGTCACCTCGACGCCGCAGCGGTCGCAGATCTTGCCCTTATAACGGATGCGCTTATACTTGCCGCAGTGGCACTCCCAGTCCTTGGTAGGTCCAAAAATGCGCTCGCAGTACAGACCGTCGCGCTCCGGCTTCAGGGTGCGGTAGTTGATGGTCTCAGGCTTCTTCACCTCGCCATAGCTCCAGTTGCGGATCTGGTCAGGAGAGGCAAGGCCGATTTTGATCGAATCGAAGACGTTGTTTTCCATGAAACGAACCCTTTCTTAATCTTTATAGTCTCGATGATAACAGTTGACGTTGGAAGACCCGCTGCCCTCCCCTGCCCTGCGGCGGCAGCACGCGCACCGCGCAGGGAAACACAGCTTTCTCAAAGGGGCCTTATTATTCGTCGATGTTCACTTCGTCAGAAGCGGACTCTGCAGCGGCAGAGTTGTCATCCTCCAGCACGGAGGGATCATCGAAACCAGCATCGGCGTCCTTGATGGTGTAATCGTTCAGCAGCTCGTTCTCGTTGGCGACAGTCTCGGTGCCGGCAACATCACGCATATCGAAGCCGGTCTCTTCGTCGTCGAAGTTCTGGCGCATGTCGATCTCGTTGCCTTCCTTGTCCTGGACCACGACGTCCAGACCCAGAGACTGCAGTTCCTTGAGCATGACGCGGAAGGACTCGGGGATGCCCGGCTGCGGGATGGGCTCGCCCTTGACGATGGCCTCGTAGGTCTTGACACGGCCCTCGACGTCATCGGACTTGACGGTCAGGATCTCCTGCAGGGTGTAAGCAGCACCGTAAGCTTCCAGAGCCCAGACCTCCATCTCGCCGAAGCGCTGGCCGCCGAACTGGGCCTTGCCGCCCAGAGGCTGCTGGGTGACCAGAGAGTAGGGGCCGGTGGAACGGGCATGGATCTTATCATCAACGAGGTGATGCAGCTTGAGGTAGTACATATAACCGACGGTAACGCGGTTATCGAACTTCTCACCGGTACGGCCATCGTAAACGGTGGTCTTGCCGTCACGATCCAGCTCGATCTTGGAGAAGTCAATGATGTGACCCTTCTCGCCCATGATCTTGGGGAGCTTGGTGGGATATGCAGGAGCATTCTCGCCGTGCCACATCTCGCGGGCGGTATCGAAGGTATCGCCGATGTCAGCCTCGCGGGCGGAGTCGAAGACGGGGGTCATGACCTTGATGCCGCAGGCCTTGGCAGCGTAGCCGAGGTTGACTTCCAGCACCTGACCGATGTTCATACGGGAAGGAACGCCCAGGGGGTTCAGCACGATGTCCAGCGGGGTGCCGTCGGGCAGGTAGGGCATATCCTCCTGCGGCAGGATGCGGGAAACGACACCCTTGTTGCCGTGACGGCCTGCCATCTTATCGCCGACGCTGATCTTGCGCTTCTGAGCGATGTAGCAGCGGACGACCTCACGCACACCGGGCTGCAGCTCGTCGCTGTTCTCCGGGGTGAAGACCTTGACGTCCACGATGATGCCGTACTCGCCGTGAGGCACACGCAGAGAGGTGTCACGCACCTCGCGGGCCTTCTCGCCGAAGATGGCACGGAGCAGGCGCTCCTCAGCGGTCAGCTCGGTCTCGCCCTTCGGGGTGACTTTACCGACCAGAATATCACCGCTCTTGACCTCGGCGCCGATGCGGATGATGCCGCGCTCGTCCAGGTCCTTCAGAGCATCCTCAGAGACGTTGGGGATGTCGCGGGTGATCTCTTCGGGTCCCAGCTTGGTGTCGCGGGACTCGGTCTCATATTCCTCAATGTGGATAGAGGTGTAAACGTCCTCACGGACGATCTTCTCGTTCAGCAGGACGGCGTCCTCGTAGTTGTAGCCCTCCCAGGTCATGAAGCCGATCAGGGCGTTCTTACCCAGAGAGATCTCGCCGTTGCGCATTGCGGGGCCGTCGGCCAGCACCTGACCGGCCTTGACGTTCTCGCCCACCTCGACGATGGGGCGCTGGTTGATGCAGGTGCCGGCGTTGGAGCGGGCGAACTTGACCAGCGGGTAGTTATCCAGAGTGCCCTGCTCGTTGCGGACGACCACATGATCGGCGTCCATCTTCTCCACGATGCCGTCATTCTTTGCCAGAACGGCGGTGCCGGAGTCGGTAGCAGCCTTGTACTCCATACCGGTAGCAACGATGGGCTGCTGGGTGACCATCAGAGGCACTGCCTGACGCTGCATGTTGGAACCCATCAGAGCACGGTTACAGTCATCGTTCTCCAGGAAGGGGATGCAGGCGGTAGCGACAGAGACCATCATTCGCGGAGAAACGTCCATGTAATCGACTTTCTCTGCATCAATTTCAAGGATCTCGTCGCGGCGGCGGGCAGACACACGGGGACGGATGAAGTGCTTGCCCTCATCCAGCGGCTCGTTGGCCTGTGCCACAACGTACTCGTCCTCGACATCAGCGGTCATATACTCGACCTCGTCGGTGACGACCTGTTCCTTCAGGTTGCCGTTCTCGTCATAGATCTTCTTGACCTTGCGGTACGGAGCTTCCACGAAGCCGTACTCGTTGATCTTGGCGTAAGATGCCAGATAGGAGATCAGACCGATGTTGGGGCCTTCAGGAGTCTCGATGGGGCACATACGGCCGTAGTGGCTGTAGTGAACGTCGCGGACTTCGAAACCTGCGCGGTCACGGCTCAGACCGCCGGGGCCCAGAGCAGACAGACGGCGCTTGTGGGTCAGCTCAGCCAGAGGGTTGTTCTGGTCCATGAACTGGGACAGCGGAGAAGAACCGAAGAACTCCTTGATGGCTGCCACCACCGGACGGATGTTGATGAGGGCCTGCGGGGTGATGACGCTCTGATCCTGGCTCTGCAGGGTCATGCGCTCACGGATGACGCGCTCCATGCGGGAGAAGCCGATGCGGAACTGGTTCTGCAGCAGCTCACCGACGCTGCGGATGCGGCGGTTGCCCAGATGGTCGATGTCATCGGTGGTGCCGATGCCGTGGCCCAGGCCGTTCAGATAGTTGATGGAAGACAGGATGTCGGTCACGGTGACGGTGCGGCCGATGAGCTGGTCGTGGTTGCGGCGCAGCAGCTCCTTCTGCTCTTCCACATCCGAAGTGGTGTCGAGGATCTTCTTGATCTCCTCAAAGGAGCAGCGCTCGTTGATGCCGCACTCCTTGACGTCAAAGGAGAAGAAGCCCTGTGCGTCCACACAGCCGTTGGTGATGACCTTGACCTTTTTGCCCTCGATCAGCAGGACGACGGTATCCACACCGGCGTTGTCAGCCTTCTCGGCCAGCTCGCGGGTGATCTTGCCGTTGGCCTCGACGATGACCTCACCGGTCAGGGGAGCCACGATGTTCTCAGCGGCCACAAAGCCAGTGATGCGGCGGGCCAGAGAGAGCTTCTTGTTCATCTTATAACGGCCGAAACGAGACAGGTCATAACGGCGCGGGTCGAAGAACAGCATGTTGATCTGGCTGGTAGCGGACTCCACCGTGGGAGGCTCGCCGGGGCGCAGCTTGCGGTAGACTTCCAGCAGGCCCTCTTCCTGATTCTTGGTGGTATCCTTTTCCAGAGTAGCGAGGATGCGCTCATCGTCGCCAAAGAAGTTCAGGATGTCCTCGTTGGTGGACAGGCCCAGTGCACGGCACAGCACGGTGACAGGCAGCTTGCGGTTCTTATCGATACGGACATAGAACACGTTGGAAGCGTCGGTCTCGTACTCCAGCCAGGCGCCGCGGTTGGGGTTCATGGTGGCGCTGTACAGGTCATTGCCCACCTTATCGTGATCATGGCCGTAGAATACGCCGGGAGAACGGACCAGCTGGCTGACGATGGCGCGCTCTGCACCGTTGATGACAAAGGTGCCGGCGTCGGTCATCAGGGGGAAGTCGCCCATGAAGATCTCCTGATCCTTCACCTCGCCGGTCTCCTTGTTCAGCAGACGGGCGGTGACGCGCAGGGGTGCTGCATAGGTCACGTCGCGCTCCTTGCACTCCTTGATGCTGTACTTCGGCTCCTTATCCAGGCGGAAGTCCACAAAGCTCAGTGCCAGATTGCCGGTGTAGTCCTCAATGGTGCCGATATCGTGGAAGACCTCTTTCAGGCCCTCGTCCAGGAACCACTGATAAGAGTTCTTCTGGACCTCGATCAGGTTCGGCATACTGATGACTTCGTCGATGTGGGAGAAGCTCATGCGCTCGGTTTTGCCGAGCTTTACGGGCTTGACTTTCATCATAAAATCAACCACTCCTTACTTTTATACTCTACGGGATGTCGTATACACGGGTCAAATTTGAGCAGACACACATAATTCGACCCGCGTCGAAGGGAACCTTTCGGCGTTTTTCACAAACTTTTCGGTTTGACCCGTCCAGTCACCGCCTGCGCATTCCTCTTTTTGGCGCACTAGTCCATTATGTGATACTAATGCAGTATACACCCTAAAAGCCTTGCTGTCAAGCCATTTTTCAGATTTTTGCCAAAACAAATTTATTTTTTCTTTCATTTTCGCACGCCCGGCAGCGTGTAGTCGTTTGTCTTCCAAGTACTTGATTTTTTTATTTTGCACGTTCCTGTTCATAAACCCCTTGTGCAATTTGTCTATCTTTGCCCTTGTGTTTTGGCGTATTACTTTTACAGTCGGATATGCCCGTTTTCCCTTGCGGCCCTTTTTTGTGAAAAAGCAGCTCAGAAAAGCTCGCAGGCTTTTCTGAGCTGCAAATATAAAAATAATGTTTCCTTTAATATTGCCAGAGCGCAAGCGGCGGCAATTATAATCGTTCACTCATCCAGATAATCCCGCAGGCGTTTTGCACGGCTGGGATGCCGCAGCTTGCGCAGGGCCTTGGCTTCGATCTGCCGCACCCGCTCCCGGGTCACATTGAACTCCTTACCCAGCTCTTCCAGCGTGTGCGCCCGGCCATCCTCTAGCCCGAAGCGCAGTGCGATCACCCGCTCTTCCCTCGGTGTCAGGCTTTTGAGCACGCTGAACAGTTCCCGCCGCAGCAGCTGCCGCCCGGCTTCATCCACCGGGACACCTGCATCCTCGTCCTGAATAAAATCTTCAAGGTGGGCATCCTCTTCCTCGCCCACCGGCGTTTCCAAGCTGATGGGGTCCTGCGCCAGCTGCAGCAATTCCCGCACACGGTCCGGCTCCATGTCCAGCTGAACAGCGATCTCTTCCGCGGTAGGCTCCCGGCCATTTTTCCGCAGCAGGTCACCCGTCGTCTTTTTGACCCGGTTGATGCTCTCCACAAGGTGCACCGGGATGCGGATGGTCCTCCCCTGATCCGCAATGGCGCGGGTGATGGACTGACGGATCCACCACGTGGCATAGGTGGAAAATTTGAAGCCGCGCTCCGGCTCAAACTTTTCCGCCGCCTTCATCAGACCGAGATTGCCTTCCTGAATGAGATCCAGAAACGGCAGACCCCGCCCTGCATAGCGCTTTGCCACCGACACCACCAGCCGCAGGTTCGCTTCGCTGAGCTTCTGCCGGGCTTCCATGTCCCCTGCCTTGGCGGCACGGGCCAATGCCCGCTCTTCTTCGGCGGAAAGCAGCGGCACCCGGCCGATCTCTTTCAGATAGGTCTTCACCGGGTCGTCCAGCGCCACGCCTTCGGCAGACAGCTCATGCTCGAGCTTTCCGATCTGCTCTTCGTCCAGAAGCGGCAGCTCTGTCTCTTCCTCGGCCACCTGCACGCCCCGCATCTCCAGTGCGGCATACAGTTCGTCCAGCCCCGCCGGGTCGAAGTCCTGCTCTTCCATGGCACGACTCACCTGCTCGGGCGTCAGGACATGGCGGCGGGCGCGTCCCGCCAGCATCTTCGCCATTTCTTCCGTCTGTGACATTTTCTGCATCTGTGCTTCTCCTTCCGGCCCCAGCCGGTGGAGAGATCAGACCGAATCTTCTGCGTCAGCAGTTCCCTGCTTTTGTTCCCGCATCGACTGGAGATACTGTTCAATATCGTTGGTTGACATACTGGCGGCGCGGCTGGCCACAGGAGTCCCCCGGGCAATGCGTTCCAGATAGAGTTTGATGTCCTCCGGCGTACAGTTCACATCGCTGTATTGTGCCGCAAGACGGCTCAGTTCATTCAATGCTTCTTCGCTTGCAAATGCCCGCAGTGCCGTCAGGCTGAGCTCCACGCCCTCCCGGCTGCAATTGAGCATTGCTTCGTATAATTCCTTCTGCTGCGGCTGGATGAATTGCTCTGCCGTCAGCTGCTGTTTAGTCAGTTCCAGATAGCGCGGCTCCCGCAGGATGGCTGCCAGCAGCCGCTGCTGGGCACTGGCAATGCCCAGCGCCTGACTGCCGCCTGCGCTGTATGGTACCTTGATCTGATCCATCTCACCGGAGTGCAGGCGCTCGCGGTTTTTCTCCCGGCGGTACTTGCCGCCCGCCCGCTTTGCTGCGGTGCCCAGCTGCGCCAGAATAGCGGTTTTGGAGATGTTGGTCTCCTCTGCCAGCCGCCCGGCGTATACCTCCTGCTCGGTGGGGTTGGAGCGCTCGGCCAGCATCTCCACAGCATCCTTTATATATTGCAGACGCTGCGCGTCCTGCGAGAGATCATAC
>ENA-OYWI01000521-OYWI01000521.1-human-gut-metagenome-genome-assembly--contig:-NODE-521-length-12103-cov-5.307603_pt1 | contig 12103 bp, 12 predicted proteins | sample MGYA00244167_ERZ653391 | MGnify/ENA primary metagenome ERZ653391 (study PRJEB26926, sample SAMN06165005) | human gut metagenome | biome: ENVO:00009003; feature: ENVO:2100002; material: ENVO:00002003...
GAGATCGCTCAGTGTCTCGTGGGCTCGGAGATGTGTATAAGAGACAGGTAAAATAAAAACTGTACTGTAATATATTTCAGTATAGGGTAATTAAAGAAAGTAATAAAAGCGTTTCCCTTTTTGAAAATCAAATGCAGTAGGTTTTCAAAGGGCAATTATTGGGTATATATGAGGTGAATTTTTTTGAACAGGAATTTTATGGACGATATTCTTGTTGTTGATGAAGATCTTGTTGACATCAACTGCGACGGCAACAGACAGTCTGATAACAAGAAAGGAAAACATTCATCGGGCGGTCGTATGGCTAAAGGCGAAAAGAAAAGCAAGAAAAAGCTTGCAATCATCATTTCATCCGTTGCCGCAGTTGCAGTAGCTCTCGGTGTGGCAGGTTTCTGCATTTTCGGAGGAAACCTGTTTAACAGCGTTGAGGAGGCTATTGCCGGTGAGTTTAAGTTTCCTGACGGAACAACCGTTTCGGGTGTTTCAATTTCGGGAAAAACATACGACGAGGCAAAAAAAGCTCTTGAAGAAAAGGAAGAAAGCTTTATTAAGCCTCTTGACATTTCGGTTGATGTAAACGGAGTCATCAGTAAAGTGACCGAAAAGGATTTCAAATATACTTATGACATTGAGTCTGTACTTAATGAAATCAAAAATGAAGCAACCGATCCGTCTGTTGAAACTTCAACAAGCAAAAAGAGTTACACGATAACAGCTACCGTAATCGCAGAAAGTGTTGACGAAGCAGCAAAGAAGGTTGCAAAGAAAAATTACAAAGAGGCTGAGAACGCAAGAGTTTCAAAGTTCCACCCCTATGCCAAAAAGCGTTTTGAATATACAGAGGCGTCACAGGGACAGAAAGTAAACGAAACAGACCTTGCAAATCAGTTTAAGGGTGTGTTTGCAAGCGGTGCAAGCGAATACAGAATTATTGCCGATGTTGAAAAAACAGATGCAAAAATCTCGGTTGACGATTTGAAGAAAAACATCGTTCTTCTTTCAACATACGAAACCGTTTCCACCAATACGGAAAACGGAACAGAAAATATGCGTGTTTCGCTCAAAGCCTGCAACGGTTCGGTTATTGAACCCGGTGCAACTTGGTCATTCAACAAATGCACAGGCAACTCAAACCTTGAATCTCTCGGCTACAAGCCGGCAGGTGTAATTTCAAACGGCAAGTCCGACATCGGTATCGGCGGCGGTATCTGTCAGTCAAGCTCAACAATCTACAATGCGGCTGTCAGAGCCAACATGAAGGTTGAGGAGCGTTATTGTCACAAGTGGGCATCAAGCTATGTTCCCACAGGTCTTGACGCAACAATCGACTACGGCAACCTTGATCTTAAGCTTTCTAACCCGACAGATTACCAGATGTTCCTTGAGTGTAAGGTTGTTGACAACACACTTTATGTTTCATTCTGGGGTTGGAAATCGGATTCATACGACCTTATTATGACTCGTAACAAGCTCACGAATCAGGGTAGTTCAAGCTACACGGTAAAGGCTTGGAGAGTTTATTACAAAGACGGCAAGGAGATTGATTCCGAGTCACTCGGTTCATCAACCTATGATACCGAAAACGGATATGTTTTCATTGATGCCAACAATGATCCCCGTGCAAAATACGGTGATGATGTTGTAATCCCGGATGAAACAGTTCCGAAGAATGACGACAGCAGTTCAAGCTCATCAAGTTCACAGTCATCATACAGTGAACCGTCATATTCAAGCAGTTCTTCATCAAGTCATTCAAGCAACAGTTCATCATCAAGCTCATCGAGCCACAGTTCATCGAGCCACAGTTCATCAAGCCAGTCAAGTTCGGAATCAAAAACCGAGCCACAGCCAAAACCCGATCCCGAACCGACGCCTACAGAACCTGAATCAGGCGAAGAATAATTAAGCAAAACAACTTCCGATAATAATAAAAAACTCCCTTTCGCAGATAATAAAAGCGGAAGGGAGTTTTTGTATGATAAAACGAACAGGTGCATATACAATTGCTTTTGAAAGCCGGCCTGTTATTGCCGGCTGGGGGTCGGTTGTCGGAAAAAAGGAAGCCGAAGGTCCCCTTAAAAACTATTTCGACAAGATTATTTACGACAGCTATGACGGCTGTGACACCTTTGAGCAAGCGGAAAGTATGTTTCAGGGCGAAGCTCTTGAAAAAGCTCTGGAGCGTTCAAAAACACACGCAAACGAGGTTGACTGCGTTTTCGCAGGAGATTTGCTCAACCAATGCATCGGATCAAGCTTTGGACTTATGAAATTCGGAATCCCGTATCTTGGACAGTACGGAGCGTGTTCAACAATGGCGCAAAGTCTTATTATGGCGGCATCTGCCATTGAAAGCGGTGGGGCAAAAGTTTCCGCCTGCGTCACCTCGTCACACTTTGCGTCGGCGGAACGGCAGTACCGTTTTCCGCTTGAATACGGCGGAGTTCGCACTCCAACCGCACAATGGACAGTTACGGGTGCGGGAAGCTGCATTCTGAAAAGCCTTAAAAAAGGAATCTGCGTTGCAAGAGCGACAGTCGGCAGAATAGTTGACCTCGGTGTAAGCGACGCCAATAACATGGGGGCGGCAATGGCTCCGGCGGCAGCTCAGACCCTTGAATGTTATCTTGAGGATACCAAAACATCGCCCGAGGATTACGATATGATTATTACGGGTGATTTGGGCGAAGTCGGCAGTAAATCACTTTATGATTTGCTTGAGCGTGACGGAATCAATATAAGGAAGCAACACAACGATTGCGGACTGATGATTTTTGAACGCTCCAATCAGGATGTTCATGCAGGCGGTTCGGGCTGCGGATGCGCCGCATCGGTTCTTTGTTCAAAAATTATGGACGATTTTCAAAACGGACTCGTTCAAAACATCCTGTTTATGGCAACGGGTGCACTCATGAGTCCGACATCAAGCGGACAGGGAGCAAATATCCCGTCAATTGCACATTTGGTGAATCTGAAAATTAAGTAAAATTTTTGCAAAATATCTGTTCAAATGAATTTTAATGTGTTATAATGAACCTGTATGAGTAATGATAGAATGCTGAATCAGCCTGTTTTGCAAGCATATTTTGTGACAGACAGGATAAATATTACGAACAGGAGTTGTGTTTATGTTTGGCAGAATTCAAAACATTGACAACAGGGTACTTGATAACATATCCCGAATTCATAAGCCGGCACTAAACAAAATAATGATTACTGCATCTCGTGCAGGCAATGCAGGTATTGTATGGTGGGCAATCTGCCTGCCGTTTCTTATAAACTCCAACTGGAGGGCAACAGGTGCAAACTTTGTGTTCGGACTTGCGTGGGCTCACCTTATGGGAGAGATTATTATCAAGCATATAGTAAAGCGTGTGCGACCTTGCCACACCCTTGATGATGACGAACAGCTTATTGACAGACCGAGATTCTACTCGTTTCCGTCAGGTCACACGACGGCATCGTTTGCAATGGTCGGGGTTGCACTTATGCGCTGCAAAGTCATAACCTTTATGCCGATTCTTATGCTTGCAATGTTGATTGCGTTTTCAAGAATTTATCTGCGTGTTCACTACCTTACGGATGTTATCGCCGGTATGATTTTAGGCTTAACCTGCGGAATCTGCTCTGTCCTTATTTTCAATACCGTAGTTCCGATGTGGTTTCCTATGGTATAACTTTTGAAAAAATAATATGATAAATGAATTGCATCGGTCGCCCGAACAAGGCTCCGATGCATTTTTGTTTGTACGCATAACTTTTGAGTGACGAAAACACTATGTAATATGTGGCAATAACATTATGTTATAAACATCCTTTGCTAATCAACACTCTTATCGGTTTATTTATTTTTCTGCAATTATCTATAACAAATTTAGTACCCCTGCTTTTTCCGTCCCAGAAAGCCAAAACAAAATCTGCATTGTCAATGATTTCAAGATTGCGTTTCAGCGGAGCATATCTTCCATGTATTCTATATTCAGGAAGAAATTCCGTGTATCTGATATTGTTTTTTACCGCAAATTCCTTTGCACATCTGTCAATTCCATTTGCACCTCCCGAAATGATTTCTGTTGTATCTTTTGGAATATATTTTTCAAGATCTCTGACTGTAAGCGTCCTTGAACCGATAACAGCAATTTTCATTAACAAAGCACTCCCTCTTTTTATGAACCCATTATGGGTTCACTTTTACATTATAGCACAAGAAGGACTTATAATAAACCCATAATAGGTTCATTTGAGGTGCAATTTTATGACGGGAAAGCCAAAACATTTGTCACTACGCATTGATGAAGATTTGTTGCGTAAATTTGAGTATGTCGCAAAGTATGATGACAGGTCAATGAATTGGTATCTTCTTCATCTGATTAAAAATGAAATTGCGGATTTTGAAGAAAAACACGGTGAAATCCCCACCGCCTCCGACAGTAAAACAGAATAATCAAAATTAATTTAAGGTCGAAAAAGCAATTTTTCGGTCTTTTTGTTTGCCTACATATTTTTTGATGTAATGAATGTTATGTTTTAATTTGGTATACACAATTTTGCACACGAACGGGAGAACACGGTTCTCCCCTGCATTTAAACACAACTTCTATATATAAAAAAACAGTCGGGCGACAATGATTTGCATTTTGCAAACTGTCTGCCCGACCACAATTTTCAATTTTCCATTTTCAACTTTCAATTTTAAAAAACTTCCGCCCGGGCATAATATATTTTAATATTACAAACTGTAACAGCAAAGCAGTCGGTTGGTAATATACCAACCGACTGACTTTTTAATTATTCATTTTTACTTTTTTCTGAGTAATTTATTACTCACGATTACTCATAAAGCGGATATTTTTTGCAGATTTCTTCAACACCTGCTCTAACCTTTTCCTTGCTGTTCTCATAGTCGTTAAGAACGAGGGTGATGTACTCGGCAATCTTGTCCATATCTTCCTCGTTAAGACCTCTTGTAGTAACAGCGGCAGTACCGATTCTTACACCGCTTGTTACGAACGGTGAACGGGGTTCGCCCGGAATTGTGTTCTTATTTACTGTGATGTAGCAATCGTCAAGACGAGCCTCAAGCTCCTTGCCGGTTACATCTGTATCACGGAGATCCATAAGAAGAACATGGTTGTCCGTACCGCCTGAAACAAGCTTGTTGCCTCTTTTGAGAAGTCCGTCTGCAAGAGCCTTACAGTTAGAAACAATCTTTTTGCCGTACTCCTTGAACTCAGGCTTTAATGCCTCGCCGAAGCAAACAGCCTTTGCGGCAATAACATGCATAAGAGGACCGCCCTGTGTACCGGGGAAGATAGCCTTGTCAATCTGCTTTGCAAATTCTTCACGGCAGAGGATAAGACCTCCACGAGGACCACGGAGAGTTTTGTGTGTTGTTGTTGTAACGAACTCACAATACGGAACAGGGTTCGGATGAACGCCTGCGGCAACAAGACCTGCAATGTGAGCCATATCAACCATAAGATATGCGCCTACTGCGTCGGCAATCTCACGGAGCTTTGCAAAATCGATGATTCTTGGGTATGCAGACGCACCTGCAACAATCATCTTAGGCTTGCATTCCTTTGCAATTTCAAGAACCTTATCATAATCAATTCTGTGCGTTTCGGGATCAACACCGTATGGAACAAAATTGAAGTATTTACCTGAAATATTAACAGGTGAACCGTGTGTAAGGTGACCGCCTTCGTTAAGGTTCATACCCATTACCGTATCACCGGGATTAAGCATTGCAAAATATACCGCTGTGTTAGCCTGAGCGCCTGAGTGAGGCTGAACATTTGCGTGTTCGGCACCGAAAAGCTCACACGCACGCTTACGGGCAATTTCTTCAACTACATCAACGCACTGACAACCGCCGTAGTATCTCTTTCCCGGATAACCCTCGGCATATTTGTTTGTGAGCAAGCTGCCCATTGCAGCCATAACTGCCGGAGAAACGATGTTTTCACTTGCGATAAGTTCAAGGTTTCTGCGCTGTCTTTTAAGCTCGTCTGTCATTGCGTTACCGATTGCGGGATCGTACTCGTTGAGGTAATCAAGAGTAGCGATATTTGTTTTTTCACTCATTGTTATATTCCCCTTATATTTTTATTTTAGGATACTGTGTATCCTGTTTGAATTTATGTCATTGCAACGAAAGGGCTTTTTGCCTTAATTCGTACAAATCATCAAGCGTTTTAATTTTTCCTGCCTCATTTCTCAAGGCTGCCGCACCCTTCATGCCTTTGAAATAGCCGACTACAAGTTTTCTTGCCTGAAGCATTGCCATATGCTCACCCTTGTACTCAACCATTTTGCCGATATGTTCAATCATTACACCGAGCCTTTCTTCAAGGTCGGGAGTGTGAATTTTAACATTCGGGTTTTCAAGGTATGCGTTAATCTGCGAGAAAATCCACGGATTTCCGAGCGTTGCCCTACCGATCATAACAAGGTCACAGCCCGTGATGTCCATAACCTTCTTTGCCCTTTCGGCACTGTCAATGTCTCCGTTTGCGATTACGGGAACGCTGACGGATTCTCTTACAGCCTTTATGATATCATAATCAACGGGAGGCTTGTAATATTGCTGTCTTGTTCTGCCGTGAACGGTGATTGCCGCCGCACCTGCCGATTCGCAGATTTTTGCAACTTCAACGGCATTTACGCTGTCATCATCCCAACCCTTGCGGATTTTTACGGTTACGGGTATGTCGGTAACGGCTGTCACAGCCTTGACAATTTCTCCGCAAAGCAGAGGATTTTTCATCAATGCACTTCCGCTGCCGTTTGAGCTTATCTTCGGAGCAGGGCATCCCATATTGATATCAATAATATCAGGTTTGTTTTCAAGTGCGTGCTTTGCGGCATCAGCCATACATTTCGGATCATCACCGAAAATCTGAATCCCGCAAGGACGCTCCAAGTCTGAAATTTCCATCAGCTCTTCGCTCTTTTTACTGTTGAAAGAAAGCGCCTTTGAGCTGACCATTTCGCTTACGCAGTATGCCGCTCCGAATCTTACGCAAAGCTCACGGTAGGCCCTGTCGCTTACCCCCGCCATGGGTGCGAGAACTGCGTGGGATTTCAGCGGAACACCGCCGATGTTAAGATTATCCATATTTTTACACATTTAATGCTGTTACCTTATTCTTTTTCTTGCACCGACTTTTGTGCTGATCATTACAACCGCAATTGCAACTACTCCAAGACCTACGCAAATCCATGAAACGATTCCCGCCGTGTAGCTTGTGGAATACTTTTTTTCGCTGACTGTTTTTGCGATTGTCGGAGCCTGAAATTCCGTTGAATCGGTCGCCTGAGTTTCAACATACTGATTCTGATACTGCGTTTCTTCCTGTTTCGGAGCTTCCGTTTCGGGCTGAACATACTCAGTTGTGGGTTCTTCCGTTTCGGGCTCAACATACTCGGTCGTAGGCGCTTCGGTGTAAACAGGCTCGGTATAAATCGGCTCTGTGTATTGCGGTTCGGTTTCATTGGGAACATACTCCGTCACTACGGGATCGGGCTGAGGATCGGGAGTTTGCGGATCGTCCTCTCCTACCGCAAAGGCGGTTATTGAACAAACCGACAATGCAAGAACCGCAAGTACGGTTGGAAGTATTCTTTTCCTAAAAATTTTCTTAAAATCTGACTTCATATTTAATACCCCGTTCATTCTGCGTGGCACATATTTTCATATACATACTACGATTATAGCAAAAGCAGGCGTTCATTGCAAGATTTCAGACAACTTTTCTGCACACAATTAATGCCCAAACAACAAAAAATCGGAAAACCGATTGTAAAACCGATTTTCCGACTTGATTATTATGTCAGTTTTTTGAGCTTTTTTTTAGCCTTTGGCATAACAAGATTGTAGCTTTCGTCAATCAGCGGAAAGATTTCTTCCTTGGTCACAGAGCCGTCAAGCAAAATACTTATCCACTTGTCCTTGTTCATATGATAGGCTGGCAGAAATCCGTTTTTCATTCTGAGTGAGCCGACAAGAATCGGATCGCACTTGACATTCATCACATCGACAAAGCCATCGCCGTCAAGCCCTAAAATCTGCCTTTTGACACACATAATTATTGCGTACCATTTGCCCGACATCATATTCCGCAGAACCGCATTATCGGGACTGTTCTCCCACGGATATTCGGGTTCTGTTCCGTATGTGCTAAGGGCATAGTTTAAAATTACATCTCTGTTAATTGAATTGTCATTGTATGCCATTAAGCCTTAACTCCTGTTTTTTCTTGATGAGTGAAATATATTCCTGTATTGTGATTTCATTTTTATCATAACAAAGGCATATGTCAACCAAAAGGTGAAAATCATTCGCCAAAGCTGATGCCCATTTTTCTTGCTGTTTCAACAACCTCGCTGTCTTTCGGAACGCTCTTGAGCTTGCCTGCGATATCCTCAAGCGGAACGGCAACTACCTTATTATTTACAAGGGCAACCATTTTGCCGTAGTCTTTATTGATAATAAGCTCTGCGGCTTTAACGCCGAAACGAGTTGAAATCACACGGTCATAGGCATCGGGACTGCCGCCTCTCTGGAAGTGACCCGGTACTGTAACCCTTGTTTCCTGACCTGTTGCCTCCTCAATATCATGGGCAATCTGATAGGAAATTGACGGATATTTCATCTCTGCAACAGCAGCTTTTCTCTGCTTTTTAGGCAAAGCTGCAATTTCTTTTGAAATTGCACCCTCGGCAACTGCAAGAATTGAAAAGTTCTTACCGCCTGCGGTTCTTGACTTGATTGTCTTTATAACCGAGTTGATGTCGTACGGAATTTCGGGGATAAGGATAATATCCGCACCGCCTGCAATACCTGCATAAAGTGTGAGCCAGCCAACCTTATGTCCCATAACCTCAATAATGAAAACTCTGCCGTGAGATGTTGCGGTTGAATGGATACAGTCGATTACATTTGTTGCAATATCAACGGCACTCTGAAAACCGAATGTCTTGTCTGTACCCCAAAGGTCGTTGTCAATTGTCTTAGGAAGCGAAACCACATTGAGTCCCTCTTCACGAAGAAGATTTGCGGTTTTTTGAGTTCCGTTGCCGCCGAGTACAACAAGACAGTCAAGGCCAAGCTTTTTGTAGTTCTTCTTCATAGCCTCAACCTTGTCAACGCTGTTCTCGTCAACAACACGCATAAGCTTGAACGGCTGTCTTGATGTGCCGAGAATCGTACCGCCCATTGTGAGAATACCCGAAAAATTCTCGGGTTTCATCTTTCTTGTTTCGCCGTAGATAAGACCTCTGTAGCCGTCAATAATGCCGATGATTTCAACATCATTGCCAAGCTGATTATAAAGTGTTTTTGCAACAGCACGGATTGTTGCGTTAAGTCCCTGACAATCACCGCCGCTTGTTAAAATGCCTACTCTTTTCATTGTTCGGAGTCCTCCTTTTTCACTTCAACGGGTACAATCGGAGTTCCGACAGTGCTCGCATATGTCTTTTTCATTGCCTGCTTTTGAGCCTTTAACGCAAGCTTTGAAAAGAATTTCTGACAATTTGTTTTGTGTTTTCCACGCTTGTCAACAGACTTATATACACCTGTTGAAAGCTGTTGGCGTGCATTTACGGTATCCTTAAATGAAACCGTGATAACCTCCTGCACACGCTTTTTGATATCCTCGTCCTCAACAGGGAACACAAGTTCAACTCGTCTGTCGAGGTTTCTCGGCATCCAGTCGGCACTTCCCATATAGTAAAGCGGATTTGAATTGTTTTCAAATATGAATATTCGGCTATGCTCCAAAAGCTGACCGACAATTGAAATTACTCTGATGTTTTCGCTGAATCCATGAACCCCCGGAACAAGACAGCAGATACCTCTTACGATGAGGTCAATTTTTACGCCTGCGTTTGACGCATCGTACAAAAGGCTGATGATTTCAGGATCAACAAGCGAGTTCACCTTTGCGGTAATTTTGGCCGGAAGTCCGAGCTTTGCGTTCTCGGTTTCCTGAATAATCATAGCCTCAAAGAACGGACGCATTCCGTGAGGTGCAACGATAAATTTGTTGTATTCAGGCGGAGTTGAGTAACCTGTCAGCACATTAAAGAGTGATGATGCGTCAACACCGTATTCTTCACGGCAGGTGAACATACCGATATCGGTATAGAATCTCGCCGTGCTGTCGTTATAGTTACCCGTACCCATATGCAAATATCTTCTGATTCCGTCCTTGTCTTTTCTTACTACAAGACAAATTTTGCAGTGGGTTTTAAGTCCCGTAAGACCGTAAATTACATGACAGCCCGCCTTTTCAAGCTTTGTTGCCCACTGAATGTTGTTTTCCTCGTCAAATCTCGCCTTGAGCTCAACAAGAACAGTTACCTGCTTGCCGTTTTCAGCAGCCTTGATAAGAGCCGCAACAATCGGTGAATTTCCGCTGACACGGTACAAGGTTTGCTTGATGGCAAGAACATTCGGATCGGTTGCCGCCTTTTTGACAAAATCAACCACAACATCAAAGCTTTCATAAGGATGATGCACAAGTCTGTCCTTTTCACGGATAGCCTCAAAAATATCATCATAACCGCAGAATTCCGCAGGCGGATTTACGGGAACGATTGGTTCAAAGCACATATCCTCACAGCCCTTGATGTGGGCAAATTTTGAAAGGAATGTAAGGTCAAGAGGACCTCTCTGAAAGTAGATTTCATGCTCCGTAACATCGAGAGCGTCAACAAGAAATTCACGAATTTCTCGGTTGCATTTCTTGCCGAATTCAAGACGAACAGGCTCTCCTCTCTTACGCTTTCTGATTGACTTTTTAATTTCAGCCATAAGATCCTCGGTATCCTCGTCAATGTCAAGGTCGGAATCTCGGGTGATTCTGAAAGGATCGTACTGCTTAATGTTGTAAAGCTCAAAAAGCTCGCCGAGGTGCATTGCGATTATTTTTTCAAGCAGAATAAACGCTCTGCCCTCGTGAGTCGGAAGCTCAAGAAATCTCGGAAGAATTGACGGAACCTGAACCAATGCGAAAAATTCTTCATTCTCGGCATTTGTAAGGCGAACCGCAATGTTAAGGCTTTTGTTTGCAAGCATCGGGAACGGGCGGCTTGTATCAACAGCCATAGGTGTCAATACGGGGAAAACTACTTTTTTAAAGTATTCCTCAACAAACGCTTTCTGGTCGCCGTCAAGCTCGTCAGCCTCTTTGAACACAATGCCTGCCGAACGAAGTGACGGAATTATTGAACGGTTGTAACAGCTGTACTGCTTTTTGGCAAACTCGTGAATTTTTTCAACAAGTCCGTCCATAACCTCTGTAGGAGTCATGCCCGATGCGTCACGGCTTGTTCTGCCGTGATGAATCTGGTCAAGCACACCTGCAACACGAACCATAAAAAATTCGTCAAGGTTTGATGCCGTAATTGAAAGGAAGTTGCATCTTTCCATAATTGGGTTGGTCTTTTTGAACGCCTCTTCAAGCACTCTTGCATTAAAGTCAACCCAGCTTAATTCTCTGTTAGTATAAGGCATCTTTTGCCATTTTGACATAAGCTTTGCTTTTTCGGATGTTTTTTTATTGTTGTTTTTTGAATTTGACATATAATTCACCACCATAAAAACTGATATATAACCCAATTTAATATATCTGATTAAGTATAAAATACGAAACGGATTATTTCAAGCGAATTGCACTAAATTTTACCTTTGGTAACGCATTCTTTACATATATTTTACAATAACACAAATAAAATTGATTTGCAATAGATTTGACAAAATTCGCAAAGATAAAACCAAAATTTTCTTTTTGCAAAATATTCAAAAAATTTCAAAAAATATTGTTTTAATCTCTGTATTATGTTATACTTGCGTTGATTGTTTTATTTACAGATTTTAAAAAATTCTAAAGAAAATGAGAGGTAATTATCATGAGTAAAAAAAGGGGAAGCTTTTCCGGCGGACTCGGATTTGTATTTGCCGCTGCGGGAAGTGCAGTAGGCTTGGGAAATCTCTGGAGATTTCCGTATTATGCAGCTAAGTACGGCGGCGGAACATTTATCTTTATCCTGTCTCTTATACACATCTCCGAGCCCACGAGACACTGAGCGATCT
>ENA-OYWI01000528-OYWI01000528.1-human-gut-metagenome-genome-assembly--contig:-NODE-528-length-11995-cov-7.275293_pt1 | contig 11995 bp, 9 predicted proteins | sample MGYA00244167_ERZ653391 | MGnify/ENA primary metagenome ERZ653391 (study PRJEB26926, sample SAMN06165005) | human gut metagenome | biome: ENVO:00009003; feature: ENVO:2100002; material: ENVO:00002003...
AAGTATCTCTGCTTTTTTTATATTCAGTTGTAACACATGTATTGTAATCCTACAATTTTTATGCAATGATGATCATGATAGATGTTGACAAATTTAAGCAATATAATGATACCTATGGTCATCATAATGGTGATAAATATCTGATCTTAGTCGCCCAGACATTGCTTGCGTCTTTACGAAATGAAGATTTTGCCAGTCGTATGGGTGGGGACGAATTTGCGGCAATGCTATTCTTCAATAAGAGTGTGCCGGAGAAGGCGATCAAAGAACGTGCCCAGCAGATATTTGACAAAGTAAATCTGACAGTAAAATCTGCAGAGGGAGGTACCGGCATCTCTATGGGCGCAGTTATCGCTAAGTCAGAAGCAACCTTTAACCGGTTATATGAGGAAGCAGATAATGCATTATACGAGGCGAAGGAAAGCGGAAGAGACAGACTGGTCGTGAAGGAGCATGGGGGAAAATAATATAGTATTTATGTTTATAGATGGCATTCTAACAGGAAGTGTTAGGATGCCATAAGAAGTTTGGAGAATTTTGATGACAAAAGAGGAATGGTATAAGCAGCTATTTGAGAGACTTGGTAATTCCAAGTTCCGAAGCAGCTTTCATTTAAAGCAGAAGGATATTGATTACATAAATGAAAAAGGACTGGATACTATAAGACAGCATGCGCAGGACTTTATTGCAAAGCGGGAAGCTCCGGCGGTTATTCCAAACGATGGAAAACAGACGCCGATGAAAGGGCATCCGGTATTTATCGCACAGCATGCAACTGCAACCTGCTGCAGGGAGTGCATCCGAAAATGGCATAAGATACAGCCGGGCAGGGAATTGAGCCAGATACAGCAGGAGTATCTTGTGGATGTGATCATGACCTGGATTCAGAGAGAGATGGAGAGAAATAAGGGGTGAGATAACAGTCGGAGCCAATATTCTGGCTGTTTTTGTATAGTTACTGAAAATTTAAATGCTTCACGCAGATAATAATTTAGTCAAAATAAACAATAATGACTAAATTGAAAACCTTGACGATAAAATTAAAACATGATATTTTATAAGTAATCAATTAGGTTATTCGAGTATATAATGACTAAATTAAAAATGTGAGGCTATTGAATGAGAGATTATAATTATAAAGAAAAGTGGAGCAAACTGCTAACGCCTGAGATAGTAAAGAAACTCACGCTCATCAATGAGTATAAAGGGGAACAAAGATTATTTATCGAGGCACATAAGGATGAATTAATTGAGTTAGTAGAAATTGCTAAAATTCAGAGTACTGAGGCTTCAAATAGAATAGAGGGAATATTTACCGCAGATGACAGAATCAAAAGCCTTGTTCAGGCTAAAACTACACCACGGGATCGTGATGAAGCTGAGATAGCGGGATATAGAGATGTGTTAAATACAATTCACGAAAATTATGATTATATTCCAATTAATGCAAATTATATTTTGCAGTTGCATAGAGATTTGTATAAATTTTTGGGAAGTACAGAAGGTGGACGGTTTAAGACTTCTGACAATATTATTCGAGAAACAGATGCGGATGGGAATGAATGTGTTCGATTTAGACCGGTTCCAGCATGGGAAACTGCACCTTCAATTGATGAATTGTGTAAATCGTATCATGAGGCAAAGTCTAAAGCAGATCCGTTGCTTTTGAGTTTGATGTTTATCTTAGATTTTTTATGTATACATCCGTTTAATGATGGAAATGGACGTATGAGTAGATTGCTTACTTTACTTTTGCTTTACCAGTCGGGTTTTATTGTTGGTAAGTATATAAGTATTGAAAGAATTATTGAAGAATCAAAAGAAACTTATTATGAAGTTCTTCAGGATAGTTCCATTAACTGGCATGAGAATGAAAATGATTATAAACCATTTGTGAACTATATGCTGGGAGTTGTTGTAAACGCATATAAGGAATTTGAATCCAGAGTGGAATTGCTGACGAATCCTAATCTGTCAAAAGCAGATCGTGTTCGTGAGATAATAAGAAAACATATAGGGACAATTACAAAAGCGGAATTGTTGAATATGAATCCGGATATAAGTGATACAACTATTCAGAGAGCTTTAGCAGATTTGTTAAAGAATGGAGAAATTGAAAAAATTGGTGGAGGACGCTACACGAAATATGTGTGGAGAGTGGAGGATTAAATGATTACAGGTGAATTAAAAAATAAAATTGATGGTTTATGGGATATTTTTGCTGCAGGAGGTCTGGTTAATCCTCTTGAAGTGATTGAGCAGATTACCTATCTGATGTTTATTCATGATTTGGATGATTCCGATAATATAAGAGGAAAAGAGAGTGCAATGCTGGGGCTTCCATTTCAGAGTATTTTTTCAGAAGAAGTAAAGATTGGAGAAAGAACAATTGACGGTTCACAGCTTAAATGGTCTGTCTTTCGTGATTTTCCAGCAGATAGAATGTACTCTATAATGCAGGAATGGGTATTCCCATTTATTAAAACACTGCACAGTGATAAGAATAGTGCATATTCCAAATACATGGATGATGCAATATTTAAATTACCAACACCCCTTGTTTTATCAAAGGTAGTTGACTCTTTGGATGAAATCTATGCAATGATGAATGAAGTTCAGACTGCTGATGTACGGGGAGATGTGTATGAATACCTATTATCAAAAATTGCTCAGTCGGGGCTTAATGGTCAGTTTAGAACGCCAAGACATATTATTCGAATGATGGTTGAGATGATGGATCCTTCAAGCGATGAAGTGATTTGTGATCCGGCATGTGGAACCTCTGGTTTTTTGGTAGCTTCAGGAGAATATCTGAAAGAAAAAAAGAGAGAAGAAATCTTCTATGATAAGCAAAAGAAAGAGCATTATATGAATCACATGTTCTATGGTTATGATATGGATAGAACAATGCTTCGCATTGGGGCAATGAATATGATGACACATGGAATTGACAATCCATTTATTGAATACAGAGATAGTTTGTCTGATCAAAACACAGACAAGGATAAATATTCTTTGGTATTAGCAAATCCGCCATTTAAAGGAAGTCTTGATGCAGAATCTGTATCAGGAGATTTACTTAAAGTTTGCAAGACGAAGAAGACAGAATTATTGTTCCTTGCGTTATTCATACGTATATTAAAAATAGGTGGACGATGTGCATGTATCGTTCCGGATGGTGTGTTATTTGGATCATCCAAAGCGCATAAGGATATAAGAAAAGAGATTGTTGAAAATCAGAGGTTGGAGGCTGTTATTTCAATGCCTTCTGGAGTATTTAAACCATATGCCGGAGTTTCAACTGCTATTCTTGTGTTTACCAAAACGGAGCATGGCGGAACAGATAATGTTTGGTTCTATGATATGACAGCAGATGGTTTCAGTTTGGATGATAAACGAGCTCCGATCTCGGAAAATGATATTCCTGATATTATTGAGAGATTTAGAAATCTGGATAAGGAGACAGACCGAAAACGTACAGATAAGTCATTTATGGTTCCAAAACAGGATATTGTGGATAATGCTTATGATCTTAGTATTAATAAGTATAAAGAGATTGAATATATTGCTGTAGAGTATCCGCCAACATCGGAAATAATGGCAAATATTCGTGAGATTGAAATGGAGATTGGGAAAGAGATGGATGAGTTAGAGCACTTATTGCATTTGTAGGAGGATAAAATTGTAATTAATATTGTGCTGTATGAATGAAACAGAGTTAAATATGTGTCATATAAAAAATTTGACTTAGAAGAAAATGACAAAAAGAATTCAAACACAATATTTAATACATTGAGCCCTAAATTGACGAAAAAATAGTCAACCCCAGGAGCAAAGGATTCTAAGCAATAACATGCCTACTCCTATTTAGGAACCCAGCTTTAATCCATCGCAAGTTGACTATGGTTAATAGTAACATAATAGAATTACATGTCAAGACCTTGAAAAATTCATTATGGGGTCAGAGGGCTAAAATAAAAGGAAAGGAAAAACAAATTCGGATTTGACGAGGTAATGAGCAGTGCATGGACAAGATGAAAACAGACGCTGGGAGCTTGCTCACAGGCGGATGATTTTCAGATTGGACATATAGTGCGATAGCACGCATGAGTGCAGGCGAAGCCGTAGCGAATGTAGCACTGTGAATGTATCGGATAAGTCAATAAAGAAAGATTTGTAAGAATAATGTAGATGAAAGTAAAAATAGGTGAATTGACAAAGATAAAGACAGGTAAGCTAGATGCCAATGCTGCATCTGAAGATGGACAATACCCATTTTTTACATGTTCAAGGGAACCGTTAAAAATATCAACATATTCATATGATTGTGAATGTGTACTGGTGGCTGGTAATGGTGATTTGAATGTTAAGTATTATAATGGAAGATTTGATGCCTATCAGCGTACATACATAATTGAAGATAATGGTAGCGGCAAGTTATATATGCCATATCTGTATTATTTTATGGAAGATTATATTGAAGAACTTAGAAAGCAAGCTATTGGAGGGGTAATTAAATATATTAAACTTGGAAATTTAACAGATGCCATGATTGAATTGCCATCAATCAATGAGCAGAAATCTATAGTTGATATATTGGAAAAAGCAAAGAAAATATTAGACAAACGAAATAAAGAAATTAGTGCTTTAGGTAACCTCATCAAAGCCCGATTTGTCGAGATGTTTGGGGATTCAGTTTTAAATGAAAAAGGTTGGAAAACTAAACCATTATTAGATATGGGAAAATGTAAGAATGGTATGAATTTTCATTATGATGATAGCGGAGTGGAAATAAATTGTTTAGGGGTAGGCGATTTTAAGGATTTATCAGTAATAGATAATACTGAACAACTCCCAACAGTATCGCTGAATGAGATGCCATCTGAAGAATACTTGTTAAAAGATGATGATATTGTATTTGTCCGCTCAAATGGAAATAAAGCATTGGTGGGAAGGAGTGTTGCGGTTTATCCAGGGGATATTCCGACTACTTTTAGTGGATTCTGTATAAGATATAGAAAGTATGATAATGCGGTTACAATCCCTTATTTATTAAGAGTTTTAAAGGCGGATTCAATAAGAAAAAAGATGGCTGGGAGAGGCGCAAATATTCAAAATCTAAATCAACAGATTTTGGGGACTTTAATAATTCCAGTCCCGCCAATTGAATTGCAAATGGAGTTCTCTGATTTCGTTAAGCAAGTCGACAAATCAAAAGTTGTAGTACAAAAGGCACTTGATGAGACGCAGATTTTATTTAACAGTTTAATGCAGCAATATTTCGGATAAATAGATTGGATAAGGGGGGGATTATCATATGCAAAATTAATATAATGCAAATTGTTGGATATTTGATATGATCTCAAATTTTTTTCAAACCATAATGTAGATGTGTTTGTAGAATGTTTATGAAAAATAAGGTAAAGACTGGTGTAGGATGTTGGTACATTCGAAAGGAGTGTATGAACATGCAGGAGAAGTTAGTAAAAATTTTAAATGAGATGGCAGAATATCTGAGTATTGCTCAGATGAAGAAGTTACAAGAAGTACTTTTGGAAAATTTGGATGAATCACATGAAGAAAAAACAGAAATAAGTAATACAGAATATTTGCAATTGTATTTGGATGCTAAAAAAATTGAAGGTTGTTCGGAACGAACATTACAATATTATAGAGTTACAATTGAAAAGTTATTGTTAAGGGTTGTAAGTCCGATTCGGAAGATAACTACAGAAGAGATTCGAAGTTATCTTTCAGAATATCAAAAAATTAATAATTGCAGCAAAGTAACCGTTGATAATATACGCAGAAATATTAGCAGTTTCTTTTCTTGGTTAGAGGAAGAAGATTACATATTAAAGAGTCCGATGCGACGCATTCACAAGATAAAGACGAAACAACCAGTAAAGGAAATTATTTCTGATGAAGCTATTGAGCGGTTACGTGATAATTGCAAGCATCCTAGAGATCGGGCAATGATCGATCTGCTATATTCAACAGGAATTCGAGTTGGAGAATTAGTTAATTTAAATAGGGATGATATAGATTTTGAGGCACGAGAATGCGTTGTTTACGGAAAAGGAGATAAAGAACGGCGTGTTTATTTTGATGCAAAGGCCAAATTGCATATGAAAGAGTATTTGGAAAGCCGAAAGGATGATAATCCGGCATTGTTTGTAACATTGGATAGTCCTTATGACAGATTAAAAATAAGCGGAGTAGAAATAAGAATCAGAGAGTTAGGAAGAAGACTACATCTTACGAAGATTCATCCACATAAATTCAGAAGAACCATGGCTACAAGAGCAATTGATAAGGGAATGCCGATAGAACAGGTACAGAAAATTCTTGGACATTCACAGATTGATACTACAATGCAGTATGCAATTGTAAACCAAGGAAATGTAAAAGCATCACATCAGAGATATATTGCGTAATTTAGGGGAATTTCCTCAAATTCGGATTTGACGAGGTAATGAGCAGTGCATGGACAAGATGAAAACAGACGCCGGGAGCTTGCTCGCAGGCGGATGATTTTCAGATTGGACATATAGTGCGATAGCACGCATGAGCGTAGGCGAAGCCGTAGCGAATGTAGCACTGTGAAAGCACTGAGTAAGCTGATGAAGAATTGTAGGGATTGTATTATGGATATGCTGTATGTAGAAGACTGTTGTGAGATACTTGATTCTATGCGAGTGCCTATCACAGCATCTGAAAGGGAAGAAGGAGAATATCCTTATTATGGAGCAAATGGTATTCAAGACCATATTGCTGATTATATTTTTGATGATGAACTTGTACTATTGGCTGAAGATGGAGGTAATTTTGGTTCCAGAGAAAGACCTATTGCATATAGAGTTTCTGGAAAATGCTGGGTTAATAACCATGCACATGTATTAAAGCCAAAAACGGGATTGGATGTTGATTATCTATGCTATTCGTTAATGTTTTATAAGGTCGATGGAATGGTTAATGGTGCTACAAGGCAAAAATTAACCCAAGCTGCTATGCGAAAGATGCAGATTCCATTAAGAAGTATGGATAAGCAGAAATATATTGTTGATGTACTGAATCATATCATTAAGTTAAAAGAGCGGCGCCAGCAAGAATTACAGTTATTAGACGACCTCATCAAAGCCCGATTTGTCGAGATGTTTGGCAGTATTCATAAGAGCACAGAATATCCGTATGTAGCGGTAAAAGACTTGACTGATGTTATAAGTGGCGGAACTCCAAGCAGAGATAAGGCTGAATATTGGGAAGATGGAACCATTCCATGGGTAAAGACAACGGAACTACAGAATAATATTATTGTTAATGTTGACGAATATATTACGGAGGCTGGTTTGAATGGTTCTTCTGCAAAGTTGGTTCCTGTAGGCACTGTTTTAGTAGCAATGTATGGGCAGGGAAAAACAAGAGGAATGACAGCATATTTGAATATAGAAGCATGCACAAATCAAGCATGTGCTTGCATTTTGCCGTCAGATAAAATTGATTCAATGTTTATGTGGAAATTTTTCGAGTTGTCTTATGAAAAAATAAGAAGTTTAGCGCAGGGGGCTGGACAGCCCAATCTTAATGGGAACATGATAAAGAGTTTTCAAGTATTAGTACCTCCAATTGAGCTACAGAAGGAGTATGTAGACTTCGTCCATCAAGTCGACAAATCAAAAGTTGTAGTTGCAAGCGTTAGGTGAGATAATATATTATCAGTGTGGATGTATCCGCACAAAAAAGAAGAATTCATAATAATGAAATAATAGATTATTCAGATGTAAATACTTGAGAGAATGGAGGGGATTATATGATAACCAATTTTGATTACTTAAAAAACGAATCAAAGTTTTCCAGTTTTGCAGATGTTGCCATTTCGGCAGAGAAAATTATTCTTATAGATCCGGAAGCAAGTATCATTAATAGCCGTCGGGCTATGGAATTTGCATTAAAGTGGATGTATTCAGTAGATGAGGAACTTGAAAGGCCATATCAGGATAATTTATACAGCTTAATGAATGCAGAAGAATATCGCCAGATTGTAGGACCGGATCTTTGGAAACGCATGAACTATATTCGTCGAAGCGGAAATAATGTTGCTCATAGCAATAAGAAATTAGGACGGGATGAAGCTATGCTTTGTCTTGAAAATTTGTTTATTTATTTAGATTATATTGCATATTGTTATTCTGATCATTATGAAGACAGATCTTTTGACAAATCATTAATCATATCTCGCATTGAAAAAGCAAAGCAATCAAAAGAGATTGCAAATGTAGTTAATGAGGAACTAATAAAAGAACAGAAAAAGTCCGCAAAACAAGAACTTGATTTACAAAAATTAATTGAAGAAAATGCTTCGCTTAAGGAAGCTCTTTCTGCGCGAAGACAGGAACAACAGCAGACATATGTTCCGAAGCCTCTTGATTTGTCAGAGTACAAAACAAGAAAATTATACATTGATTCTATGCTAATGGATGCGGGATGGACAGAAGGAAAGGACTGGATGAATGAGGTCGAAATTTCTGGTATGCCAAATAAATCAGGTATAGGATTTGCAGATTATGTGCTTTATGATGATATGCACCGTCCGTTAGCGGTTATAGAGGCAAAAAGAACTTGTGTGGACGTTGCAAAAGGCAGACAACAGGCTAAGCTCTATGCAGATTTGTTAGAAAAAGAATATAAGAGAAGACCGGTTATTTTCCTTACCAATGGATTTGAAACACATATTATTGATGGACAATATCCGGAAAGAAAATGTTCCGTTATTTATTCAAAACGAGACTTGGAGAAGTGGTTTAATTTATTAACTATGAGGACAAGTCTTAAGTATGTTGCAGTCAATAAAAATATTGCTGGACGATATTATCAGGAGGCTGCTATTAAAGCAGTTTGTAATAGCTTTGATGAGAAAAATCGTAGAAAGGCATTGCTTGTCATGGCAACGGGCTCTGGAAAAACAAGAACTGTAATAGCGTTATGTGATTGTTTATTAAAAGCCGGTTGGATAAAAAATATTTTATTTCTTGCAGATCGAAATTCACTTGTTACACAGGCAAAAAGAAGTTTTGTGAATATGCTGCCTAATTTATCATGTACAAATCTTGTTGAAGAAAAAGACAATTATAATGCACATTGTGTATTTTCAACATATCAGACAATGATGAAGTGTATTGATACAGTAAATGATAATGAGGGAAAATTATTTACATGTGGTCATTTTGATCTTGTAATTTGTGATGAGGCACATAGATCGATTTATAATAAATATAGAGATATATTTTCATATTTTGATGCGCCATTGGTTGGTCTTACTGCTACCCCAAAAGATGAAATTGATAAAAATACATATGAGATATTTGAATTGGAAAATGGTGTTCCAACGTATGGTTACGATCTAGCTCAGGCTGTAAAAGATGGATATCTTGTTGATTATGTTTCGGTTGAATCGAGGCTAAAATTCATTGAACAGGGAATTGTATACGATGAATTATCAGAAGAAGATAAAAAAGCATATGAAGATACATTTGAAGATGAGTATGGTAATTTACCAGAGTCAATAAGTTCATCTGCACTTAATACATGGTTGTTTAATGAGGATACCATCAAACAGGTGTTAAATATTTTAATGACGGAAGGCATTAAGATTGAATACGGACAGAAAATAGGTAAGACAATTATTTTTGCAAAGAATCATGATCATGCAGAGAAAATATTAGAAGTATTTAATCAGGAATATCCGCATCTTCCTGACTTTGCAAAAGTAATAGATAATTATATGACCTATGCACAGAGCGCAATAGATGAGTTTTCTGATTCAAAGAAAATGCCGCAGATAGCAATATCTGTAGATATGTTAGATACAGGTATTGATGTACCTGAAGTGTTGAATTTGGTGTTCTTCAAAAAAGTTATGAGTAAAGCAAAATTCTGGCAGATGATTGGTCGAGGTACAAGACTTTGCCCTGGTTTATTGGACGGAGCGGACAAACAGAAATTCTATATCTTTGATTTTTGTGGGAATTTCGAGTTCTTCCGAATGAATAAAGGTAAAGCCTCAGCGAATATGATTGCACTTCAAGGGGCGATTTTTAATCTGAAATTTGAGATTACCTATAAGCTTCAGGATATTGAATATCAAATGGACAGGCTTATTGCATATCGAAAAGCATTAGTTCAACAAATGAGCGAGAAGGTTCAAGAACTGCCAAGGGACAATTTTGCTGTTCGTCAACACCTGAAATATGTAGAATTATATTCTACAGAATCGAATTATCAAACCCTTACATATGAGGATACTTTAATAGTTAAAGAAGAGGTTGCACCACTGATCTTACCGGATGGTGAGGATGCAAGTGCTGTAAGATTTGATGCGCTTATGTATGGAATTGAATTAGCATATTTAGTTGGCAAAAAGTATTCGAAGGCTCGTACAGACCTTTATAAGAAAGTAACGGGAATTGCGAGTGTAGCGAATATTCCTGAAATTCAGGCACAATCCGAATTAATCAATAAGATTTTGAATACAGATTACGTTGATAATGCGGGAATAAATGAATTTGAAGAAATAAGAGAGAAACTTCGTGATCTTATGAAATATTTGCCACATCCGAATATACGTTATGATACTAATTTCACAGATGAAATACTTTCGACAGAATGGAATGAATCTGAACTTGAAAATGATGAATTAAAGAATTACAAGGCAAAAGCAGAATATTATATAAGACAGCATCAGGATAATATTGCTATTGCAAAGTTAAAGACTAACCATCCATTGACATCAACAGATATTGCTTCATTGGAAGAAATATTATGGCAGGAAATTGGCACAAAACAGGATTATGAACAAGAAATTGGTACAAAACCGCTTGGCGAATTTGTTCGTGAGATTGTTGGCTTAGACATGAATGCAGCAAAAGAGGCCTTTTCCGAATATCTTACAAATACAAGTCTTGACAGCAGGCAAATTTACTTTGTAAATCAGATTATCGAATATATAGTTCATAATGGAATGATGAAGGATCTTTCTGTCTTACAGGAATCTCCATTTACAGATCAGGGAAGTGTTGTTGAAATATTTACTGATTTAAATGTGTGGATGGGAATAAGAAAGGTTATAGACACAATAAACGCTAATGCAGCGGCATAGGAAAAAGGATGAAGTCAATCACATGTCTGGGGGGAAGAGTAATAATAGCAGGTAATACTGTTTGCTTTAGAATGGAGAGTGAAATATATGGATAATATTTGGAATAATATAGCTGTTGATTATGCAGAAGCGAAACAATGTCTGCGTGGCCCTAAACAAGGTAGAATCTGGCATCGAGAAGAAGATAAAGGAATGTATCATTTATGGAAAGCATATTTTGAGGCTGTTCAGGCAGCAAAAAAGGAAGACCTGCTTTATGCGCGTATTCTTATGCTGATGAATGACGAACAGCATAGTATATGGGACTATGACCGTTTTCACAAATACGTTGCTCCGGCAAAACAAGCCTATGATAGAGCGATTCAAAATGAAGGGGAAAAGCCTACGGATAAAGAAATAGAAAAGGTTAACTTTTGTTATGAGAATTTACAATATATTCTGAAAAAAACTGAAAATACAGAAGAACAGGAAATTGAAGCTTGCAAGCTGATTGAAGGATTGGAAGATGTACAGGATTTTCAGTTCCATGATAGTAAGCCAATATCATTTGAACATACATCTGAAAAGGCAACATTGAAATTATATTTTGAAGGCGTACTTGTAACTTTTCTATTTGAGGGACTTATTGATATTGAGGTTCAAGGAGATCCGACTACGAATTGGATAGATGACTTCTATTGTTATCCGGCATTTTATAGTAAAGATGTGATTCAATTTGATATTGACTATTATAAAATCCTTTGCAAGAAAATTAAGGTGATTTCAGTAGAACGGAAAGAAATAAAGTTATATATCTGTCTCTTATACACATCTGACGCTGCCGACGAACTCTAGGGTGTA
>ENA-OYWI01000530-OYWI01000530.1-human-gut-metagenome-genome-assembly--contig:-NODE-530-length-11979-cov-10.248910_pt1 | contig 11979 bp, 10 predicted proteins | sample MGYA00244167_ERZ653391 | MGnify/ENA primary metagenome ERZ653391 (study PRJEB26926, sample SAMN06165005) | human gut metagenome | biome: ENVO:00009003; feature: ENVO:2100002; material: ENVO:00002003...
GAGATCGCTCAGTGTCTCGTGGGCTCGGAGATGTGTATAAGAGACAGATGATATACAGATTTATATCATTTTTTCTGTATAATTTATGCATATATGCGAAGCAGTGACGGATACATACTATTTATTTTAAAGAGGTGTCAGATATGAAAAACATGTTAAACTTCAAGGAATTCACAGCAGATGAGCTGATGGATATCCTGAACCTTGCTCTGGATATGAAGAAGAATCCGGAGAAGTACAGCGAATCATTAAAAGGTAAGAAACTTTATACTTTATTTGAAAAGACATCAACCAGAACCTTCCTTTCATTTGCAACCGGCATTACTGAACTAGGCGGTACCTACTACAACCAGTTATGGAAGGATTCCAACTTTGTACTTGGTGAACCTGTTTCCGAGATCAAATATGTCTGCCGTAATGTTGATATCATCATGGCACGTCTGATCAAGAATGAAACTGTTGAATTATTTGGCAAGAATGCAACTGTTCCGTTTATCAACGGCTGCGACAATTCCTACCATCCTTGCCAGATCCTTGCAGATGCCCTCACGATCCTTGAGAAGTTTGGAACTCTGGATGTCAATCTGATGTACATCGGTGCAAAGAACAATGTATTTAACTCCCATGTTGAATTCTTCTCCAAGATGAAGAAAGGTACTTTATACGGACTGACCCCACTTGTAAATGAGACAGCCTGCGGCCCTGATTTCTATGAAGAAGCAAAGAAAAGCGGTCATTACATCGAACTCGATCCTTCTATGTCTATGGAAGAAGCAAAAGAATATGCTAATAAGATGGATGTTCTCTACACGGATACATGGGTAGATATGGAATTCTTTAACAATCCTGCTTACCAGAAGCAGAAGGAAGAAACCCTTGCAAAAATGATGCCTTACCAGTTAAACGGCGACTTCACAAAAGACAGCAAAGCGATCGTATTCCACGATATGCCAATGCATGTCGGCTTCGAGATCTCTCAGGATGTCGTAGATAAGAACCTCGACCATATCCTTGACGAGGCCGAAAACCGCCGTCATGCCGAAAAGGCCGTAATGTACACACTCTTAAATTCATAAAACCGGTTGCATGGCATTCAGACAGGTGCTATAATCGTGGATAGCAAATTTGTAAGGAGGCTGCCATGAAGCATCTTATAGATCCAATGGATTTAAGTATGGAAGAGCTTGATCACATTTTGAATCTTGCTCAGGATATTATTGATCATAAAGAAAAATACAGTGAGTTATGCAAAGGAAAGAAGCTCGCTACTTTATTTTTTGAACCAAGTACAAGAACTCGTTTAAGTTTTGAAGCTGCCATGATGGAATTAGGCGGTAATGTACTTGGTTTTTCTTCTGCCAGTTCATCATCCTCATCTAAGGGTGAAAGCGTTGGTGATACGGTAAAGGTTGTAAGCTGTTATGCAGATATCATAGCTATGCGCCATTTCAAGGAAGGTGCTCCGATGCTTGCATCCATGAAATCCGATGTACCGATCATTAATGCAGGTGACGGTGGACATAACCACCCAACACAGACACTGGCTGATCTTTTAACGATCAAACGTGAAAAAGGAAGACTGGACAACCTTGTGATCGGTTTCTGCGGAGATCTGATGTTTGGACGTACCGTTCATTCTCTGATCAAAGCAATGTCCCGTTATGAAAATATCAGTTTTGTGCTTATTTCACCGGATGAATTAAAAATTCCTGATTATATCCGCACAGAAGTGATCGAGAAGAATAATATACCTTATAAGGAAGTTTCTTCTATGGAGGATGTGATCGGAGAACTGGATATCCTCTATATGACAAGAGTACAGAAAGAACGTTTCTTCAACGAAGCAGATTACATCCGATTAAAGGATACTTACATACTGGATAACAGCAAGATGGCACTTGCCCGTCCGGATATGTGTGTCCTCCATCCGCTGCCACGAGTAAATGAGATTGCTGTTGAAGTAGATGACGATCCAAGAGCATGTTATTTCCGTCAGGTATTAAATGGTAAATATGTCCGTATGGCATTAATTGCCACACTGCTTGGTTTAGCATAGGAGGTACAAACAGATGAACATAGACAGTATTCAAAACGGTATCGTACTTGATCACATTGCCGCAGGCAAGGCACTCCAGATCTATAATGACCTGCATCTCGACAAGCTGGACTGCTCCGTAGCCATTATCAAAAATGTCAAAAGCCAGAAAATGGGTAAAAAGGATATCTTAAAAATAGATCAGGATATCGACATCAACCTTGATGTCCTTGGTTATATCGATCCGGATATCTCGGTTAATATTATCCGCGACGGAAAACTGGTAGAAAAGAAAAATATCGAACTTCCAGAACGTCTGGTAGGCATCAAGAAATGTACCAATCCACGTTGTATTACCTCAACGGAACAGGGTATCCAGCACATATTCAAGCTTACCGACAGAGCACACAGGATTTATCGTTGTATTTACTGCGAAGCAGATAAATAATTTTACTTACTATTTACTTTTTGCAAAAATATGCTATAATCTAGAAGTTATCTGTGCGGTAAAGCATCGAAAAAACTCACCGGCACGATAACCAGACTTTTTAAATATGCTGATTAATATTTAGAGGTGCAATTAGTATGGAACAATATGTGATCAAAGGCGGTCAGCCTCTTGAAGGAGAGGTAACAATTGCAGGTGCAAAAAATGCGGCACTCGGTATTCTTGCTGCTGCTGTTATGACCGACCAGGAAGTTATAATAGAAAATGTACCAAATGTCCGAGATACACGGGTTCTCCTGCAGGCGATCGAAGGTATCGGCGCAAAAGTCCGTTACATAGATGAGCACACAGTTTCTATCTGCGGAGCCTCCATTAATCCGAACAGCGATCTATGTGTAGATGACGAATTTATTCGTAAGATCCGTGCTTCTTATTATCTGTTAGGAGCACTGCTTGGAAAATATAAGCGCTCTCAGGTAGCATTACCCGGCGGCTGCGATATCGGAGCCAGACCGATCAATCTTCATATAAAAGGATTTGAAGCACTTGGTGCACAGGTTGATATTACAAATGGAACTATCTCCACTTATGCCGAAGAACTGATTGGAAGCCATATTTATATGGATGTTGCATCCGTTGGTGCAACGATCAATATTATGATGGCTGCAGTTCTCGCTGAAGGTAAAACCACCATTGAAAACGCAGCAAAAGAACCACATATTGTCGATGTTGCCAACTTCTTAAACAGTATGGGCGCAAATATCAAAGGTGCAGGAACTGATGTCATCCGTATCCGTGGTGTTAAAGAACTTCATGGTACTACTTATTCCATCATTCCGGATCAGATTGAAGCCGGTACATTTATGGTAGCTGCTGCTGCAACAAAAGGAAATGTTCTGATCAAGAATGTCATTCCAAAGCATCTGGAAGCTATCACCTCCAAGTTGAACGAGATTGGTGCTCACGTTATTGAATATGATGATTCTGTAAGAGTCATGTCAGATAAACGTTTGAAGTCTACTAATATCAAGACACTTCCATATCCCGGATTTCCGACTGATATGCAACCACAGATGGCTGTTACACTGGCTCTTTCAAACGGAACAAGCATCGTAACCGAAAGTATATTTGAAAATCGTTTCAAATATGTTGCGGAACTTACAAGAATGGGCGCTCATATCCGTGTGGAAGGCAACACCGCTATTATCGATGGTGTCGAATCCTTCACCGGAGCGAATGTTGCCGCTCCTGATCTCCGAGCCGGCGCTGCCCTTGTGATTGCCGCATTGGTAGCCGATGATTTTTCAGTTGTATCCGATATCAAGTATATCCAGCGCGGATATGAGAAATTCGACGAAAAACTTCAGTGTCTTGGCGCAAAGATTGAAAAAGTAGATACCGAAAAGGACATTCAAAAGTTCAAGTTAAAAATCGGATAATCCGATTACTGATATACCCAAAAATGGATTTTGCTTATATGCAGAATCCATTTTTTTTTACGATTTTTCATAGTTTTTTGAGAAAAAAGGGTTTTGTTTTTTTCAGATTATGGTAAACTGTTTTTCAAGAGCGTTTTCGCGTTCTTTTTATGTTTTGAACCCTGAAGGAGAATACACATGACAAACAAAAAGTCTTATACCGGATCGGGATACACCTGTATGTTTCTGCTTACAGCACTTATTTTCAGTCTCTTGATCTGCTTATTTATAAACAACGGCATGGCCGATGCTGCCGGAAAGGAAGGATATATCTCCGAGGGACGTACAAATGTCTACTTCAGAGAATCCCCCGGCGGAAATCCTGTTCAGGAAAACGGAAGTAACATTATGTTAAATGGGGGGCAGGCATTAAACGTCGTTGACACCTCTAACGGTTCCTGGTATAAGGTTACTCTGGTATATAACGGAACAACTTATACCGGATATGTATCTTCATCATTTATCACCCTCGGGAAAAAAGAAGATTCATCGGATACCGAAGCTACAACAGCAAGTGCCGGCGGTTCCGATTCCGACTTTGAAGCATATCTGACCAAACAGGGCTTCCCGGAAAGCTATAAACCACAGCTTCGTGATCTGCATGCCCTCCATCCAAACTGGACATTCAAAGCTATACAGACCGGATTAGACTGGAACACGGTTATCGACAATGAGATCAACAAAGCAGGCCAGATTAAAAATCTGGTTCAGGGAACCAGCGGAGCCCCTCATTATAACTGGCGTTCTACCACAGTCGGATATAACATCAAGACGGACAAATGGTCCTCTTACGATGGCTCGAACTGGTTTGCTGCTTCAAATGATTTTGTCACTTATTATCTGGATCCACGAACTTACTTATACGAGCGCTTTGTATTTGCATTTGAAAATCTTTCATATGAAGATACCCAGACCAAATCCGGCGTAGAATCGATTCTTTCCGGTACATTTATGTACAAGTCCAAACCATCCGGATACAGTTATACATATTCCGAGTTAATCATCAAAGCCGGGCAGGCAGTCGGTGTCAGCCCATATCATATTGCGTCCCGTATCAAACAAGAGGTAGGTTCATCCCTGAGCTCGGTTACTAACGGAAAACACGCTAAATATCCGGGCATCTATAACTTCTATAATATCGGTGGCTATGACAGTGCCAGCGGTAATGCTGTAACAAATGCTCTGCGCTGGGCAGCGACCAGCGGTTCCTACGGAAGACCATGGAACAATGTCTACAAGTCCATTTATGGTGGCGCACAGTATATCGGCAACAACTACATTTTGAAAAAACAGAATACTTTGTATACACAAAAATTTAACGTTACAAATACATCCAACCTGTTCTCTCATCAATATATGTCAAATGTACAGGCTGTATCATCAGAAGCATCGAAAGTATTTAATGCCTACGCAGGCTCCGGTACCTTAAATGATGCGATCACTTTCAGCATTCCGGTCTATACCGATATGCCGGACACAAACACGGGGAAACCGGCAGACAGCGGCAATCCGAATAATTATCTGAAGTCTCTTACGATCGATAATTATTCACTGACACCGACTTTTGCCATCAACTCAACAAAGAAATATTCCCTGATCGTATCTGAGAACACAACCTCGGTTAAGATCTCCGCCACCCCGGTAAACAGCCATGCTTCTGTATCCGGAACCGGAAAGATCTCCCTGTCAAAGGGAACAAATACAGCTAAAGTTACAGTTACAGCACAAAGTGGTGCAAAACGAACTTATACCATAACTATAGTCCGCGGTAAGTCAACCGGAAACGGAGGATCTGATCCTGAATTTGACGGAGACTACATCATCTCCGACGAAACAATCAGCGGAGTAGCTCCATCAACTACTGTCTCCTCTTTCCTGTCAACTCTAGGATGCACAAACGGAACGATAAGCATTACAAATGCTTCCGGTAAGAAAAAGACATCCGGTAAGATCGGAACAGGTGACATTGTAAAGATCACAGTATCCGGTAATACAAGCACTTATAATGTTATTATCTTTGGTGATGTAACAGGTGATGGTGTGATCAATGCACTGGATCTGTTAAAGATTCAGAAACATATCATCGGCGCCTCCTCATTAAAGGGTGCATTCCTGCAGGCAGCCAATATCAAACGAAGCGGCGGCCTCTCTGCACTGGATCTGTTAAAGGTTCAGAAATTCCTGATGGGTGCTGCCAAGATTTCACAAAAATAAGCCTTTTACAAGGTTATGATAGGAGATATTACTATGAATAAGCTAAAAAAATGTACAGCGATGATTCTGGTTCTGATCATGGCTCTCAGCTGTTTTGTGTATGGAAATGCGATAAAAGCGCAGGCCGCTTCTACCCAGTTCTCCATTTCCCTTTCATCTTCAAGTGTATCAAAGGGAGGTTCGGTAACAGTAACCGTATCAGTAAGCTGCTCCGAAGCACTGGGTGCATACAGCTATTGCTTGTCCTATGATTCTTCCGTTCTGGAATACACTTCCGGTGACGGATATGGCGGAGGCGGTACAATTTCCTGTGCCGGATACGGTGACGGAAATATCAAATCTGCTTCTAACAGCTTTACATTTTCTGCTATCGCAAGTGGCTCTTCCTATGTAGGTACAGGAAGCTCAGACGTATATACCTGGGGTGAGGAAAGCTGCTCTGTCTCAAATGCCGGTGCTACGATCACTGTAACAGCAGCAGGTAGCGGCAACAACGGTGGAGATTCCACCACTCAGGCTGCAACTACACAAGAACAGGGTTCCACCGAAGCCGGAAGTACCGAAAGCGGAGAATCTACAGAAAGCACCGAAGAAACTTCCGAGGAGACAACCGAAGAAATGTCCGATAATTGTTTCCTTTCATCCCTTCAAATCACACCGGGCGAATTAAAGCCGGAATTTTCAAAGGATGTATATTCATATGAGACAACTGTTCCGGGTGAAACAACAAGTCTTGCCATCAATGCTTTACCGGAAGATTCCAAATCATCTGTATCTATTGACGGAAACGAGAACTTCGAACCGGGCAAGCAGGCACATGTTACGATAAAAATTACCGCCGAGACAGGCGACACCCACATTTATGATCTTACGGTAAATGTTGAGGAAATCGTTGATACACGGGCTGTTATCAATGTAAACGGAACCGATTATTATTTCTCTCAGGATTATAGCAAGATCAGTGTCCCTGAAGGGTTTGCCCAGTCAAAAGAAAAATTTGATGGCACCGATGTAATCTTATATACTTCTCCTAATGGTCAGATCAAATGTGCATATCTGACGGATAAAGATGGAAAAAACGGGGCATGGTACATCATTGATCTGAATGCAAAAACAGCAGTTCCGTTGATCAATGTGCAGTCGGCATATAAGAATTTTATTATTCTGGAACCATCTGACAACGTAAGCAAGCCGGAAGGTTACAGCTCATTCTCTTATGATTTTGGTGGAAACACCGTTACTGCTTACCATGTAACAGAAAATGATGAAGTTATCTTGGTATATGCTATGAGTCCGGATTCTGACCCAAGCTGGTACAGATACGATACAGTTGAGAAAACATTTGTCCGATATAATGCAGATCCTGTAACGGAAAAGCAGGAAGAAGCTGCATCAGACGGTTCATTCTTCGACCAGCATAAGGATAAGGTTCTGACAATCTGCATCATTGTCGTTGTAGTTATGTTCTTCCTTATCATCATCCTTGCATGCATGCTTGTACGTGTGATCCGAAAGGGTCTGCCTGAAGACGATGAGCCGGATGATCCGAACGATCCTGATAAAATGACCGATGAAGATATTGATACTGGCGCTATAGACGACGCCGGCGATAATGTCGAATCTAATGCCAACGAAGATATTCATGCAAATGCTATTGATAACGCCGGTGATAGTGTTGAGGCAAATGCCACAGATGATGCCGGCGATAGTGTTGAGTCAGATGCCACAGATGATACCGACGATAATATTGAGGCAGATACCACAGATGATGCCGATGATGCAAATGTTGATTCTGAGACATCAGAAACCAGTAGTGTTACCGACGTTGCAGACAACTCAGAAATTATGGATGACTCTGCTAAAGCAGACACTATAGACGATACTGCGGATTCAGACAGCTCCGAAGATTCCGAACAGCTTGTCTTAAACGAGTCTTCTGACAAGGATTCTATTGAGGCATCTTCGATCCCTGAGATTAAGGCCAAAACAGAACCTGCTGAAGCAGATACGACCGATTTACAGGCTACAACAGAGGAAGCGGTTGCTACAGATACCACTGAGGCAGAACAGCCTAAACCGGATGCAAATGCTTCTGTAAAAGAAACAGCCGCTGCTACTCACGATGGAATGACGGAATTAAAAGCAGAACCTGCTACCAAGGCAGAAAACATTACATCTACCAGATTAAGTGCTGGTGCAAAGAAGGAACAGGAATTAACACCGGCAGAAGAGATCGTGAAGAAAGCTGCTCAGTATTCATCTATGAATACCGCAGACCTGTCAGAGGTATTCAACATGGCTGAAGCGATCATCAACCATGAAGATCCTAAGAAGAATGCCGGTTCCTTACAGTTCAAGCCGATCAAGCAGAACGCACCGGAGGATAAAAAGGAAAAATAAGATTTTAATAATAGCAAAATAAGACCTGACCAGAATTGTTTGTTATTTCTGATTAAGGTTTCTAATCACGTTTGCCTACCTTTGTTTCACTCAATTTTATATGCACATGTCTCTGCCGCGATAAAAACTTTTGCGGCGACGACATGGCACAAAATTGAATGAAACTCAGTCGGCTACACTATGGATTATGAAACCTTAATCAGAAATAACAAACTCTGTCAGGTCTTATTTTTATTTTTACAATAGCGCCAATATTAAACAAGCAAACGTGATTATAAACCTTATTCAAGAGCTGCAAACTTCCGACAGGCTTTTTATCTATACCTTTTATAAATATGCCTTTAGCATATCAACTTTGTCGAGCTTCTCCCACGGAAGGTCGAGGTCAGTTCTTCCAAAGTGTCCGTATGCTGCTGTCTGCTTGTAGATTGGTCTTCTGAGGTCAAGCATCTTGATGATACCGGCCGGGCGAAGATCGAAATGCTCACGAATGATCTCAACCAGCTTCTCATCGGATACCTTTCCTGTTCCAAATGTATCTACCATGATAGATGTAGGTCTGGCAACACCGATCGCATAAGACAACTGGATCTCACATTTATCTGCAAGTCCTGCTGCTACAATGTTCTTTGCTACATATCTTGCTGCATATGCTGCTGAACGGTCAACCTTTGTGCAATCCTTTCCTGAGAAAGCCCCGCCGCCGTGACGGGCATATCCGCCATAAGTATCTACGATGATCTTACGTCCTGTAAGTCCACTGTCACCATTCGGTCCGCCGATAACGAATCTTCCGGTCGGATTAATAAAGAACTTAGTATCTTCATCTACCATATCAGCAGGAAGAACCGGATCAAATACATACTTCTTGATATCTTCGTGAATCTGTTCCTGTGATACTTCCTCGCCATGCTGAGTTGAAAGAACTACTGCATCGAGCCTCTTTGCTTTTCCATTCTCATCGTACTCTACTGTTACCTGAGTCTTACCATCCGGTCTAAGATATGAAAGTGTTCCGTTCTTTCTTACTTCTGTCAGCTTTCTTGCAAGCTTATGTGCAAGTGCAATCGGATATGGCATATATTCCGGGGTCTCATTTGTTGCAAATCCGAACATCATACCCTGATCTCCTGCACCGATCGCTTCGATATCATCATCGCTCATCAGATGTTCTTTTGCTTCTAACGCCTTATCAACACCCATTGCGATATCTGCTGACTGTTCGTCAATTGCTGTGATAACACCGCAGGTATCGCAGTCAAATCCATATTTTGCTCTGTCGTATCCAATCTCACGGATCGTCTCACGAACGATCTTCTGAATATCTACATATGCTTTTGTTGTAATCTCACCCATTACAAGTACAAGACCTGTTGTAATAGATGTCTCGCAAGCCACACGGCTCATTGGATCCTGTTCCATCAACGCATCCAATACCGCATCTGAAATCTGGTCACAGATTTTATCCGGATGACCTTCTGTTACTGATTCTGATGTGAATAATAATTTTTCCATCATTTCCTCCTTGTATAAATACTGTCTATAGCTATAGCCATGCGTATTCGTTCACATGGCTTTCTGATTTTTCTTTTTTTCAGACAGGACGTCTCTACCTGATTTTAGGCAAAAGAAAAATCCGCTCTGAGCGGATTGATAAAATCAAACCTCTCATTGTTCGACGTCTGCATATTACAGACTCGCTCAGGAAGGCACCTTCCATACAGGTATTTCTTTCACCTGTTCCGGGGTTGCCATGGCTTCACAGTCCCTTATGACTCCACCATTCTGAATAAGAGCATTTATAAATATTTACTTGTATTCGAACTGCAACGCAGTTCAGAAACAGCTATACTGTAACTGATAAATCTTCATAAGTCAATAGGAAATTTATATTTTGCGACAAAAAATCAATAATTTTACATAGATCACAGCACTGTTTTTTAATTTTTAGCATTTTCAGAATAAAATAATATTTCATCTTAAAAAGGTTATACTATAAAATCACCCTGCCAAGCAGATATAAAATGAGCAAATGTGCCGGATAGAACACATAGAATGCATATTTTAGAACTTTATTCTTTCGACCATACTCTCCGTTATACAGACTGATTGGTAGGATCGCCAAAACAGCATAGAGCTGTCTTATTCCGTAAAACAGGAAATACAACACCGCCGATACGATCGCAAATCCCATATTCTGACGCAGTTTCCTGCTAAATGGATAATGTCCCGTCACAAGGCCGGCATTTCTGAATGCATGTTCCGCTGTGCCATCTTGGGTCGAATAATACATTAATACGATCAGAAGGATGCCGGCAATTCCATAATCAAAATGCAGCGCTTCTGCAACTACCATAATGACAACAATTCCGATGACTGCTCCCATCTGATTCCATTTTGCTACCTTTCCGAGATAAAGCACGATCAGCCCTGCTGCAAGCGTAAAGAAGATATTCTGCTTTTGCATATCAAACAGACAACCGGTTGTTACCAGATCAAAAGGAACTTCCGAAATCAAGGCAAACAAAAAAAGCCGGATAAAATATTTTCTGATATCCGACGTATATCTGTATCCTTCTACCAGCAGGAATGCAAATATAGGAAATGCGAGCCGTCCTACAGCCCGCATTATCCAGTTATTATTCATTAGAACAAATCCTACATGATCGCACAACATAAAAATACATGCCAGAAGCTTTAACTGATTTGAAGTTATCCCTGTCTCTGCCCTTTTATCCATGTTTTCCTTAAATTCTCTTACGAAGTGCCTTTGACAACTGATCCAGTTCCTCATTGTCTGACTGACCCGGAACCCATGTAACTGTAACCGTATCCTTAATGAATCGCGGTACAAGATGCATGTGAAAATGGAATACTGTCTGTCCTGCAGCAGCGCCATTGTTCTGAATAATGTTCAGTCCGTCAGGATTTAATTCCGCTTTCTGAGCCTTGGCAACCTCTGTCGCAATCGTAAAGATCTTTGAAGCAGTATCCGCGTCCATGCTATATATATCATCATAATGTTCTTTTGGTATAATTAAAGCATGACCTTTATTTGCAGGATTTACATCAAGTATTACTCTACATATGCTGTCTTCATAAACTGTTGCTGATGGTATCTCACCATTTGCAATCTTGCAAAAAATGCAATCGTCCTTACCCATAAAAGTTTCCTCCTTAATTGCTTTTTCCATTTTACTCCATTATGTGAGATTTTACAAGCTTTATGTGGTTTGGGTTCCTCCAAGCCCATATAATTCATCTAATTTATCCGAATATTCTGTATTCATGATTCTGCGACACGCCTCTGCTAATTCATCCGGTGTCTCCCATACAAAAGGTTCCATGTCTCTTTACCTGTCTCTTATACACATCTCCGAGCCCACGAGACACTGAGCGATCTC
>ENA-OYWI01000609-OYWI01000609.1-human-gut-metagenome-genome-assembly--contig:-NODE-609-length-10983-cov-5.260066_pt1 | contig 10983 bp, 8 predicted proteins | sample MGYA00244167_ERZ653391 | MGnify/ENA primary metagenome ERZ653391 (study PRJEB26926, sample SAMN06165005) | human gut metagenome | biome: ENVO:00009003; feature: ENVO:2100002; material: ENVO:00002003...
TCTACACCCTAGAGTTCGTCGGCAGCGTCAGATGTGTATAAGAGACAGTTTCAGAAAGCTGTTCATCCACCCATGCCTTACAATCCTGAGTATCCGCCTTCCCCTTTTGTAACAGCCCAGGCATCTGCTGTGCATACATCATCGCACATCCGACAACACATAAACTTATAAATAACAATATGTTTCTCCTCATCTAACTTACTCAATTATATCAGATTTCCCTATACAACAGCAACTATCAGTTCTTTTCCATCCTTACTTTCATTTTTCCCACATAAACAGCATTTTTTCCCATTTGTTGCAATGGAATCTCCTTGCCATCCAAATTCTTATAAAACAAAGTCTTATCAAAATAAGAATGCGAATGACCTCCCAAGACAATATCAATATTACGAGTATTAAGAATCAAAGTTTCATCAGAATAAGGTTTTCCTTGCCACCCTAAATGAGACAAACAAACCACTAAATCACATTTTTCCCGATTCTTCAATATATCCGCCACACGCTGAGCAGCCTCCATTGGATTTTCAAAAACCACTCCTTCACAGTTTTTTGCCTGTACTAACCCCTCCAATGCAGGACTCAGTCCGAACACACCTACCTTTATCCCCTTACGTTCCAAAATAACATACGGTTTGACAAGCCCCTCCAAAACAGTTCCCTGTACACCATAATTAGCACAAACAACAGGAAAATCCGCCATTTTAAAAAGACGTGCCATATTATCCAAGCCCAAATCAAACTCATGATTTCCAATAATCCCGGCATCATATCCCATTTCATTCATCAGCTTCACTTCAACCTCACCACCAAACATATTATAAAAAGGAGAGCCTTGTGAAAAGTCACCACAATCAAACAATAACAAATCCTTATCCTGTTTCCGTATTTCTTTTATTAAGGTAACACGACGTACAAAACCCGCTTTTCCTGCAAACTCCGGATTCGGATCAGTAATGGGGATAGGTTCCACACGGCTGTGGGTATCATTAGTATGAAGTATCAAAAGTTCTTTGATATCCTGTGCTGCCAGCGCACAACATACACACAAAGCAGTAAATAATACATATATTCGTTTCATAACGGTTCAGTTTATTCTTTAACGGTAATTCTTCCTTCTATCTTTGAGTCTATTTTCTTCCCTGCTTTAGTCTGCTCATTCACATAGTTCAGAAACAACTGACGCACTGTGGCCTTTTCAGGCAGCAATTTATCCGCATCGCCCACTTTGGCAAAAGCAGTCATATGGTCATTTCCCTCAGCCAAATAATCCAAGGTGGCTACTTTATACTCTTTGGAGTCTTCAATTTCTTTTCCGGCCACTGTAGCATCCAATAATTTTCCATCTCCAGAAATTTCAAGACAAGCGCCACTTAATCCCTCACCATGCACAGCTGCTATATTTTCAAAAAGTTCACGCAGCAAAACCCCATTCATAGTAACAATGCACAATGTATTTTCAAAGGGAGTTATTTCATAAATATTACCGTAAGTTATATCCCCCTCGGGCAAAGCCGTACGTAGTCCCCCCATATTCGTCACCCCCACGTCGGCCATACGGCCTATATATGCAGAAGCAGAATAACGTAAAATATCCGCTACCAAGTTGGATAACTCACTTTCAGGACGAAAGCGATCCATAAAACGAGCGCTTTGTCCTATGACCGGTGACATAATACTATCAACCGTTTTTTGATACGGAGCCAAAACAGCGATTGCAGCGGAATCCGGATTAGCATCCAAAGCTGCTGTCACTTCTATCCTGCTTCCCTCAACTGATGCCAGAGAATAGCCTGAATGACAGCTTGAAAACATAAAAATCCCGGCTACTATTCCTGCCGGAATGATACACATAATTCGGTTTGGTTTCATGTTTATTAGTTGTTTATTGCCCAAATGTAGTTAAAAAAGAAGTTGCAACCAACGATATCAGATGAAAAATAGTTGAATTTAATTTGGCTGTATGACAAAAATCTAGTAATTTTGCACCGCTTTCGCGCAATCGCTGTCAAAGAAGAGTTACTTGATATGTTGCGTTGGTAACGATAAACAATTTAAAATCAAAAAAAATGGATTTAATTAAAATTGCTGAAGAAGCATTTGCTACTGGCAAACAGCATCCTTCATTCAAAGCTGGTGATACTATTACAGTGGCATACCGTATCGTTGAAGGTAGCAAGGAACGTGTACAGTTGTACCGTGGTGTTGTTATCAAAATCGCTGGACATGGTGACAAAAAACGTTTCACCGTTCGTAAAATGTCTGGAACTGTAGGTGTTGAACGTATTTTCCCTATCGAATCTCCGGCTATCGACAGTATCACTGTTAATAAAGTTGGTAAAGTTCGTCGTGCTAAATTGTACTATTTACGTGCTCTTACTGGCAAGAAAGCTAGAATTCAGGAAAAAAGAGTTAATCAGTAAGATTTATCATTCCTACATAAAAAAGGAGTATTCTCTTCCCGAGAATACTCCTTTTTTAATTTACATCCCCTTTACCACGATTTTTTATATAATCATGAACAAACAGACTTGAAATAGCATTTATATTTAATATTGAATCAAACTTAAACCATTTATGAAAAGAATAATGTTCATTTTAGGAGTAAGCATCATTATGGCCTTACTTACTGTTACCGCAGCCTTGGCAGGTTGGTGGCTCGGAGCGTCTCTGCCTCTAGATATATCTGATACCACTCGACAAATAGCAGCATTACTCACCGCTTCTGCTTGTACATGGATACTCTATATTGTAAGTCGCAAAATACTGACAAAAATCAGTCTCAAACCATACTAAATATATAGTCCATTAAAACAAAAAGGTCAACCGATTCTATATCATTCTCGATTGACCTTCTTATTTAAAATCTTGTTTTCATCATTCCTTATTTTCTGTTTCCTGTATCCCGGACTCTTCCTTTCCACGTAAATAAACAGAAGGTGCCACACCGAATTGTTGCTTAAAACATTTACTAAAATAGAACGGATCATTAATACCTACTTTATAAGAAACTTCGGCTACCGTATAACGATTTTCCAACAACAGTTCCGCCGCTTTCTTCATACGAATAATCCGGATATATTCATTGGGTGAATATCCCGTCACCCCACGTACCTTACGATAAAAAACGGTTCGTCCCAATCCCATCATCGAAGCAAACTCATCAATCGTAAACTGAGCATTACCAATCTGTTGATCCATAACCATCTGTAATCTGTCAGCAAATTCTTTATCCTTATCAGAGGTACAAATAGCCGGTCGTACCATATTCGGATCATTCGAAAATTTCTCACGTAATTTCTCACGTTGCTCTATTAGTTTGAAAGCGCGTGCCAACAGTAGTTTCGGGCTAAAAGGCTTAGTAATATATGCATCCGCACCACTTTCCACGCCTTCCAAATGACTTTCGGCAGAACTCATAGCTGTCAATAAAATAATAGGTATATGACTTGTATCAAAATCATTCTTCAATTTTCGGGTTACCTCAAATCCTGTCATCCCCGGCATCAGCACATCACAGATTATCAAATCAGCATCATACGTACGTGCACGTTCCAATCCAGACGGACCATCCGCCTCGGCCACAACTTCAAAATATTGTCCCACTTCTTCTTTCAAAAACTCACGTACATCGTTATCATCTTCTATAATAAGTACTTTACGCTTATTAAGTGGTGCAGATGGAAGTTCCACGCCCCCTTCTTGCGCCGATATTTCTTCTGCAAGAACAGCTGCATGATGTACTTCCTCCTCTTCCAACAACACATTATGGGGAATCAGAAAATCTTTTTCCTCATAAACAGAAATATCAGTAGGCAAACTGACCGTAAATATAGACCCACCACCTTCATTTTCAGTATATACTATCGTACCTTTATGTACACACACCAGTTCATGTGTCAAATGCAGGCCGACTCCGACACTACTACCCGAAAAGCTACTTTGCATAAAACGCTTAAATAACTCATTACGTTTCTCTTTAGGAATGCCTACACCGGAATCGGCTACCGATATGACCAACTGTTTCTTTGCTTCATCCACCGTCACAGAAAAAGTCACTTTTCCACCGCTGGGTGTATATTTGAAAGCATTAGACAACAAATTATAAGTCACTTTGTCCAAATAACCCTTATCGATAAACATCTTATAAGAAGCTACAGATGGCAAGAACTTGAAATCCATATTCTTAGACTCAGCAGCATCATTGAAACTCAAGAAGATTTCATACAAGAAAGCCATGACATCCGTTTCCTCCAAAGAAAGGGCCAGTTTATTATTCTGCATCTTACGGAATTCCAGCAACTGATTGATAAGACGCAACATACGCTGGGTGCTTTTATCCATGACCTTCAATGAATAAGCCATTTCTTTAGGGATTTTACCACCACGCTGCATCTTTTCCAATGCTCCTTGTATCAAAGTCAAGGGAGTACGGAACTCATGAGAGATATTCGTGAAAAAAACTAATTTATACTCTGTCAGCTGTTTCTCCACCTGTATACGATTACGCAAAGTATTAAAGTCACGCATCAGTCTGAAAGTGATATATAGCGCCACCCCTATCAAAATAGCATAAATAAAGAAAGCCCAAGTAGTTTTCCAAAAAGGAGGAACAACAATAATCTTCAAAACCGTTTCTTTATCTCCCCACACACCGACCCCATTGCAAGCTTTCACCCGCAATTTATAAGTACCGGGTGCCAGGTTCTTATAAGCTGCAAAATTCAACGAAGACGGTATACTCCACTCTTTATCATAATTATCCAACCGATACGTATATTTAGTACTATTCGTTCCGGAATAATCAAATGTAGAGAAATCTATGACAAAAGAATTTTGAAAATATTTCAACTCGATTTCATCTGTATAAATCAACGAACGGTCTAACGGAGAATCCACATCGCCCGGGCGCATGGCAATACCATTAATTCGAAGATTGGTAAAAGCTGCCATAGGAGTTACAGTGGAATTATTCACAATTTTGCCGGGAGTGATAACAACCAATCCATAATTAGAACCAAACATCAGTTTGCCATCCTTACTCACACAACCACTGTTCTCACTATAGACATTCCCCAACGCATATGCCGAGAAAAAGAAATTTTCAAAGGCATGTGTATCCGGATCAAAACGAGAAATACCATATTCCGTTGCAACCCAAAGCTTACCCTCCCTGTCTTCAACAATAGATTGCACCATACTGTTTACCAACCCGTCACTTCCATCATAATGCTCAAAAGTCAAGTTTCTGTAATCACCTTCTGGCATGCACATACTGAAGCCTTTTCCTGAAGTACCTACCCATATCCGGCCTTTACTATCTTGATGGATACATTTTATTTCATTACTACGTAACTTACCGTTATTATAATTATAAGTAATATAGTTATCCGGGTCATTCATTAACGAATCAGGATTAAATATGTAAACTCCGGCACTGGTGCCCACCCATATCCATCCATTATTGTCTTCCTGTATCACACGAATCTGGCGCTGGCTATAAAAATTGTTCAAAAACCGCTTGAATACATACTTATCCTTTTCCTTCACCGCCAAATTCAATCCACCGCCAAAAGTACCTATCCACATTCTATTCTTCCGGTCCCGGTAAAGAGTAAAAATATTATTATTCCCAATAGACAGAGGATCATCCGAGTGATAAGTGTACCATTTTCCGTCAATACTCAATCCGTTTCCACGGCTACCCAACCAAATACTACCATCAGCCCCTTCCTCAACAGCATAAATGTTAGAATCAAAATAACGACTGCTCTCTATCGTTTTCAAATGAGGGTCATAAATATACAATCCTCCACGACGGGTCCCCAGCCAAATCTTATCATCAGGCATACGGTTGATCATACGCACGGTATTTGAACGGTCTGATAAAGTTTCATCTTCAGGAAAAACACGCTCAGCTCCTCCATTCAAGACCGAAAGACGAGAAATACCCGTATATTCCGAACTAACCCAAATACCACCGGCACGATCCTCCATAATATATTGCAAAAAATTTGAAGTGATATGACTGAATCCATTAATATTGGATTCGAAATGCTGCAATTCATCAGTTGCCAAATCATAAGCAAACAAACCGTTACCATAAGTGGAAATCCAAACTATATCACGAGAATCATGAACTATGTGGTAACGTTCCTCATCTATATAATTTACTTTATCAGCCGGAATCAGTTGGAAAGACTTGACAAATCTGGTCTTGGCATTGACATACCATACCTTACCCGTATGATTATAAATCCAAAAATTCCCCCGGTTGTCAATCTGAACTTGTCCTTTTTTTATATTCAGTTCCGTATCCAAACTTACCTGATGAGTTTTCAAATTGAAGACATAACTGCCATCTTCCGTAAAAACAATCCAATCGTTTTGCAAGCGCATGGTACTATATACTTTACTACCTTCACCTAAACGGGTAACAATACGGCTATCCTCTCCTTCTCTCTTCAACGAAATTGTTCCTGTTCCCGAAAGAAAAAAAACATCTTTACCAAAAGACATCATCTTGGAGGCATCATGATTTTCTTCCACCAATACTGCCTTGTCCTCTACCACTTGAGCTATACCGTCATGGCTACCAATCCATACTCTTCCTTGCTCATCCTCAGATATATAAGCAATATTATTAGAAGGGAGATTATTATTTTCTTTCTTGAAAACCACAGATGTAAATTCACCATTCATATAAGTCACTTTACGACACCCGTTTCCATCCTGCCACAACCAGACATTACCTTCACGGTCAGTCATCTTGTAACTATACAGTTGCTCATATTCCCCACAACCGGTAAAATCAACAAAACAATCTTTCTTCAGATCATAACAACTAAACAACTCGGCAGAAGTCGCAATCCATAAGAAACCATTTTTATCTTCTTCCAAATCGCGAATCCGATGGTCTATCAACGAAATTTTATTTCCACCCTCAGGACGATAAGTCACAAACGAATTCCCGTCATAACGACTAAGTCCATTCAGCGTTCCCATCCAAATAAAACCTTTGCTATCCTGATATATATACCGAATTGAGTTATTGGCGACCCCATCTCCCGTAGTCATATGAGTAGAACGCACCTCGACTGATGCGGCAATACTCTGACTGAAAAGAATAAAGAATGCCCATAGAGCATAGATGTGTTTTTTCATATCATTTATCACAGTGTTTTTGTCTTGCAAAGGTATAAAAAAAGAGTGTATCAGAATGAATCGATACACTCTTTTTTATTTTAATCCATATGGAAGACCTCGGGCAGCGGAATAGTAACCGGAGAGTTATCCGGATTCACTTCCATGATATCCGCCATATAGTCCCACCATTTCTGCACGATAGGATTGGCTCCCATATCTTGCGAAGACTCCTCTCCTTTAGTTTTCTGACAAGCAAACAGAATATTTGTATCCTTGTCCCAATAAATGGAGTAATCATATACTCCTCCATCGGACAACATTTTTTTTAATTCCGGCCAAATGGCTGCATGTCTCTTCTCATACTCTTTCTCGAAGCCCGGCTTCAAGAACATTTTAAAAGCTTCACGTTTCATGGTATTTTCCTCCTTTTTATAAAGTCCTTGTTTTTACTTATTTAGTTTCTCCATCCATTACATGAAAAATTGGTTCGGAAGTCTTTTGTTCCGTACGGTAATATTGCACGGCACTATCATTCATTTTAGGATGCTGCTTGTTCAGCAAATTAATCATCTCAGCACCCGCCCAAAGTACCGGTCCATAGCCGTGGGCAGCATACACATTGACCGGACGATAATAATAAAAAGCCGGATCAAAAGCCATACCTGTTCCTACACAAGTCCCGTCTACTTGACCTTCCGCATTGATTTGGGTGGTAACAGCATGCCATCCCAACTGTGCCACCGGACCGTATGCCATAGCGTCAATCCATCCTTTATTGATAGCATGGGCAAAGCAATATACATAAATAGCCGTGGCCGAGGTTTCCAGATAAGAATCATTACGGTCCAGCAACTGATGCCAGAAACCTTCACCACTCTGGCATGCAGCAAGACCACGTACATGAGCACGGAACAGCTCTAAAATTTTATCGCGCTGAGGATAATCCTCCGGCAACACATCCAATACCTCACACATAGTCAACAACGCCCAACCATTGGCACGTCCCCAATGGAAAGCAGGATGATCCTGCATACCTTCCACCCATCCATGACGGAAAAGGTTTTTCCCGGGTACCCACATACGGTCCGCAAATTGAAATATCTGACGTACAGCTTCGCTCAAATACATTTGCTTTTTATCACCGGCAATACATGAATACCAAGCTACCGGCGGAATACCCATAAACATATCGTCCAACCACAGCGTATTATGTTGTGGACGGGTACGGGCAAATGTTCCATCAGCAAGACGATACTCCTTATTCACAATAAAATCCATATAATTATCAATCAACGGCTTAAGTTCCGGTGAATTTTTCTTCATCTGCACCTTGACCATAGCTGTGCACACCGCCCCGGCATCATCCAATGCATGAGGAGTCAGAATTTGTTTCATTTGCGGATCTACAGTTCCATACTTTTCCAATACTTTACGGAAGTGCGGAGCAACCTCGGCCAGAAACTGAAAACGATCTGTTACATATTTATAATAAGCCTGATCCCCCGTAGCCTCAGCAGCAGCCAACATAGCTGAATAAGTCACCCCCCATTCATAACTTGCCAGACGGAAAGCACCTCGTTCCAGCTGCGCATCAGCCGTCATATTGGCATAATCCGTAATAACCTTACCTGTATTCTTATCAACGACACGAGTCGGAGTATTCTTTTCCAAATAACGAAGGACGCGATTCATATCGGCCTTTATCTCCTCTGTAGTGAGCATACCGTAAGGCACTTTGTATGCAGGTTGCAACAAATGTAACGGCGTATTCGAATCATTCAGTACTTCTTTCTTCTTTTGCGCATTCGCACCCGTTCCAGCCAGCAGCAACAGAGCGCCCATCATGCTTAATGTTTTCAGATTCATGGTATATAGTCTTTATTCATTTTTAAATTCATAACCTCTAAATATCCCCTCTTTCAAATCCGGTCCAAAATAAAAACCAGGCTGGGTAGGCTGGTTGTATGCCACATTTTGAGTAGCGATACTGATACGATACACCGGATCTTCCAAGAAAGTATGAAAACGGTATTCAGTCGGTATCCGCGACACATACAGACGAAGTGCCGAATTATCTTCCGTACGGAGCAGCACCTCCTCACGCCAATCACCTATTATATCTCCCTGCAAACAAGGATGGGACTTCGTACCATTATTTGAATCCGTTCCATCAAATATCATTAACGGACGACATACATCGTCTTCCCAATCATACTTGGTTATCCTGTTTTTATCCAGCAACTCACGAAGCAAATCTCCATCCCACCATACAGCCATATTAACTGAAAAGCTCTTGAGGTCAGGACGAATCACTTCACCTTTTATATTACGTACTCCTTTTGAATCGGATGACCACATCTCCACTCCCGGATTGCGCGGATCAACATCAGCAGCCATACACCGGCCTACATCTATACTACTTTTCACCTGAAACAGCACTTCACCCGTAGCCGCATTACGGAAAGTGGAACCATCTTTCTTATTTTCATGACAATCCCAAACCTGCAAGCCTTTTAATCCGGGAGCAAATTGTGTCAGATGCATAGCGTCTCCATGCCCCATACGGGTAGAATACAATCCTTTTCCATCATGATCAATGGCACAAGAACCATACATTATTTCATCACATCCGTCACCGTCCACATCGCCTACACGAAGATTATGGTTACCCTGCCCGGCATAGTCTCCACACCCCGGATTATTGCTGTCGAACACCCAATGTTGTTTCAAGTTCTTCCCATCCCAGTCGAATGCCGCCAGCACAGTGCGGGTATAATATCCACGGCACATCACCACACTGGGATGTACTCCATCCAGATAAGCTACACAAGCCAGGAAACGGTCACTGCGGTTGGCACGGTTGTCTCCCCAGTCGGTCAGCTTACCACGAGCCGGAACATAATCAATTGTTTTCATCGCTTCTCCTGTCAGTCCGTTGAATACGGTCAAGTATTCGTTACCGGTCAGGATACGTCCTTGGTTACGAGGTGTATTCCCGTGGGAATTTCCGTCTGTGATACCCGGTTCACGGTAATCAGCCTTGGCATCACCTATTATCTTTCCTTTTCCATCCTTTGTTCCATCAGAAGTCTTCATGACTACTTCTGCTTTACCATCTCCATCCAGATCAAACACCATAAACTGGGTATAGTGTGCTCCGGCGCGGACATTATGCCCCAAGTCAATACGCCATAGTTTTTCTCCGGTCAGGCGATAACAGTCAAAATAAACATTTCCTGTATAACCATCATGTGCATTATCATGTGCATTGGAGGGGTCCCACTTCAAGATAATTTCATATTCACCGTCGCCGTCCACATCACCTATAGATGCGTCATTAGGACTATAGGTGTATTTTTGTCCCGAAGGAGTCACACCTTCCGCCGGTCTGTCCAGAGGAATATCGATATAACCTGACGGAGCATTAGCCGGCAAAGTATAATTTCCATTCAACTTACCTGTTTCAACCCCATTTATCACCGGTTTTACAGTATATACCGCTTTTTCATTACCTGAGTAAGTATCCCGGTAAAAAGTACCTGTAGAATGGGGAACTTCCGCTATTTTCTCTCCATTTCTATATACATTGAAAGAAGTATTGATCGGATCGGAAGACAGGTAACGCCACGACACCACTACGTCCGATGGATTTTCACGAATGGCCACAACGCCACGCCCCAACTGCTCTTTTTGCAGTTTGGAATAATTGTAGGCCGGTTGGGCAACCGTACCGGTTGCCACACACAGAGCTGCTAAAGCACTCCATAGTTTTTTTTGTGTTTTCATTGTTTATCTTGTTTCTCCTTGTAAATTATATTTTCCTCCACCACATTCTCC